>Ga0247610_10006075_pt1 | contig 12628 bp, 13 predicted proteins | sample 174DNAGHGhighgp2_FD_193483 | JGI IMG/M metagenome (GOLD analysis project Ga0247610, IMG submission 193483) | Sheep rumen microbial communities from Palmerston North, Manawatu-Wanganui, New Zealand - 1742 DNA GHGhigh gp2 | ecosystem: Host-associated > Mammals > Digestive system > Stomach > Rumen...
AATATAATTTCACTTCAGATAGAAAGGCTTATAAAGCAAACCCTAATGATTTTAATGGTCAAGCAGGAGATTGTGCTGGCTTTATTAGATTAGCTTTAGCTGCTAGAAAGAATACTCCAAATATCTATTTTGTTCAAAGAATTTTAGGTAAGAATAAGGTATTTGAAAGAATTAATAGATTAATTAATAATTTATAGGAATATAGCTCCATTTTGAAATGGAGTTTTTTTCTTTTATATAAAATAAAAAAGCTCAACTAAGTGAGCTTGGATTATTTATTGGTAGTCCCTACGGGTTTCGAACCCGTAATCTTCTCCTTGAGAGGGAGACGTGTTAGCCGTTCCACCAAGGGACCATATAGACGGGTTTAATTTTACTTTATTTTAATTAGTTTGTCAATAACGAATTTGTGTCATTTAGCTATTGACACTAATTTTTATTTGATTATAATATTAATTGAACAGTTGAACATTTGTTCAAATGTAGAAAGGATAAATGAATGGAAAATAATAAAATAGAAGAAGTTAAAGAAAAAATGCCAGTAACTGAAAACATTTATGATTTAGCAGAGCTATTTAAGGTTTTTGGTGATTCAACTAGAATGGGTATTTTATGTGCTTTAGAGGTTAATGATTTATGCGTTAGTGAATTATCTAATGTTTTAGGTATTTCAATATCTGCTGTATCTCATCAGCTAAGAGTATTAAGAACTAATAAATTAGTTAAAGCAACTAAAAGTGGTAAGGATGTTATTTATTCTTTAGATGATGATCATGTATTACAAATTATAGAATGTGGCTTATCACATATTAATGAGTAGGAGGTTTTATTATATATGAGAAAGGTATTTAAAATTGAGGTTGATTGTGCAAATTGTGCAGCTAAGGTTGAAAAGGCTATTTTAAAGCTAGATGGTGTAAAGGAATGTAATATTAATTTCATGACTCAAAAAATGTTATTTGAGGCAGATGATGAAAAATTTGATGAAATATTAAAGCTTGCTTTAAAAACAGGTAAAAAGGTTGAACCAGATTTTGAAATTATAAAATAATTTTAGAGGTTTTGTATGACACGTAAGCAAAAGAAATTATTAATTAGAATAATAATTGCTCTAGTATTATTTATTATAGTATTTACAATCGATAAAATTATTGATTTAAATTCATTAATTAATAACCAATATTCATGGTTTTTGCCTTTTTTCTTGTATTTTACTATTTATTTGATAATTGGATATGATGTCCTAAAAAAAGCTTTTTTAGGGATAATTCATGGCCAATTATTAGATGAAAATTTCTTAATGAGTATCGCAACAATCGGAGCTTTCGCATTAGGTATTTATTCTGGTATAAAAGGAATTGAGCTTGAGGGCTTTGATGAGGGATGTGCAGTATTATTGTTTTATCAGGTAGGTGAATGGTTTGAATCTTATGCAGTATCAAAATCTAGAAAATCTATTTCAAGCCTAATGGATATTAGACCTGATTATGCAAATAAGGTTATTGATAATGATATAGTAGTTCTTTCACCTGATGATATTAATATAGGAGATATTATATTAGTAAAGCCAGGAGAGAAGATTCCTCTTGATGGTAAGGTTATTAAAGGAAATACTACATTAGATACTAAAGCATTGACTGGAGAATCAATGCCTAAGGAAGTTATGGTAGGAGATAATGTTTTATCTGGTTCTATAAATTTAACTACTGAAATAGAAATAGAAGTAGAAAAATTATTTTATGATTCAACTGTTTCTAAGATATTAGAATTAGTTGAAAATGCATCAAATAATAAAAGTAAAGCAGAAAATTTTATTACTAAATTCGCAAGAATTTATACACCTATTGTTGTTATTTCTGCTATACTTTTATTCCTAATACCATCATTAATTACTAATGAATGGTCAACATGGATATATAGAAGCTTATGCTTTTTAGTTGTATCATGTCCTTGTGCATTAGTAATATCTATTCCTCTTTCATTTTTTGCAGGAATAGGTGCCTCATCAAGATATGGAATATTAGTTAAGGGCTCTAATTATATAGAGCTATTAAATAAAGCCAATATATTTGTTTTTGATAAAACAGGAACATTAACTAAAGGTAATTTTAAGGTAACTGAAATATATCCTAGTGAAAAAAAAGATGAAATATTAAAGCTTGCCGCTATAGCTGAAAAGAATTCAACTCATCCAATTGGTGTCTCTATTATAAAGGAATATAATAAGGAAATTAATGAAAATTATATATTAACTAATGTAGATGGCTTTGGTATTATAGCTAAGGGCGAAAATGATATTTATTGTGGCAATCATAAGCTAATGGAGGCTAATAATATTAATTATGAAAAAGTTGATAAGCTTGGTACTATAGTTTATGTTGCTAAAAATAAGGAATATTTAGGATATATATTAATAGAGGATGAAATTAAGAGTGAGGCTATTAGCGTAATTAATAATTTGAATAAAATGAATTCTAAAACTATTATGCTTACAGGAGATAATGAAAATATTGCAAAATCTGTAAGTGAAAAAATAGGATTATCTTCATTTAGAGCAAATTTACTTCCAACTAATAAGGTAGATGAAATAGAAAAGCTAATAAAAGAAAAAAATAAAAATGATGTATTATGCTTCATTGGTGATGGAATTAATGACGCTCCATCATTAGTTAGATCAGATATTGGAATTGCGATGGGTGGAGTTGGATCTGATGCCGCAATTGAGGCATCTGATATCGTATTAATGGAAGATGATTTAAATGGATTATTAATTGGTAAAAAGATAGCTAAAAAGACTTTAAGAATTGTATATGAAAATATATTTATAGCATTATTTATTAAAATAGCAATCCTTATCCTATCAGCATTAGGCTATGCTAATATGTGGCTTGCTGTATTTGGTGATGTAGGTGTTGCGATTATAGCAATATTAAATGCTATAAGAGTCAATTCAAAATATAAGAAATAGGAAAGAGATTTCTCTTTCTTATTTTATTATTTGTGATACAATATTAATGCTTAAAAAAAGGAGATTATTATGGTTAAGGATCCAAATATTGTATTAAGTATAATTAATTTAAAATTAAGAGATTATTATAATAGTCTAGATGAGCTTATTGATGATTTAGAGGATGGATACGAAATGGTTGAAATTTTAAATAATAATGATTATCAATATGTTAAAGAAATAAATCAATTTAGAAAGAAGTAATATTATGAAATATGATTATGAATTACATCATATAAAAGGAAATACATATTATATAGATGGACCTACAAATTGTGGTGTTTATGTTATTAATGATAAAAATGAGGTTTGCCTATTTGACTGTGGAACAGAAGAGGATGGACCAAAGATTTATGATACATTAGTAAGACACAATATGAAGGTGACTCATTTAATATTTAGTCATTGCCATGCCGACCATTCAGGTGGATGGGAATATATTTATCATAAGACTAATTGTAAGATGATTGCATCTAAGGTTGAAAGAGGATTCTTTAGAGATCCTAAGCTAGATATTGGATTTTTATATGGTGGATATCCATTAGATGAATATGATAGTAAGCTTATGCATATAGATATGAATGATGAAATATATGCATTAGATCAAATACCTGAGGGTATTGAATGGTTCCATTTACCTGGTCATCACTGGGGCATGATTGGTATTAGAACTAAGGATGATGTTTATTTTGTAGCTGATACATTAGGTTCAATAGATTTAGTTGAAAGAGCTCATATATTATTAATTTATGATGTTAAAGGATATTTAGAATCTCTAAATTATGTTGAGTCATTACAGGGAAAAATAGTTGTTCCTTCCCATAATCCTTTAACTGAAAATATTAAGCCTGTAGTAGATTTTAATAGAAGAACAATGTATGAAATTATGGATGTGCTTTTAGATTATCTAAAGGAAGAACATAACTGTACAGAATGCTGCAGCCATATATTTGATCATTATGGATTAAGAATTACATATAATAAATATTTATTAATCCTATCTACAGTTAGAAGCTATTTATCATATCTATCTAATAGTAAAAGAATAAAGAATTATTTTAAGGATAATAGAATAGTTTTCATAAATGAAGAAGCCAAATAGGCTTTTTCTTTTTTATAGTATCAAAATATAAATGGTACCCTATTGAGACTAGATGAAAATGTTGTATAATGAGGTTAAAGGGATTTACTATTAAATTAATAATGGTGGTGATCAATATGAAAAGAATATTTTCTATTTTATTTATCTTACTATTTTCCTTATCATTATTAGGATGTAAAAATGATGAAGAAAATAAAAATACTAATAATAATGAATTAATATTAAGTAATCAAAAAATATCTCATGAAACTAAATTTGGTGGAATCTATATTGAAATAACTATTGATGATTTCAATAAATTAGGATATTCATTTGGAGATTCCTTAAATATTAAATTCTCTAATGGATATGAGCTTTCTGATTTACCATATTATAATGGATATTATACAGATACAGGAAAGCCTCTATTAGTTGGATATCCAGGATATCCATATATTAGAGCGGGAATTAATAATGGTGATGATTTATTTAATATTGCCGCATTAAAGGAAACTGATACAGCAACTATAAAATTAGAATCTAAAGCTAAATTCTTACCTATCCAGGAGGCATTAGATATTCATTATACAGATATTCAGGGTGATATGCCAGATTCTAAATTTGGAAATTTTAGAGTTGTAAATGTTGGCAATTTAAAGAATGATATTTTATATCGTAGTGCATCTCCAGTTGATAATCAGCATAATAGAGCGCCTGTAGTAGATAGATTAATTAAGGATAAGGTAAATACTATTATAAATTTAAGTGATAATTCTTCAGAATTAAAGGCTCATACTGAAAAGGAGGACTTTAATTCACCTTATGCATTATCATTATATGAAAAGGGTAATATTATAGCCCTATCTATGAATATGAATTTTAAGGCCGAAAAGGATACAGATACTACTCCTAAATTATATAGAGAATTTACAGATAATACATTCCAAGGAAAATTAATTCAAGGCTTAAAATTCATGATTTCTCATGATGGTCCTTATCTTGTTCATTGTGTAGAAGGAAAGGATAGAACAGGCTTTGTATGCATGGTTATTGAGGCTTTAGCTAGTGCCTCATATAATGAAATCATTAATGATTATATGATTACATATGATAATTATTATGATATTAATTTAAATTCAGAGCCTAGTAAATATGATGTTATTATGAATAAGAATATAATAGAAATGCTAAAGACAATTATTAATGATGATAATGTTGATATTAAGACAGCAGATTATGGCTATTATTCAAAAAGATATTTAATGTCTAAGGGTATGAGCGAAGAAGATATAAATACATTAGTAGCTAAAATAACAAAATAAGAAAAAGGACCATTCGTGGTCCTTTTACATTTTATTAGCGACAGCCATAATAAAATATGTTAATCTTGTGATTTCATATCTATTATTTACTTTAACTATATATTTTTTATTTTTTAATTTATTTAGCTTTCTTAATAATTCCTTATGATCAATTTCTTTATTATCAATTTTAAATAAATTTTCTATTTCATTAATAGTTAAGCCCTCAGCTGAATTAGTAATTCTTGCTAGAATTATTATTTCATCCTCAGGTAGGCTTATTAATACATTTAGCTGCTTATGATAATAATTATCTAAATAGCCATCCATTTTAGAATACATTATCTCAGTTAAAGGAAGGCATTTAGTTATATAATATACAGCCTCCTCAAATGTATCTGGTGGAATTACATTTGAATATAATATTTCATTTATTTCTTCCTCATTTACATCGAAGAAGCCTGATAAAAATGAACAATAATAAGGATTTAATTTAAATAGCTTTTTATAAATGCTAAAGGCTTCCTTGTAATTGCCTAAAGATATTTCTATATAATATAGCAAATATAAATATCTACTAGTATTTTCATATTCCTTTATTAATGATTTTGCATATTCGTACTTTCCATTTAATACAACACAAAATGCATAATCATATAATGAGTCAACTATATTTTCCTTATCTAGACGATATTGCATCTCAGAATATTTTCTTGCCTCATCATATTTAGCAGAAGAAAGACATTCATCTGTAATAGCATTTAATAATCTAATATATGGTCTAGATTCTAGATTAAGCCAAATGGAAAATGGAGGATTATCTAAATCAATGTCCTTTGTTTTTAGCCATCTTTTAAATTCCTCTCTGATTTCTTCTAATTTATCTATTCTTTCTAATGAATTATCACTAGATAAAATAGCTAGAAGAATCTTAGAATCGTAATGATATGGGCATTGAGCTAAAGCCTCATGTAATAGATTAATAGCATCATTTACATTCTCTGCGTTAGATGCTTCATCATATAAAACCTCGGCCTTATCAAAATCATCATCGATTTTATAATCACCACTATTATATAATTCGTTAAATTCCTTTTCTGCCTCATCTATATCAATATCTGGATTATCAGATAAGAATCTATTAAAGGCTCTTGTATATCTTTCCTTATTCATAGTCTTTTTCCTTTTTTGCTAAATAAGATGTAACATTTAAGGTTACCTCACCATCTATTTGAATAGCATTTGGCTTATCAAATGTTACTTTAATTTCTTTACCTCTTATTATAGTAACAAATTTTGGGTATTTTATGTTATGAATTCCTTTAAATATGGATTTAAAGGCAATTAATGTTCTTAGTCTTTTAGATGTATGAATAATAACACATGATAATTCATCACTAAATCTATCTTGATCTGGTGCTATTTTCATACCACCACCAACATATCTACCATTAAATGTTGATGCAAGCCATACTCTTTTAAAATTATATTCTTTGCCATCAACAATGACCTTAGCATTTTTAGGTTTATATTTAAAAAGAAGAAGCTTTAAGGCAATACTAGTATAGTTTGCCTTTTTATTCATTTTCTTTTTAATGTCACTAACCTCACATACAGTTCCATCAATACCAAAGCTTGCGTTATTAATAAAATATGATTCCTTATTATTAACAATTACAATTGGTAATTTATTTAAATATTTTTTTAATTCAATTAATCCATTTCCTTCTATATCTCTATAAAAATCATTTCCTGTTCCACTAGGAGCATATAATATATTAGCTTCGATATTATATTTTTTATATATGTTTGCAAAATAATTAATTGTTCCATCTCCACCAGATAGAATTATTGTATCATTGCTATTTAATGAATTAAAAAATGTATCATAATCTAAATTATTAAAAACAATAGGCTTTAAATCATCAAATTTTTCACTGTATAATTTTATTAATTTATCCTTAGAAGAAGAATTATTTGATTCTAAATTATACAGTAAATAATTCATTATTTTTCACTCTTTCTTAATAAATATTGCTTCTTAATTAATTCTGATGTTTCATTTGCTAAATCCTGAGTACTCATAGCAACTACCTGATCAGGATTATATACCTTAACTACATCCATATAGATATGGTTTCTTTTTAGATTCATTGTTATTGAATCTGTATTAGTTAAGCACACAACTACTATAGGACATTTAGCTCTTTGAGCTATTTTAAATGAACCAGCATGGAAATCTAATAAAATATCATCTGTTTTATTTCTTTTGCCTTCTGGGAATATTACCATAGATGATGCTTGATCCTTGATGATTTTAGATGATCTAACTATTGATTTTACTGCTTTAAAATCATCATCTCTTGGCATTGGAACAAAGGCACAATTTTTAATCAAATTACCATAAATTGGCATTGATAAATTTTCTGGCTTTGTTACATCAGCAATATTACCTGGGAAGAAGTAGCCAATTGGGAATGGGTCCCAATTGCTTCTATGATTAGATATAATTAAGAATTTTTCATTTTCTGGTACTAAATCTAATCCACTCTTATGAACCTTTACATTAAACATATCTAATACTAGCTTATATGTTTCCTTTGTTATAAATGATGCAAATTTCTTTGGCTTATTTACTTCCTTTTTGCCTCTCATAAATAAATTACATATAGCCATAAATAAAATGTATAAAGGTAATAATAAAACAAATGTTATTGGTAGCAATAATACCATTATTAAATCCCAATACCAAATTGTATATATACCTGTAAAATATGTTATAACCACATTTATTATAAATGCTATTATTCCTAATATAATTTCTATCTTCATAACCAAAACTCCATTTATAAAATAATTGTACCATTTTTTCTAGATTTTTTCTATAATAAGTATATAAGAGGGTGATTTTTATGTTTTATCTTTTTAATAATATTAAAAATAAAGAGATATTAGATGCTGTTTTAAAGGCTAAATATACTAGTGATGAGAAGGATATTGATAATGCATTATCATTATTAGTTACATTTTCTACTAAATGGAAGTTAACAGGAAATATATGGAAAAAGTATATTTTATATACATTAGTAAATAATGATAACCCATATACTAGAGCTATAGAAAGAAATAAGGATGTAATTGGTGAATCTGAATTTGCGATTAAGGATATTGAGGAATTTTATAATTTATATAATATGAATGCTCAATTCTTAAATAAGGTTAGTAATTATACATTCCTAAAGAATACAGGAAGCCATTATGTAAAGGATTTAATTGATGAATTATATAAATCAATTGATAATTCATTTAAATCATTTAAAAATGCTATTTTATCATTTTATAAGAATAAGGGCTTAGGTGAAATGGCTATTTATAAAGCATTTAGAGTTAATGATGGAGTCTTAGAGCCAATTAAAAATGTCCTTGATGTTAATTTTGATGATTTAATTGGATATGAATATCAAAAGAATTTATTAAAGGCTAATACAGAAGCATTTATTAATGATAAGCCTTTTAATAATGTTTTATTATATGGTGATGCAGGTACAGGTAAATCTACATCTATTAAAGCATTAATTAATGAATATTTTGATAAGGGCCTAAGAATTATTGAGGTTTATAAATATCAGATGCAAGAAATTGCCAAGATTATTAATACATTAAAATCTAGACCATATTATTATGTTATTTATATGGATGATTTGTCATTTGAGGAAAATGAAATCGGATATAAATATTTAAAGAGCATTATTGAAGGTGGAATAGAGCCAAAGCCTAATAATGTTGTTGTTTATGCAACATCTAATAGGAAGCATTTAATTAAGGAAACAACTGCTGATAATGGTACTATCTTTGATGATTTACATAGAAATGAAACTCAGGCAGAGAAATTATCATTATGCTACAGATTTGGTCTTCAAATTTTCTATTCATCATTGTCTCCTTCTGACTTTAGAAATATGGTTATTGAATTAGCTAATAGAAATGATATTGATTTAGATGAAAAAACATTATTATTAGAAGCTAATAAATTCCAAATGTCTAATGGTACATTATCAGGTAGAACGGCATCTCAGTTTATTGCGTATATATCTGAGGCTTATAAAAAGTAAAATTGAATTAGAATAAGTGCAATAGATTTGATTAATTATATAACTAATTCAAATCTTGTATATGATAAAGAAAGGGGAATTGATAGTATGTGTAAGGGATTAGATGAATTCGAAAAAAAAGCTATAAATGAAGGTAAAAATGAAAAATTAAATGAAAACATAAAGACAATGCATAGTAATGGATTTGATGCTGAAACTATCGCAAGAGCTTTAAGCCTAGATATTAATTATGTTAAAGAGGTTTTAAGTAAATAATAGACGAATGGACTTAAGGTCCATTTTCTTTTTAAATTTTACCCATTTCTATAGTCCCTATGGGACTTTTATTTTTATTTATAAATTGATATAATTTAAGTAAGTATTTAGGGTTTGGTGGTAGTATGATTTTATTAGAAAATGAATATTTAAGAATTAATATTACTTTAGATGGAGGCTCTATGACATCCATCTATGATAAAAAGAAGAATGTCGAGCTTTTATATCAGAAGGATTCTAGAAGCTGGCAGGGACAGGATGTTGTTATATTTCCTTTTGTAGCTAGACTAAAGGATGGTAAATATAAGGTTGATGGAAAAGAATATTTTATGAAGAATCATGGAATTGTAAGATATTCTAGATTAAAGGTTTGGGAAAAAAGTGAAACTAAGGCTATTTTATATTTAGATTCTACTAGTGAGACTTTAGAGGTTTATCCATATAATTTCCATTTTGAAATTATATATGAATTAATTGATAATAAATTATCTATTAAATATAAGATTGTTAATACTGATAATAAAAAGATTTATTATGAATTTGGTGGTCATCCAGCATTTAAGGTTGATGGATTTGAAACTGAATATGGATATGAGATTAAGGATACTATATTAGAGTTCCCTAATGATATTAATACTAATAGATATTTCTTAGATGAAACTGGTTCTTATATCATTAATAAGAATACTGTATTAATTCCATCAGAATTAATTATTACTAAAAAATTAATTGAGGATGCTAAAACAATTATTTTAGATGCATCTAAAATGGATGAATGTGCTTTAAAAACTAGAAATTATAGATTCTATTTTGATATTAAGGATGCCCAGGTTTTAGCTCTTTGGACATCTCCTGGCTTTGGGGATTATTTATGTGTTGAGCCATGGTGGGGAATTCCTGATATTTTAAATCCAAATCCAGAGCTTCGCGATAAGCCTCTTATTCATAGCCTTAATCCTAATGAAAGTGAGGAGAAGGGATATTCTATTACAATATCCTGGGATAAATAATGGATATTTTTAAGCAATATAAAAATAAATTAACTAAATTTGATTATAACTATTATTTACAAAGAAAGAATTATCAGGTAGCAAGCGCACTTGGTGCACTTGAAACATCATCATTTATTATTGATGCTTATTTAATAGAGGAGCCTTCACTTTCAAAGGAGGAATATGTTTTAAGGCTATATGCTTTACTTCAGGGCTTATTTGTTTCAATTGACTCACTTTATTCTTTAACTTATGCTTTAACAGGATCTAAGAATTTCATTAATATTAATAATAATATTCACCTTAGAAATTTAAAATATGTTAGAAATAATGTTGTTGGTCATCCATCAAATAGAATATATGGTGGAAATGATGCTTATTGTATTTTAGATAATGATAGAATAACTAAGAATTTCTTTACCTATAATATTTATACTAAGGATAGTATAAAGAATATTACTATGGATACTAATGAGCTTATTTATTCTTATATTAAGGAAGCTAATAACTGTTTAGATGAATTATATTCTGTAACTAGTAAATATGTTGTTACTTCAGAAATTAAGATATTAATTACTGAGGTATTAGATCATTATTTTAGAAATGGTCATTATATCAATGAGCTTAATAAGTTCATTGATAAATATAAATCTGTATATCCATCTGCTAAAAAGGAGCAGCATAGAATTTTATGGAGATATGAGCTTATTATGAAATTAGATGCTATATCTAATTCTAATAAGAATTTAATTGAGGTTATTGATTATTGTATAGGCCTTGAATTAAATAAGATGTATAAGCATATTTGGGGTAAGGATTATAAGCATAGGGAGGAATTTCCTTTACCTTCAATGATTTTATCTATGTATAGATTCTTTAATAGAAATCCTGAATATGTACCTTATATTAATCATTTAAAGGATCATGACGACCCATTATTCTTTGAATCTTTAAAGGCTGTATATGAGGGTGTATCTTTAAAGAAGATGCAAGGTGCGATGGATTATTTAGGATTCCTTATTACTCTTTATATGGCTAATCAATCTGATATGATTTATGCGATTGCGCTTCCTATATCAGAATATAGAACAAAAAAATAGAAATAAAGTATATGAAAATAAGCGTTTTCTAAAAATTAAATACTTTAAATACCTTTGATAGTTTGATATAATATCAAAGGTTTTTTATTTTATAAAAACGGAGGATAAAATATTATGGAAATTAGAAATGTAGCAATTATAGCTCACGTAGACCATGGTAAAACTACAATGGTTGATAAGCTTTTATATTCTTCACATACTTTTAGAGAGAATCAGGTAGTTGATACTTGTGTTATGGATTCTGGTGCTATTGAAAGAGAAAGAGGTATCACTATCCTAGCTAAGAATACTGCAGTCATTTATAAGGGAACAAAAATTAATATTTTAGATACTCCAGGACATGCTGACTTCTCTGGTGAAGTTGAGCGTATCATGAAGATGGTTGATGGTGTTGTATTAATTGTTGATGCATATGAAGGAACAATGCCTCAAACTAGATTCGTTTTAAAGAAGGCATTTGAGGCTCATTTAAAGCCTATCGTTGTTATCAATAAAATTGATAAGCCTGCCGCTAGACCTTTAGAGGTTGTTGATGAGGTATTAGAGCTATTTATTGATTTAGGCTGTGATGAGGATGAATTAGATTTCCCTGTTATTTACGCATCAGCTGTAAATAACACATGCTCATTAGATCCAGATCCAGCTACTCAAAAGCCTGGTATGGAGCCACTTTTAGATATGATTATTAAAGAGATTCCAGCTCCAAGCTATGATTGTGATTCTCCACTTCAATTACAGCCAGCTCTACTTGATTATACTGATTTCGTTGATAGAATTGGT
>Ga0247610_10006076_pt1 | contig 12627 bp, 8 predicted proteins | sample 174DNAGHGhighgp2_FD_193483 | JGI IMG/M metagenome (GOLD analysis project Ga0247610, IMG submission 193483) | Sheep rumen microbial communities from Palmerston North, Manawatu-Wanganui, New Zealand - 1742 DNA GHGhigh gp2 | ecosystem: Host-associated > Mammals > Digestive system > Stomach > Rumen ...
TCCGAATCGTAGATGTTGCCGATCCCGGCGATTTTGCCTTGGTCGAGCAGCGCCTCTTTGATCGGGCGATTATCCTTTTTGAATAAGTCGACAAGCTCGTCGACGGTGAGGTCATAAGGTTCTTTCCCAAGCGAATTAAACGGATAGGAATTCATTAAATTATTTGTGTCCGTTAACCAGAATCCGCCAAACTTGCGGACATCGTTATAGGCGAGGATTGAACCATCGCTCAATGCGAAATGGACGAGATCGAAACGGTCCATCTCGCCAGGCTCTCTGGTATAGAACTTCCCTTCCATCCGCAGATGGCAGATGAGGGTCTTTCCCTCACTTAGATGCATCAAAATGAATTTGCCCTGTCGCCGGACGTCCTCAAAACGCTTGCCAACGAGATTATCGGCAAATTCTTTCGCGCCCGAAAAGATGTTTTTCTCACGATAAACACTTACTTTTTCGATGGTTTTGCCAACGAGGATGTTCCGCAAAACCCCGGCAATTGTTGTGACTTCTGGGAGTTCGGGCATCGTTTTAATCCTTTGCGTCGTACCAAGTCCGGCCTTCTCCGCAGCCGACGGAAAGGGGAACCGGCATCGGAATCGCCTTTTCCATCCGTTCGGCGAGTTCTTTCTTCATGAGATCGATTTCCTCGGTAGGAACCGCGAAGATGAGTTCGTCGTGGATTTGGAGGACCATCTTGGTCTTATAAGATCCTTGGGAAAGGAATTCATCGATTTTCACCATGGCGATTTTGATGAGATCGGCCGCCGATCCTTGAATCGGGGCGTTCATCGCCGCCCGGCGGGCCGCTTCGCGCTTGCTGAAATTGGGGTCATTGACCTCGCGGAAGTAACGCCGACGGCCAAACATCGTGGTGACATAGCCCCGTTGTTCGGCTTCGGCGATGATCGAATTGAGATAAGCGCCCACTCCGGGGTAGGAAGAATAGAAGGCGCGGATGATGGACGCGGCTTCCTGCGGGGTGGTGCCGATTTGCTCGGATAAGCCATATACGGTGGTGCCGTAGATGATCGCGAAATTGACCGCTTTGGCGCGCCGTCTTTCGGCCGAGGTGATCTCGTCCATGTGGAAGATGCGTTTGGCGGTCTCGCTATGGACGTCGTGGCCCTCTTGGAAGAGGGATTGATATTCTTCGTCGCCGGAGAGGCAAGCCAAGATTCTTAACTCGATTTGACTGTAGTCAAAAGAGAGCAAACGGATGTTCGGATCGTCGTAATAGAAGGCCTTCCTGATTTGGCGCGATTCCTCATCGCGAGCCGATATATTCTGGAGATTCGGCGAGGAGGACGATAATCTTCCCGTCGCCGTCTGAGCCTGGTTGAAATAGCTATGGATTTTGCCGTCATGCCCGACATGAGGAACGAGCCCGTCCACGTAAGTGCCGAGCAATTTGGCGTATTTCCGGAATTCGAGGATCTTCGAGACGATCGGATTGCCTTCCTCGATCTCTTGGAGGTCGCTGACGGACGTTCCGCGGGCTTTGCCCGCCTTGAGTCCGAGATGGTCATAAAGGACGGTGGCGACCTGTTTGGGCGAATTCGGATTGAAACGTTCTCCCGCTAAAGCGTAGATCTCTTCTTCGACCGCTTTCTTTTTGGCGGAGAAGGTCTCACCGAACTCGGCGAGTTTCTCGGTGTGGAGCGGGAATCCCTCCCATTCCATCTTGGCCAAAACCTTGCTTAAGGGGATTTCGATCTGGCGATAGAGTTTTTCGGCCTCATTCTCTTTGAGGGCGTGCTCGATTTTATCGAAAGCGGCGATGGCGTAAAACGCCATACGACCGACTTTCTCCGAGTCGTCGTCGCTGAACAGGGCGGTTTCCTCGCCATCGATGTCGATGCCGAAGGAACGATAAATCTCGCTCGGGGAACTGGATAAGGAACTATCTAACAGATAGCCGGCCAACAAGACATCGTCATCGATGCCTTCGATGGCTAAACCGAGGCGGCGCAAGGCGTAGATGGTGGCCTTGCCGTCATAGACGATCTTGGATACGTTCGGATCGGCGAGAATCGCTTTGGCCTTCGCGTCTTCAAATAGAGAAGCGGTGGTCATGTAGCAAAGCGATTTCCCGTCGTAGAAGGCGATGCCGACCGGATCGGCTTCGTGATAACGGGTGTAGTCGATATCGAGGGCGACGGCGATTCTCTTTGCGGCAAAAGAAGCCGGCAATGATTTAACATGCTCCAAAGGAGCGTCTCCGGCGTCTTCCGCCCCTTTCTTGAGGGCGGTTGGCAGACGGGTCAGCAACTGACGAAGCTCGTATTTGCGGGCGAAATCATTGACCGCCTCAAAGGAGTAGCCCTGATAACGGAGGGCCTCCGTATCGAAGGGCAATTCGACATCGGTTTTGATGGTGGCGAGGCGATAGGAAAGGCGACCCGCCTCGGCCCCAGCGACGATCTTCTCGCCGAGTTTGCCTTTGATGGTGGGGGCGGCTTCCAAGATGGCGGGCAAGGACCCATATTCCAAGATGAGTTTGGTCGCCGTCTTTTCGCCGATGCCCGGGATGCCGGGATAATTGTCGCTTGAGTCGCCGGCCAAACCCTTCAAATCGATCATCTGGATCGGATGGATGCCGTATTTCTCTTCGAAGGCGGCTACGTCATACAGTTCCATGTTCGAAAGGCCGGTGCGAAGCAGGGACACTTTGATATGGGGGTCGATGAGCTGGAGGTAATCGTGATCGCTCGTATAGATGAGGACGTCATATCCTTCGCTTCCGGCCCGTTTGGCGACCGAACCGCAGATGTCGTCGGCTTCGATGCCGCGTTCTTCATAACGGGAGATTCCTAAGGAATCTAATAACTCACGGACGATGGCGAATTGCGGTTTGAGGTCCTCGGGGGCTTCGGCCCGATTGGCCTTGTATTCTTCGAATTCCTCGGCGCGGAACGTCTTGCCGCCCGCATCGAGGCCGATGAAGATGGCGTCGCCTTTTTCGAGGCCGGAGAGGATCTTCGAAAGCATATTGGAAAACGCGAAAATCGCGTTGGTCGGAATGCCGGATTTGGTGCGCATGATGGCGCTCGGGTCGCCGTAAGCCGTGGCGTAATACGCCCGGAACAGCAAACTATATCCATCGATGATGACTAACTTTTTCGCCATGATTATCCTCCGATCTCCTTCGCTTCGTCGGCGACGAATCCCCGTTCGCCGAGATGGCCTTTGAGGATGATGAGTTTATCTTTCTTGATCGCCCCGAAGGACTTCGCGTATTCTTCGTCCCACATGACCAAAGACATCTCGTCCAAGTCATCGTAGAGATCGATGAAGGTCATCTGCCGTCCCTTGCGGGTGACGATGGTGCGGACCGCTTTGACGATGCCGGCGGTGACGAAGCTGCGTTTCTTCAGCGCTTCGCCGATGGGGACGGCCCCATGCGCGGCGATCTCTTCTTGATAGAACTGAAGCGGCGAGCCGCTGACCATCATGCCGAGGGCATCGTATTCGGCTTGCAGATCGCTCTGCGGGGTCGGGTCGGCCTCGACGATGGCGGGTTTTTCAAACCCGAAGTCCAATAACATGGCATCGCCGTTTTCCCCGCCGATGAGGTTGGCGTAGTCGAAGGCGGCGAAAGCGGTGGCTCTTAGGCTGGCGCGGATGATGCCGAACCCGTCGAGAGCGCCCGCATCGATGAGGCGGATGAGGCTCTGCTGGTTGAGACCGTACTTCTTGGTGCGGGCCACGAAGTCGAATAAGTCGGTGTATGGACCGCCATTCATCCGCTCTTCGTAGATGCCGCGGATCAGAACAGACTGGAGATTCTTGATGTTCTCAAGCGGGAACCTTAACGCGTCCCCGTCGACCGAGAATCCCGGTTTGGAACGGTTGATGCACGGCAGAGCCAAACGGATCGCGTGCCGCTTCAACTCGGATAAGGCGTTCTTGAATTTGGCCTCGCTGGTGGGGAGGGCGTCCAAAATCCCGCAGTAGAACTCTTTGGGATAGTGTTTCTTGAGATAGGCCATCTGGCAGGAGATGACGCCGTAGGCGACGGCGTGCGCCTTGTTGAAACCATAGTTCGCGAAGGCATAGATCAAGTCGAATAATTTCTCCGCCAAATCTTTGGATTTGCCATTGGCCAAACAGCCGGAGATGAACTTGTCGTGATAAGACGAGAGAGCGGCGCTGTCTTTCTTGGAGATCGCCCGGCGGAACAAGTCGGCGTCCCCGAGGCGGAATCCCGCCACGGACTGGGCGATCTGCATGATCTGCTCCTGATAGACGATGACCCCGTATGTCGAAGAAAGGATCGGCTCGAGTTCCGGGCTGAGATAAACGATCGGCTCTTTGCCTTTCTTCCGTCTGGCATAGACCGGGATCTGCTCCATCGGTCCGGGACGGAAGAGGGCGATGATGGCGACGATGTCAGCGAAGGTGGAGGGCTGAACCTCGGCGATGGCTCGCTTCATGCCCGGGCTTTCGAGCTGGAACAAGCCGATGGTCTCTTGATTGCGCACCAAAGCGATCGATTCTTCGTCGTCATAGGGGATTTTGGCCGGTTCGAGGGTTATACCCTCGCTTTGTTTGATGAGCTCGACGCAGCGGTCGATGACGCTCAGGTTGCGGAGGCCGAGCAAGTCCATTTTGAGGAAGCCTTGCTCTTCGAGATAGTCTTTCTCCAGGCAGCCTACATAGCCGACGGACGGATCGTCCTTGACCGGCATCGCTTTTTCGAGGGGCTCATCGTTGAGGATGATGCCGGCGGCGTGCAACCCCGCCTGGCGGGGCAACCCTTCGATCTTCGAAGCCAAGGAGACGATTTCCAAATAGTATTTGTCGCTGTCGATGAGATTCTTGAACGGCTTGCTCTTGCGGTAATCGTCGCGGAGAGACAAACGGTCGTCCTGGATCGTGCTGACGATGAGGGAGATCTCCCGTTCGGCGTAGCCGTAGACGCGGCCGATGTCGCGGAGGGCTTCTTTGGCCCCGATCGTCTGGCTGGTTAAAACATGGCCGACCCGATCATGGCCGTATTTGCTTTGCAAATAAGCGACTACCTGATCGCGGGTGACGTCCGAGAAGTCGACGTCGATATCCGGCATCGATTTGCGTTCCGGATTGAGGAAACGTTCGAACAATAAGCCGTGTTCCAAAGGATCGACGGTGGAGATGTCCAGCGAATAGCTGACGAGTGAGGCGGGACCCGAGCCACGGCCGGGGCCGACGGAGACGCCATGGGTCTTCGCGTAATGGACATAGTCGGCGACGACGAGGAAATAATCGTCGTAGCCCATCTTATGGATGATGCCTAACTCATAGTCGAGGCGTTCATGATAATTCGGTTTGTCGCAGCCTTTCGCGACGAGGCCTTCCTCGGCTTTCTCGCGGAGGTAGTCCTCGCTGGATAATCCTTCTTCGTTCTCGTAATGGAGCAAGGTGCCGCGCCTCGCGATGAAGGAGAAGGAGGACTTCGCGACCTCTTCGGTCAAGGCGATCTCCGCGGGTTTATAGAAGGCGCCGATTTCTTCTTTGCTCAAGAAATATTCGGTGCCATCGAGTTGTTTTTGTTCGATGGTGACGCGGTTTTGGATCGCTTCGGTGATCAAAGTGACAATCGCGTCGCTCTTTTTCTCATAGGCGATATGAGGGAAGGCGACGAGGGGATAGGAATGGCCTGCGGCGAACTTCCGGCAGAAGGCGACGTAGGCATCTTCCTTCTCGCGGTAGGGCAAGCCGAGGTAGACATTTTTGAAAGCCCGCAGCTTCTCGTTGAGGCGGAGGGCAAGTTCTTTCTCGTCTTCCTGGAAGTGGTCCTTGAGGAAGGAGTGCTCGAGGTCATAAACCAAAGCCAATCCGGCTTGGTGCGACGCGGCAAGTTGCAGCGAGGCCGCGTTTCGGCTCGCCTCGAGGGCCAGGATCAGAATATTCCGATAGCCCTCTTCGTCCTTGACGTAGAAACAATAATGCTCGCCGTCGAGCTCCAGATCGATGCCATAGATCGGACTGACGCCAGCCGCTTTGCAGCAGTGGGTGAAGGGGGCGTAGCCGCTTAACGAATTCCAATCGCAAAGACCGACGGCCTCGTAGCCGCGCTTCTTGGCCAAGGCGGGGATCCGTTCGACGGGAAGCCCGCTTTTGAGATAAGAGAATCCGCTATATAGATACAGAGGGACGAATGCCATAGGTAGATTATACTCTATGATGGCTTAAACGAAAAGAGACCCGAAGGTCTCTATTCGAACAGTTCATCAAGCGCGGCAATCAAACTCGGCAGCTCATCGAGATTTTGGATGCGGGCGCCGCTCGCATTGGCGTGGCCGCCTCCGCCGAAGCGGTTAGCGACGCCGGAGATGTCGACCCGTTTGCTGCGGATCGAGATGCGCCAGCACCAGTCCTTCGGATTGGGGTCCTCGCTGATCGAGCACCAGGCATTGATTCCGTCAATATTCGAGAAGAGGTTGACGTTCTCTTTGCCGCGTTCGGAGGTGATTTTGAGCTTCTCTTGGATGTCGGCCGGCAAGACGTAATAGGCGACGCCATGCGGGGAGATTTCGAAGTGATTGAGCACGTAGGCGGTCACCTTGAGGTCATCGATTTTCTTCTCGTACATATCGAGGTAGGTGTCATGAAGCGGGAAGCCGGTTTCGACCAGTCTTTGCGCGACTTCGAACGTGTGGGTGTTCGTGCTGCTGTACATGAAACGGCCGGTGTCGCCGACGATGCCGATGTAGAAGTAGCGGGCCGCTTCGGGCGACATTTTCTTGCCTTTCCAAGAAAGGCAGAAACTGGCGACGAGCTCGGCGGCGCTTCCGCTCTCGGGTTCGAGGACATAATCCTTGGCGATCACAAACGGGGTCGGATGGTGGTCGAATTTGATGACCGTCTCGCCTTTTTCGAAGCGCGGATCGGCGATGCGCGAGGGCTCGCCGACGTCGACGACGATGGCCAAGAACGGGGAGGCGAACCATTCTTCGGGGAGGCGCTCGGTCTCCGGGAAGAGGCGCGGGGTGAAGGTGCTGTGGTTATCGCCGACGAACCGGATTTCCTTATTCGGGAAATTGTCCTTCAAAAACGTCACTAGACCCATCTGGGACCCCATGGCGTCATAGTCGGGTTTGATGTGGCGGAAAACGCAGATGCGGTCGTATTTCTCGATCGCTTTCCGCATCCGTTTGTAGGTTTTGCTGTACTTGGCGGTCAGGGCGCTGATCGTCGCTTCCATTTATAGGGTTCCTTTCAGGGCTTTGAGGCAATCGCGGGCGATCATCACTTCCTCATCGGTCGGGATGACGGCGACGAGGATCTTGCTGGAGGGCGCGCTGATGATGCCTTCTTTGCCGCCATAGATGCCTTTGTTCGCTTCTTCGTCGACGACGACGCCGAGGGCTTCGCTGATGCGATCCAAGACAAGTTTGCGGTAAGCGGCGCTGTTTTCGCCGATGCCGCCGGAGAAGACAATCATGTCGGCTCCGCCGAGACGGACGAAATACTGGCCGATGAAGTCGGCGGCTCTGCGGCCGAAGAGATTCTGGGCCAAGATGGCGCGATGGTTGCCTTCGGAGGCCGCTTTTTCGACATCGCGGGTGTCATTGCTGACGCCGGAGACGCCGAGGAAGCCGCTCTTCTTGTTGAGGAGGCTATTAATCTCGCCGGCGGAGAGGCCTTCCTTTTCCTGGAGGAAGGTGACCACGGACGGATCGATGTCGCCGCAGCGGGTGCCCATCATGATGCCGGCGAGCGGGGTCATGCCCATCGTGGTGGCGATGGATTTTCCATCGCGGACCGCGCAGAGAGAAGCGCCGCTGCCTAAATGGCAGACGATGATCTTGCTGTCTTTCTTGCCATGGAGATACTTCTCGATGGCGACTTCGGAAAGGTATTGATGCGAGGTGCCGTGGGCGCCGTAGCGGCGGCAGTCGTATTTCTCGGTTAATTCGTAGGGGATCGGGTAGGTGTAATCCTCTTCTTCCATCGTGCTGTGGAACGCCGAATCGAAGACGGCGATCGCGGTGGCGTTCGGCAAAGCCTTCTTGAAGGCGTTGTAGCCGAGGAGGTGGGCCGGGTTATGAAGCGGCGCGAGCGGGACCAAAGCCTCGATCTTGGCGATGGTGTCGGGGGTCATGTAGGCCGACTTCTTGAAGTATTTCCCGCCTTGGGCGACGCGGTGGCCGACGGCGTCGATTTCTTCGAGTTTCTCGACGATTTTGTACTGGACGAGGGCATTGAGGATGAGCTCGACGCCTTTGGAGTGATCGAGGATCGGCAAAGTCTCGACGTGAGATTCGGAGCCGAACTTGATCTTGAAGGTGGCGTCTTCGTGGCCGACGCGGTCGACGAGGCCGGAGCAGATCGCCTTCTCTTCGGGCATTTCGAACAGTTTGTACTTGATGGATGAACTTCCGCAGTTCACCGCCATGCATTTAGACATATGGATAAATCTCCTATCTTACCGTTCAATTGTAGGCGAGTGCGCGCCCATAGGCAAACGAAAATCGCGACGGTAGGTGTTTGACATGCCTATGTTCCTTTTTCTACAATGGACCTAGGTAACGGAGCCATTCGCATGGACAAACTGCTTATAGTCGACGACGAAGCAATCAATCGCGAGATTTTGGCGCAGATGCTGAAGGGCGATTACGAAATCGACTTCGCCGCTAATGGGAAAGAGGCCCTCGCCCTTTCCGCCAAAAACGCCTATTCCCTCATTCTTTTGGATCTCATCATGCCGGTGATGGACGGATTTGCTTTCTTAAGAAAGCATCAAGAAGACGAGAATCTCCGTCTCATCCCCGTCATCGTCCTCACCGCGGCGACCGGCATGGAAGTCGAATCCCTCCGCATGGGGGCGATCGATTTCATCAAGAAACCGTTCGACGCACCGGAGGTCATCCGGGCCCGCGTTTGGCGCGCTCTGCGGCGTTAACCTACCCGACCCCATCTCTAATCGATATTCCTTTTTGCACTGAGGTGCTATACTTTTCCCATGGAAAACGTAAACACAGAGGCTCGGCGCCCCCTCAAACTCAATATTCGGCGCACGATGCTGATCGGCTTCGCCTTCTTCGGCATCTTACTTTTGTGGCAGATCTACGACTCCTGGTGCGCCCGCATGCTCAGCGAACTGTTCGCCAAGGCGCTCAACCACCTGCCGAAGGATGCCATCCCGACCCAGGAGCAGCAAGAAGGCGTCCAGTACATCGTCGGCTGCGTCATGGCCCTCGATAACCTCGCGGCCCTCATCATGCTTCCGATCTTCGGGCGCATCAGCGACCGCACCCACACGAAGATCGGCAAGAGAATGCCCTTCATTCTCCTCGGCACCCTCGCCGCGGCGATCGCCTTCCCCTTCGTGCCGCTATTCTTCTACTGGAACAGCCTCGCCGGCGTCATCGTCATGATGGCGGTGGTCATCTTCTTCATGATGATGTACCGCAGCCCGGCCGTCTCGCTCATGCCGGACATCACCCCGAAGCCTTTGCGTAGCAAAGCCAACGGCATCATCAACATCATGGGCTATATCGGCGGCGCAGTCGCCCTCGGCCTCGGCATGGTGTTCTCGATCACCCAATTCCTCGGTTACAAATACGTCGACGGCGTCGCGGTCGAAACCGCGACCTGGCAGACCGGCAACGTCTGGGCGGTGGAACTCCCCTTCCTTCTCGCCTCCGTCGTCATGATCATCTCCGTCCTCGTCCTCTTCTTCACCATCAAAGAGAACGACCTTGAGGTCCAGCTCCGCGGTGAGATGGAACAAGGCGAACGCGAGAGCGAATCGGTGGACGCCGTCTCCGACGACGCCCCGATGACCAAAGGCAACAAAACGATGCTTTGGCTCATCCTCATCGCCGAATTCTTCTGGTTCATGGCCTCCAATGGCGTTGGCACCTTCCAGACCAACTACTTCACCATCGCCCTCGGCCACGAATTCTCGATGTCGATCATCGTCACCGCCATCTCCGGCGTCTGCTCGGTCGTCGGCTTCATCACCGCCGGCTTCATCGCCGACAAGATCGGCCGCAAATGGACCCTCATGGCTGGCTTATTCATGGTAGTGGCCTCCTACGTCGCCTTCTGCTTCACCGGCCTCATGAAGAACAACCCGACCGGCGCGACCGCCCTGCTCTGCGTCATCTGGGCGATCAACGGCTACGGCTTCTCCCTCGTCCACACCAACTCCTTCCCGATGGTCGTCGAACTCTGCAGCTCGAAGAAGATCGGCCAGTTCACCGGTTTTTACTATGCCTCCTCGATGGCGGCCCAGACCGTGACCCCGATCCTTCTCGGCCTCATGATCAAGTTCTTCCCGCAGGGCTTCGCCGTCCTTCCGTACTATGCCTTAGGCATGGCCGTCGTATCGACCGTCGTGTTCCTCTTCGTCAAGAATGTACACGCGAAGAAAATGTCGACCAAAAAAGGCCTCGACGCCTTAGGAGACGATGACTAAATGCCAGCGGTAGCGACCCATTACGCTTTCGCTGATAAATTCGCCCGGGAGAAACCCCGGGCTTTTGCTGACGCGATGTATCTCGGGGCCCAGGGACCGGATCCCCTCTTCCTTTACGGCATCCGTTTCCCGAAGCGGAAAAACCCGAAGCCGATCCAGAATTTCGGCACCGGTCTGCACCATACCGACATCGCGCCGATTTATAAGTATTTCTTCGAATACGCCAATCAAAGCGAGCGGAAAGAGCTGCTCTATTCCTATATCGAAGGCCTCTTCCTTCACTATGTCGTCGACCGGAACTGCCACCCGTACATCTTCGTCAAAAGCGGCTGCCCGATCGAGGGGTTGGAAGAGGATATCAAGTGGGGCGGATACCACGCCAACTTCGAAGGATGGATCGATTTCCTCGTCGCCAAAGAGTATGGCATCCATCGCAACAACACCCCGCGTTACATGGATATCGATAAAGAGGAACTGCGCGCAATAAGCGCAATGTGGGATTACGTCAATAAAAAGACCTGGGATTCCGACGGATTCAACCCGGATTCCTTCCGTCTCGCGGTTAAGGATTACCGGTATGTTCTCCGCCTCTGCAACCGCCCTCATTACTTCTCTGGCTGGTGGATCCGTGCGATCCTCGGCAAGTGGTCGATTCCCTATGGCCTCCACATGCAGAGCAAGATGCGCAAAGAGTTCGCCGACCTCGATTTCCTCAACCTGAAGCACGCCCCATGGCCCGATTTCGCCACCGGGGAGATGCATACCGAATCGTTCTACGATCTCTTCGACAAAGCGGTGGCCGACTACAAAGAAGCCGTCGCCATCATCGACGCTGCCAAGAGCGGCGAGAACATCGACGAGCGGCTATCCGCCTTCGTCGGCAAAAAGGACCACGACGGGGCCGTCGACGGCGCCCCTAAGCGTTTCCGCGACCCGATTTGGCCCGAAATGGAGAGCTATCGCATCCTGCCATGACCTGGCCGATTCTCCTTGAAATCTTCCTCTTAGGCATCGGTTTGTCCGCCGATGCTTTTTCCGTCGCTTTGACCGATGGTCTCACTTACCGCGACATCAATGTCAAAAAGTCCTTCTTCATCGCTGCCACCTTTGGTGTAATGCAGGCTTTGATGCCGCTTATCGGCTTCTGGCTCGTCGACTTGGTCGAGTATGTCGCCGACGAGGCGGGCGGTGCCAAAGCGGGCGAAATCGCCGCCCTCGTGGTCACTTGGGTCGCCTTCGTCCTCTTGCTCTTCATCGGCACCAAAATGCTCGTCGAATCGATCATCGAGATGCGGAAACCGAAAGAGGAAAAGCAAGAGAAAGTCTTCAAGGTCAAAGAGGTCATCTTCTACGGCTTTGCCACGGCGGTGGATGCCCTCGCGGCCGGCGTTACCCTTCACACGGGGCTATCGACTCGGGTCACCGTTTGGCTGCATGTTTCGATCATCCTCGTGCTGACTTTCGGGCTATCCCTCATCGGTTTGTTCTTAGGCAAGCAAATCGTCAAATTATTGAAGGGCAAATACGAAATCGCCGGCATCATCGGAGGATGTATCCTCATCTTGCTGGCCGTTTGGGTCATTCTGAGCCATTATCTCGGGATCTGATGGAATTCCGGTATCTTTGACTTTCTGCGAATGCGGAATATAATATATTCAGCTAGCCGATCGGTACTTCCATCGGCTGGACACTCCAAAAAGAGCGGCGCCGTTCTTCAATCCGTTTGGATCTAAAAGCGGCGGCAGAGAACCCAAGGTGTGCAAGAAGCCCCGTTCGGTTCTCATTTTTTGTTATATGGATAGACTGTGACGATCCGAATGATATTCGTCGCCCTCTGATTTTGAAGATTGCTCTCCGGATCGACGATTACCGCCAGAGGGACGCGGTTTGGAATCCCGCAGCCGGGAAAAGAAAACAATTGCGGCTTGGCGATCGCCAAGATTTAGTATTTTATTCATAGAATAATTTTATTGGAAAACCCACCCATTCCGCAATACACCCCACCCCGTCCCGGGACAATCGGAAAGCAAAAAGGGCGCGGCGCCGAGACAAATCAATTTTCTGCCATCTCTTTTTGGTGCACTATGCACAAGATAATCGTTCCCGTTGGGAGCGATTTTCTATATACTAGTGGTATGCTGCAGAATGAAGTCGAACAGTTTGAGCGGTATCTGGCTGGCGTCGAAACCGAGGCCTACCGCCTTTTCGGGGCCCATTTC
>Ga0247610_10006077_pt1 | contig 12621 bp, 11 predicted proteins | sample 174DNAGHGhighgp2_FD_193483 | JGI IMG/M metagenome (GOLD analysis project Ga0247610, IMG submission 193483) | Sheep rumen microbial communities from Palmerston North, Manawatu-Wanganui, New Zealand - 1742 DNA GHGhigh gp2 | ecosystem: Host-associated > Mammals > Digestive system > Stomach > Rumen...
GAAGTATATGGTCCTTCGAGCACATCGAAATCGGTGAACTCCGGCGCTCGCAAGTCCCTACTCCGTTCGTTGACACTGAAGGTCAGCTGGAACGGCCGTCCCACAATGACCTGTGCCGGCGCTTGTGCCTTAAAGACCACTTCGTCCGCAAAAAGGGACAAAGTGACCAAGTACAATGTACAAAATATCAATACTAATCTTTTCATAATCACCATTCTTTCTCTACGCGGCGTTTTTTACCATGTTGTCTCTGGAGTTTTTCCTGTGTATCCTGTTCGTCCTGCTCCAGAGCCTGCAAAATCTGCTCTGCCGTTTCTTTATCCATTTGGTCATTGTTTTCCTGAGCCTGCTGTTCCTGTTGCTGTTGTTCCTGCTGTTGCTGTTCCTGCTGCTGGTCTTGTTGCTCTTGCTGATCTTGCTGTTGCTGCTGTTGCTGTTGTTGGTCCTGATTTTGTTGTTGCTGTTGCTGCTGTTGTTGCAACATTTCCATCGCCTTGACCATGTTATACCGTGTATCGTTGTCTTTCGGATTAGCCCGCAGCGACTCCTGATATGCAGCTACGGCTTTGTCATACTGCTGTTGGGCGAAATTGCAGTTACCTATATTGTGCATCGCTTTGGCATAACGCTCTTTGTCCTTCTTCGGGTCCAGCATTTTAGCCGCCGTTTCGAACTCGGTCTGCGCGTCGCTGTACTTATCCTGTTTGAACAGCGCGTCTCCGAGGTTATAGTGTGCCTCGTAACTGTTCTTATTCGCCTCCAGACCGCGACGATAATCCACTTCCGCCTTGGTATAATCCTGCTTGTTATACTCTTTGTTTCCGCGTCGCACATCTCCTGCCTCGCGTTGTGCGAAAAGGGACGAAGCGACGAAGCACGAGGTACAAAATATGATGAATATCCGTTTCATTTTTCTCCAAAAATATCAAGTCTTGTTAATACTTTATTCTTACGATTGAAGATAAAGAAGTCAATCACGAGTAGCAGCAAAGCGATGAGTGCGAAACTCTGGAATTGCTCGTTGTAGTCAGTATATACCTGAGTTTCAATCTCTTGCGTACCCAGTTTGTCGAGTTCCTTTTGAATAGCTTTTGTAGCGGTATTGGTATTATCGCATCGAACATAGATGCCGCCACCTGCTTGTGCAATCTCGCGGCACATATCTTCGTTCAGTTTACTTACCACCACGTTTCCCTGCCGGTCTTTGCGGAAGTTATTCGTGCCGGGCACCGGAATGGGACTACCTTCGGGTTTGCCGATACCGACGACGAGCACCTGTATTCCCATCTCTTTTGCGCGTTTGGCGACCGCTACTGCATCATCTTCGTGGTTCTCACCATCGGTAATGAGGATGATAGCACGGCTGGCGTCACTCTGCTCTCCGAAACAGCGGATGGACGTAGCGAGGGCTTGTCCGATTGCCGTTCCCTGTGTCTTGATAAGCTCCGGTTTGATGGAGTTGAGGAACATCTTTGCAGAGACGTAGTCGCAGGTAATAGGCAGTTGCACGAAAGCGTCACCGGCAAAGACGACGAGTCCCACTTTGTCGTTGACCATGTTGTCCATCAGTTTGCTCAACATCTGTTTCGCGCGGTCAAGACGGTTCGGCGCCACATCTTCCGCCAGCATGGAGTTCGAGATATCGAGCGCCACGATAGCTTCTATGCCCTGACGTTTTTCCGTCCGTTCGGACTGTCCGAACTGCGGTCTTGCCGCGGCGATGATGAGCAGACTGAGAGCCACCATTACAACAGAGAACTTGACTGCGGGTCTTACACGGCTCGCATTGGGCATCAATGTCTCCATCAGTTCCGGGTCACCGAATTCGGCGAGTTGACGCCGTTTGCGCCGCGAATAAACCATATAGGCTGCAATGAAGACCGGGACGCTCCATAAGAGCCATAACATTTCCATATTTGCAAATCTAAATAACATAGCATTTACCTTTTGGTCATTTAGTTAGTGATTGTCCGAAGGACGAAGTAACGCAGTATTACTTCCAACAGCAGGCAAACGAGTGCGGCGATGAGGAATGGCTCGAAGTTCTCCGTATGTTTGGCGTACTCGCGCACCCGCAGTTTGGTTTTCTCCAGTTGGTCTATCTGCTCATAAATGCGCTTGAGGCTACCGTTGTCCGTTGCGCGGAAATACTGTCCTCCTGTCGTTTCGGCAATGCGTTTGAGTGTCGTTTCGTCGAACTCGGAGTCCATCGTGACATACTGCCGTCCGAGAGGTGTGTTCACCGGCACGCGTGTCTGGCCGTAACTGCCGACACCAACCGTATAGACACGTATTCCGAACGTCTTGGCAATCTCTGCCGCTGTTTGCGGGTCTATGTCGCCGCGGTTGTTGGAGCCATCGGTCAATAGGATTACCACTTTCGATTTGGTCTCACTGTCTTTCATTCTGTTGACGGCATTGGCGAGTCCGAGTCCGATAGCCGTTCCGTCTTCAATCATACCGTATTCAACCGATTTAAACAGGTTGACGAGCACGGCATGGTCGGTAGTCAGAGGGCATTGCGTAAAGCTCTCTCCGGCAAAGACGACGAGTCCTATCTGGTCATTGGGCCGTGCGACGACAAAGTCCGACGCCACTTGTTTTGCAGCCTCCAGACGGTTGGGTTTGAGGTCCTCCGCCAGCATGGTTCCGGAAATATCGAGCGCCATCATTATGTCGATTCCTTCGGTCGATTCCGACGACCATCTGTTAGTCAGTTGCGGTCGTGCGAGCGCTATACTTAACAGGGTTATTACCGCCACGCGCAACACGAACGGCACATGCAACAGCCATATTTTCAAACTCTTAGGCTGCGCAGCCAAAGTTGTGGTGTCGCTCACCTGCACGCTGGCGTCGGATTTATGCAGCTCATACACATACCAGCCGATAACAGGCAGTAAGAGCAGCAATAAGAATAAATATCCGGGATTAGCAAAAACCATAGTCATTTACTATTTAGTCATTTACTATTTGTTCATTGGGCATTTGTTCAGCGGGTTGTTCCACGGGAGTAGTTTCTTTGACAAACTCATACGCCGTAGTCAAGCCGTTTTCATTCTCGTCGGGAGTCGTGTGCCATTTGGCGAACTTGACGAGGTCTGCGAGTTGGAGCATGGATTTCAGCCGGTCGTACAACGGCTTTTCGATGAGCGGTTTCATTGCCCTCAGTGTCTCATCGCTCGTTTTTTCCGTGCTCTGTACACCGAAGCGGCGACCTATATACTCCCGCACGACGTCGGTAAGGTCGGTTTGGTACTCTTTTACCTTTCCGTCCTTCCATATTTTCGCCTCTTTGATAGCATCGAGTTTCTCCAGTGCCACTTCTTCAGCGGGTCTCAGGAGTTCCGGATTAACCGCTTCCTCTTCAGGTTTGCGTGTGCGCAGATACCATTTCCAGAGGTAATAAGCACCGACGCCGAGTCCGGCTAAGAGGATTGCGAGCAATACCCATCGGAAAATTCCCCACCACCAGACAGGTGCTTTTTCGATATCTTTGATATCGGTAATCGCCAGCGCGCTATCCACCTCGAAAGGTTGAATCACGTTGAGTGCCATAGGCTCCGTCCAAAAACTATCCTCGCCTTGTGTTACCACCAGCGGATTGATGGCAAAGAGCGAGTCTTTGAAACTGGTTAGTGTGAGCGTTTGGTTCAGTTGGATTCGTCCATCGCTGAGCGTAGTGCTATCAACGGCGCTACGGTCAACGATTTCAATGCCGTCCTGGAGTATTTCTCCGAAAACGGGCATTTGCACTTTATCTCCCGCCTCTTGCGTCACGCTCAGATGCAAGTCCGTCTGGTCGCCGATCATCAGCATCGTCGAGTCTATCGACGCACTCACTACTATCGCTAATAATAAATTCATCATATATTTCGTTATTACGGTATTACGTAATTACGTCATTACGAAAAAAAATCTCTATTCTCAATTGTGAAAAAGTTGCATGAGCTTTTTCACGTAGTCCTCGTCTGTCCGCATACTGACATGGTTCATGCCGGTTTTGGTATAAACGGTTTCGAGTTTATCCTGCCGTTCTTGCCATGCTTTTCTATAGGCATCCCTTACGCTTTTCCTTCCGGTATCGGTCCAAACGCGGGCTCCTGTTTCCGGGTCACGCACTTTGAGCAGTCCCACATCGGGCAGTTCGGCATCTCTGCGGTCGTAAATCTGAATAGCGTTCAGGTCATGCTTGCGGCTTGCGATAACCACGGGTGCGACGCCCCGTTCTTTTGTTTTCCGGATATTCACAAAATGCACATCTATCAAATCGCTAATCACGAACGCGGCACACCGTCTTTTCTGTACGTTGGTCAGGTATTCCAGCGCGGCATTGATGTCCGTTCCGTTGTTTTGCGGTTCAAAGGACAGCAGTTCGCGAATGATATGGAGCACGTGGCTCTTGCCTTTCTTGGGGGGAATGAATTTCTCCACTTTGTCGGAGAAGAAGATGACTCCGACCTTGTCGTTGTTCTCGATAGTAGAGAAAGCGAGCGTTGCGGCTACTTCGGCCATTGTGTCGCGTTTCATCTGGCTTACCGTACCAAAGTTACGGCTTCCGCTCACGTCCACAAGCAACATCACCGTTAACTCGCGTTCCTCCTCATAAATCTTGACATAAGGTCTGTTCATCCGGGCAGTTACGTTCCAGTCGATGGATCGCACATCATCGCCGGGCTGGTATTCGCGCACTTCGCTGAACGCCATTCCACGGCCTTTGAACTGGCTGTGGTACTCGCCCGCGAAGATATTACGGCTCAAACCGTGCGTCTTGATTTCTATCTTCCGAACTTTTTGTAGTAACTCTTCTGAAGTCATAATACCTTGTTGTCTAGTAGTCTAGTTGTCTAGCTGTCTAGTCGTCTAGTTGTCCAGTTAGGGTACCTGAACGGCGTTAAGCACCTCGGTAATAATATCTTCCGTGGATATGTTGTTCGCTTCCGCCTCGTAGGTCAGTCCGATACGGTGACGAAGCACATCGTAGCAAACGGCACGTACGTCTTCCGGCGTGACGTATCCTCTCCTATGAATAAACGCGTACGCGCGTGCGGCTTTGGCGAGGTTAATCGAGGCACGAGGACTACCGCCGAAGGAAATCATCTCTTTCAGATTCTTCAGACCGTATTCATCCGGCTGACGTGTGGCGAACACGATGTCCACAATGTACTTTTCGATTTTCTCGTCCAGATAGACTTCCTCCACAATCTTACGCGCTTTGATGATGTCGGCGGTGCTCAAAATAGGAAGAACGGTTTTCTTCTCCGACGATATATTTTGCCGGATGATTGCCTGTTCCTCTTCTTTCTTCGGGTAACCGATTACCACTTTCAGCATGAAACGGTCTGTTTGCGCTTCTGGCAGCGGGTATGTACCTTCCTGCTCGATTGGGTTCTGGGTTGCCAGTACGAGGAACGGTTCGTCCAGTTTGAATGTCTGTTCGCCGATGGTCACTTGCCGCTCCTGCATGGCTTCAAGGAGTGCGGACTGCACTTTAGCGGGAGCACGGTTGATTTCGTCTGCTAACACAAAATTAGCGAAGACAGGACCTCGTTTGATCTTGAATTCTTCGCTTTTCTGGCTGTAAATCTGCGTTCCGATCACATCCGCCGGAAGGAGATCCGGAGTAAACTGAATACGGCTGAAATTAGCCTTAATCAAATCGCTTAAGGTCTTGATAGCGAGGGTTTTTGCCAAACCCGGCACTCCTTCCAACAATATGTGCCCATCGCTCAACAGACCAATAAGCAAGCTCTCCACGAGGTGCTTCTGACCGACAATCACTTGATTCATGCCCATCGTCAGGGCATCGACAAACGAACTCTCACGCTCCACGCGTTCTTGCAGTTCGCGAATATCTACTACTTGTTGCATATAATTGATAATTTTTAAAATGTCTTCCAACTAAAAATCCATAGCAAATTCTGTGCCAAAACGGACAATTCTGCATATTTTTTTTATAAAAATCAGTTATAAAGTGGTAGATGTTCACAAATTCATCCCATGAGACAAAGATTGAGGTTAGAGGTTAGAGGTTAGAGGTTAGAAGTTAGAAGTAAATGTTTAATTTTTACCTTGCATTTACCCTCGACTTTACTTCGAGATGCCTTCGAGACGCCTTCGAGATGCCTTTGGTGGCAACAATGTTCAATTTTTCATGCTTACGGTTTGAGTGCGGTTTAGGTGCGGTTTGAGTGCGGTAAAACCGCGGGGTTAAAAGGTTTGATTTTGAGGGGATGGTTGCGTCGTTTTGATTAAAGAAAAAGCAAATAAATGAGAAAAAATGATACAAAATTTGCATATATGGATTTTTTTTTGTAATTTTGCACGCTAAAATGTGTGAAAGCGGTAAATGACGCGGTTTGACGGCAATAAACGTTAAATTGTTAAACCGTTAAGTTATTAAAGTGTTAAATTGATAAAACGAAGATAAATTTATGTCAAAGTACAAATGGAGTTTTGCGAACGTGGGCGGCGTGACGCGCGTGCGCATACAATCGGCTGAGGACATCCGTCATCTCGGCGAGTTGGACAAGAAAATGTGGACCGTGCTGTCTTGTCCCGTTAGCGGTTTGGAAATCAGTAGTGATTCGCTGTCGCTAATGGATGAGGACGGCGACGGCAAGTTGCGTCTGAAAGAGGTTGTAGGAACGGCAGAGTGGCTTTGTTCGGTCATGAAAGACCCATCTACACTTTTTGAGCAAAGTGACGCTATTTCCCTTGAAAATATTGCGGACAAGTCTATCAAATCTATCGGCGAGCGTTTGGCAGAGGACGGAGTTGTGCGTCTTGCCGGCGTACAGGCTGCAATAGATGCCGTGACGATAGAGGAACAGGCCGTTCCCGCCGCTCCGCTGGAGGCAGATGTGATTGCCGCGTATAAGGAGAAACAGGCTGAGTATGCCGCTTATTTCGAGCAGGAGAAGTTGCAGAAGTTAGGCTTGGCCGTGATAGCGGAAGACGCTCCTAAGCCGGGTATGAGCGAGAAGAAGTTCATTGAGATGGGTGCACAGATTTCGGAATGGGAGGCTGCCAAGTCTGCCGCCGAAGGTGCCAATGCAGAGGCCCTTGCGGCTGCGAAGTCCGTGTTTATGCCGCTTCGCAAGTTGCTGCTGCTGCATCGTGATTTCTACCGTTTGCTCCGTAACTTTGTTACGCTGGAGGATTTCTATAATGTACAAAGTGACGATGTAAAGGGCAAAGTGGCCTCCTTCATTGCCGGAACGCTGATTATCGACCAGCGTGCGTGCCATTTATGTATCCGCGTGAACGACCTACCGAAGCATGACAGTCAGGCACCTCTTTCCGGCATGTATCTGCTGTATTGCAACTGCGAGAACAAGAAGACAGGCAAGACCGCGCAGATTGTGGCAGCCATGACGCAGGGCGAAATCAAGAACCTGAGCGTGGGCAAGAATGCCGTGTTCTATGACAACAACGGTCTGGACTACGATGCAACGGTATTCAAGATTATCGAGAACCCGATATCGATTCGTCAGGCTTTCTGGACTCCGTATCGCAAGTTTGCCAAATGGATAGAGGACCGCGTGAACAAGTCCGCGGCGGAGAAAGACGCAAAGGTAATGGGCGACATGACGGCGAAGGCGGAGAACGTCAAAGTGGAAGGCGAGGCGCCGAAACCGGCCTTTGACATCGCCAAGTTCGCCGGTATATTTGCCGCCATCGGTATGGCTTTAGGCATGATCGGAACAGCGCTTGTGGCTGTGTTTGCCGGACTTGCCAAACTCTATTGGTGGCAATTACTGCTTGTTTTTGTGGCTATATTGCTCCTTATCAGCGGTCCGAGTATGATTATGGCTTGGCTCAAGTTACGCCGTCGCAATCTTGCTCCTGTCCTGAATGCCAACGGCTGGGCTGTCAATGCCGACGCCATCATCTCCGTTCCGTTCGGCAAGACGCTTACTGAGCAAGTCAATTTCCCATTGGTAAAGGTCAAGAAAGGTCTCAATCCGTGGGCTGTCATCCTGATTGTGCTGGCATGCCTTGCCGTTTTAGGTTTAGGCGGCTGGGGCTTGTACCAATACCTTAATTGCGATGTGAACGAAGCGGAAGTAGAGGCAGTTATCGAGGCGGAGGAGAATGCCGCTCCTGCTCTTGAAGCCGAGCCGGCAGTAGAGGAGGGCGCAGAATGAAAAAGGGGCTGATTGCATTGTTGCTTGCCGGTCAATGTGCGTTGACCGCCGGTTTTGCCCAGGACCAATTGGCCGTTCCGCAGGTGCCTTTGGACACTTTAGCGGCGGATAGTGAAGGAGACGAACTGGAAGAATTGGACGATATAGATGTCCGTTCGTCCGAGTTGCCTGAATGTCTCGCCGGATTGTTCTCCCATGACACACTCATCCTCGGCTGTGATTTGGACCTTCTGCCCCAGAAAATCATCGTCCGCACAAAGGATGGCGATGTGGTGTATAAAGTGGCGCCTCAGTTCATGTTGGACACGACGCTCATCAACCATCACCCGGCAGACAGCATTTACCACAATATATGGACCGACGAGCGCGTCAATCCTTATGGCACACTTTTTGATAGTTTGAAAGATGACGTACGGATACCGATGGAAGGTTTCCGTTTGCCCGCTCCGGGTTATGTGACGAGTCCTTACGGCTGGCGTCGTAACAGGATGCACAAGGGAACGGATATCAAGGTTCAGGTCGGCGATTCGATTCGTTCGGCATGGGCAGGACAGGTACGTATCGTAGGATGGGATCCTCGCGGTTACGGTTATTTTGTGGTAATTCGTCATGAGAACGGTCTTGAGACCGTTTACGGTCACCTGAGTCGTCCGCTGGTAGATGAGTACGAGGCCGTTCCGGCAGGATATGTAATTGGTTTGGGCGGCAATACAGGTCGCTCGACGGGCAGCCATCTGCACTTGGAAATTCGGTATCTTGGCGAAGCTATGAATCCTGCCAACTTCATCAATTTCGAGACAGGCGAGTTGCGCAACAAAACGGAATACATCATCGGCATCAAAGCGATGAAACAGGCCCGTGCAGAGCAAGCCGCGATGAAATACCACAAGGTAAAACAAGGCGACACGCTGTCCGGCATAGCAAAGAAATACGGCACTTCGGTCAAGAAACTTTGCCAACTGAACAAGATAAAAGAAACCAAAATTCTCCAGATAGGACAAAAAATCCGTGTCCGGTAAACACAAAAACGATAAACGAGTATGAAAAAAAGTATTATTATCTGTCTGATGGCTTTAGGGGTCATCGCCGGTTTTACCTCCTGCAAGAAAGGAGACGGATACCGGTTCAATAAGTACACCAAGGACTTGATTGTGAACGCAGGTCAATGGGAATTTGACAAGGGCGCGAACATGTATTTCTGCCATTTTGATGTGGAAGAATTGACGGCAGAGGTATATAATTACGGAGAAATAAGCGTGAGCCGTGAGTATAACACGGGAACCAAGAACGCGTACCAGGTGGCGTTGCCCGAAACGAGTTACAAACAAATCCTTCTTGACAACACGGAAGGTTCGTCCGACCCGTATTATTACCAGCAGCATATAGATTATGCTTTCGGCGTTGGTTTTGTGGAGGTATTTGTCACTATTTCAGATTTTTACTACGATGATTATCAGCCTGAAAACATGTTATTCAGGTTGCAGCTTACTTGGTAAGGGGAACGTTCATCTTAGGTCCCTGTGCGGCAGAGAGCCGTGAACAGGTGTTGGTTACCGCGCGTCAGATAAAAGACGTTTGCGGTAATATACCGTTTGTTTTCCGCGCGGGCGTGTGGAAACCGCGAACGAGCCCTCACACGTTTCAGGGAATAGGCGAAGCGGCATTGGGTTGGCTGTCCGAGGTCAGGGCGAGTTTAGGCGTGCCTGTCGCCACGGAAGTAGCAACGCCGGAACATGTCGATTCGGCGTTGAAAGCAGGAATCGATTATTTATGGATAGGTGCGAGAACGAGTGCCAATCCGCTTGCGGTAAGTGCTCTCGCGGAGGCAATACAAGTCCGTTGCGCAGACAAATCACAGACCGAGTGCGCCCTTAAAGGTATTTTTATCAAAAACCCTGTGAATGAGGATGCGGGGCTGTGGCTCGGCAATATCGAACGTTTGGAGAAAACGGGTATCCCCGTACTTGCCGTTCATCGCGGTTGCAACCACCGTCCCTGTTGGCGGATGGCGCATAAGGTGCGCACGGAGCGTCCTGATATACAGATGCTGTTGGACCCAAGTCATATGAGCGGCAACGCTTCGAAGGTTCCTGCTTTGATGCAGAAGATACCGGAATTGGGGCTGGAGGGCGCGATGGTTGAAGTTCATTACCAACCGGAATGTGCACTATCAGACAAAAACCAGCAGTTAACTCCGATTCAGTTAGGTAACAGTCTCGACCCGATTATGTCCCGATTGTGTTTTGAGAGTCCGACTTGCCCAACCAAAGACGAGAAAGAGCTCAATTGGCTGCGAGCAGAAATAGATGAGTTGGACGAGCAGCTATGGGCGACGATTGCCGCCCGTATGGATGTGAGCAAACGCATCGGCGCATGGAAAAAGGCTAATCATGTCGCCCCTCTCCAGCCAGAACGGTACGAGAAGATAGTTGAAAGTTTGCGGTCGAGGGCAGGACAGTTGGGGCTGAGCGAGGAATTTATGCTGAACGTGTGGGAGTTGATTCACGAGGAGAGTTTGAGACAGCAGAGTTGAGAGTTGAGAATTGAGAATTGAGAATGGAGAATTGAGAATTGAAAAGATTACGAAGCATATTATTTTTCCTGTGCATGATTGGAATGGCAGCAGCTCAGGAGGCAAGCACGCGTACGAGTATCTCCGGTGTGGTAGTAGATAGCGACACGGGTGAGACCTTGCCGTTTGTGCAGATATTCTTCCTCAAATCGACGACGAATAAAGGAACGATTCCTTCGGAAGTGGGCACGACATCGGATTTGGACGGTAATTTCAGCCTCAGCAACTCTGCAGGCTATACGACCATTCAATTCCAAATGTTAGGCTACAAGACGGAAATGCTGACGCTCCGCAAAGGCCAGAGCCGCACGAACGTAAAGGTCAAGATGTCTCCCGACGTGTACGGTTTGCAGGATATAGTTGTTACTCCGAAACACCGTAAGCGCGATTACAAACGCAAGGGCAATCCGGCTGTGGAGTTGATTAGGAACGTGATTGCGCACAAGGATTCGTTCAACGTCAAGAATTCCGACCAATATACAGCTCAGAGTTATTCTCGTATGTCTTTCTCGCTGGATAACATCAATGTGAACTGGGAGAAACCGTTCTGGAAGACCTTCGATTTCGTGAAGAAATATATCGACACGACAGGCGTTTATCCGAACATAACCATTTCCATCCGCGAGCATCTAAATGCGGAGTATTACCAGCGCAAACCCCACCGCGAGAAGAATATTTTGCAGAAAAAGCGTATTTTCGGCGTGGAAGATCTGGTGTCCCAAGGCTCTTTCCAGGAGAATATCAACGCTATTTTCAAGGACGTGGATATCAATGACAACAGCATGAACCTGCTGTTCAACCGTTTCGTATCGCCGCTGAGTTCGTCGCTGGCCGTGACTTTCTACCAGTATTATATCATGGACACGATTCTTGTGGACGGATATCCGTGTATCGACTTGGCATTTGTGCCGGTTAACTCGGAGAGTTACGGCTTTACGGGTCACTTGTATATTGTAAATGACAGTACTTTCCGTCTCAAGAAATACGCCATCAATATACCTCCTGATATCAACCTCAATTTCGTCAGCAACTACTCCGTCGAGCATAGTTACAAGCAGTTGGAGAACGGTCTCTGGGCACCTGACCGTACAACCACTTATGCCAAATTCTATGTACTAAACAACACCCGCGGAATCCTTGCTCGTCAGACGAAGATCTATACGGGCTGGGATTTGGACAGTCCTATACCCAAAGAGACGTTTTCCAGTTTGAATGCGGATGAAGTGGAGACGAATGACTCAACGGCCGAGCGTTTGGGAGCAAAGGCATGGGAGAGTTTGCGTCCGGAGCCGCTTACATGGTACGAGAACTCGGTTTATGATTTGGTAAAAGAGGTGACAGAAAGTCCGAAGATGGCGTCTTTGATAGCAACCGTGAACGCGGTTACATCGGAGTTTATCGCCACGACACCTGCGCGTGATTTGGATGATAGCAAGTTCGACTTCGGTCCGATTTACCAGTTTGTAAGCTGGAACATGTTGGAAGGAGTGCGTCTGCGCGTGGGCGGAACGAGTACAGCCAAACTGCATAACCAGTGGTTTTTCCGCGGATATGTGGCGTTCGGCACGAAAGACCTGCGTCCGAAATATAACGCGACAGTGGTTTATACGTTTGACAAACACAAGAACCAACCCTACGACGGTTTGCGGCATCATTTGCAACTGATGGCTCAGTACGATGTAGAGGAACCGGGGCAGACGACCGATGTTATCCGTCGTGACCATATTTTGATGTCCATCCCGACCAGCACGCCTACTTTGGGGTTCAGCCAATACGTATTCCATACAAAGTTGGAGCACATGAAAGAATGGCGCAACAAGCTGAGTATCAAGACTTCATTTGATTTTTCGAACAACGAAGCCGCAGGTGCGTTGCGCTACAATCGTGTGAACTGGACGATGG
>Ga0247610_10006078_pt1 | contig 12620 bp, 6 predicted proteins | sample 174DNAGHGhighgp2_FD_193483 | JGI IMG/M metagenome (GOLD analysis project Ga0247610, IMG submission 193483) | Sheep rumen microbial communities from Palmerston North, Manawatu-Wanganui, New Zealand - 1742 DNA GHGhigh gp2 | ecosystem: Host-associated > Mammals > Digestive system > Stomach > Rumen ...
CACAGGCTTTTCCTGCGGATGCAAGTGCTGCTCAACCTTAGTCCCCTCAGGACTAATCGTTATCACTGACTCGGAGTTATCGTTATACGTACCTCCTGCATTTATGAAATTCTGTATCTTAGTCATTATTCTCGTCTATCAATTTTTGTTGTTCTTTATCGTTTGACGTGATAGCTGGTGTAAATATAGCTCCACTATTATCGTTGTATGTCCCAGTATTGTAGAACTTATCGATAGTGGGCTTGTTTGCAGCCTTCTGCATAGAGTCGATAACCTTGTCCTGTTTCTTTTCCTGCCTGTCCTGTTGCTCCTTCTGCTGGGCATACATCTTCTTTTCCACGATGCCGCTTCGCTGACTCCAAGCTGTACCACGCAAAAGATTGTCTGCTTGTTCCAGCGCACGTTGCTGTAACTCTATCGTTGGGAATCGCAGCACACATTGCTCGATGGTGTCAAGGTCGATGGCCTCGCCTGAAGCTTTCATCTCTGTCAGCAACGAGGTTACTACGCCTATACGATGCCCAGCCTGTTCTTCTTTGTCCTCCGTCATACGCACACCCTCCCAGAGCCGCTTCAACAACAGATGCCCATGTGTGGCTCCAGCCAATGCAGCGCAATAGGCATGATACGGACTCTCCTTCGTTGGACGGAACATGGCCACCAGCATATACATCAGGATCATCAGCACCAGGAATGCCGACGTTTCGCCATACTTCTCCGTCAGTTCCTCCTGTAATATCCCTACTGCCAACTCAGGACGCTTCGCTGCCAATAGCGGTTTCCATCGCACAGCAGCCTCATCCCATAACTCAGCAGGACTGGGCTCGTCGTACTCCACCGTTATCTCCTTCAGCGTGTCGTACAGGTCGCAGAACAACTGTTCGTCCAGCAACTCTGCCGTCCGCATCCTACATCGCTTCGCATCCCAACGTTCGTACATACTCCTTATGCGTAAACAACTTGAATCTTATCGAGGAAATCCACTATGGTCTGCCACTTGCGAGGTATCAGTTCCTGTTCTTCCAAGCCCTTCAATGCCTGATCCGACAGTTCCTCCTGCACAATGGTCTCCAAACCAATCTTGCGCCATTTACGCGCCCCCTTGGGCCTCATCATAATCACCTTACCGCTGGCACTCGCCGCCTTGATCATCGATTCCAGAATCAGATCGCCCTTCTGCAGCACAGCTTTCTCCTTGGGAGGCGCTGTAATCGTGGTCTTAGGCTCAGTATTCGTTCTGCGAGCCAGCTCTGTGTAGTATTCGCCCACCATGTCAGAAATCTCAGGCAGGTTGGGATAAGGAAACTTAAACGTCACACTTGCGATACCCTGGTCATACTCACTCACCACGTCCCAGAACTCGCGAGTGCGATACTTTGCATTAATCTGCACCTGCAGGCGCTTACTCCACAATCGACGATTAAACGTCTCTTCCATGATGTGTGCCACCGTCTGTGTATCGCTGAAAGCCTGCGCACGATTCTCGATGGCTATGATCTGCTTGTCCTTGCGATTGTCGATGATAACGATGAGACTGGGATTGTCTTCCTCTGTCCAGCGGTTAAAGTCCTTCTCGTGTACCTGCGTCGTGGTATTTGCCAGTCGCATCACGATGATGCCGTCCCGCTGCGCCACTATCAGGTGCTCAAACTGCTTATAGTCGCTGTCGCTATTATTGCGGCTCTTGGTAAAACGCAGTTTGCTTTCCTTCAGAAACAGCTCGCCCAGCAGTTCCTGCTTTCTTGCCAGCGACTCCTCCACCTTCACTTCAGGCGAAAACATATCCGGCTCCTGCGGCTCGTTGATGGGTTTGAATAAGTATGTGTAAATTGTAAATCTTGTCATATATCGTTGCAATCATTATTCCAACCTGCAAAGATACGAAAAATCCCACACCTTATTAACGATGTGGGACAATTATTAAGAAGAATTAGGAAATCGAGTCAGTCCCACCCCTCTTCATCATTATTCTCCATATAGCGGCTCATGCCATTATCCTCCATGTCATCCTCTGACGCTGGGTCGAAGCCGCGCATATTATCATAATTACTTGATTTGTGAGAGCGAGATGATGATGACGAACTCGTATGAACAGACGGTTTCTCTTCCACTTTTGGCTCTTCTTTTTGAACAGCTGATGCCACTGTATCTGGCTCCACTTGCTCAACTATTGGATTGTCATCGTGGACAAAAGGCTCTGTTTGGCGCGACTTACTTCCACATGCCGTGAATAACAACATGAGGAAGATTGTCACAACCATTAGATATACCTTCTTGCCTTCTATCATTCTTCCACCTCGAATTCTAATCCTAACTGCGAAGCAGATTCCTTGACGCTCTTGACGATAGGTGAATTATCTGTCAGCGGATTCGTGGGATTATTGCTTGCCGTGAACTTCACTTCAATCTTCAGATGATTATTCTTCAGAGTATTGACAAAGCTGGAGAACAATTGGCTATAGTTCTCAATGGGCACACTACCACTAATGGTTACCTTCTTATAAGTCTTAGTGGTAGGCGTTGGTTCTGGACCAGGCTCTGGTGATGGTGTAGGTGTAGGAGAAGGACCTGGTGTTGGCTCTGGTGTTGGCCCACCACCTCCTGCAGGTTTGGGCATAACAGAAGGATCTAACAGCCAATAGCCTTCATCCTGTGGATTTAGGAATGTAACTCTTTCGTTATGATAGATACGAGAATAAGGCTCTCCTGCTCCAGTACCTACATTCCACATACCTTCTTCGCAATACCTGTTAACGGTATCCGTAATAGCCTCAGCATTCAGAATCATGGGTTTGTCATCAAAACGCAGGAATGCCTCATAAACATCATTCACCTTTACAGGCTTTTCTACTGTTGGCATCAAGCCATTGCGATTGATGATATTCAAACCAATCTTACGGAGCACCCAGCCATTATCATGTAGTTCCTGTAACGTATTGACAGATATCTGTGCAGCGAATTCTGAAGCAAATGAAATGATTTCTTGCGTCTTTAAGGTCTCACGCTCACATTTCACCACCGAATTATAAGCGTGTATCAATTGTTCTTTTGCAGCATCAGCACTTACTTTCTTTCTGTCTGCCACATCCTTTTTCTGCTCAGGATCAAGTTGACCACCATACTCCCTGATAATCTTATCACAAGCCAAGTATTCCCTCAATTTCATGCTGAGGGCCGCTTTACCAGCTTCCGAGCATAAGAGGTACAGCATTGTGTTGCGATATACACGCTGGGATGATCCTTTCATCTGCGCCATCTGCTTGATTGCAAGCTCTGCAGAACGACTAACATTACCACCGGGAGCGACGGTATACTTAGGATGCATTACCACGAATGTCAACTGTTTTTGCTCAGGTACATCTCCAGAAGGATCAACGAGGACTTTTACTTTTGAAATAGTCATTACAGATTGTTTAATCATCTGCAAAACCTCGGCATTTATCTCATCGTCCTTCACATCGCTCTTAGCCTGATTAATCAGGATGTTAATATTGGGCTTAGATTGGAACCAATAACTTTGCTCGTTTCCAATGCTACTACGATACATGTAATGAACTACATTCTCCAACTGGAAGACCGTAGTATCAATATCGTTATGCTGGAAGGCGTCCGGTTTCAGCAGGCATAACTTCAGCTGTTTTAATGAAAGGCCCTTTTGAGATGAGGATCCAATCGAAGCCATCAAAACAGTTGTTGTAACCGCTGTAGCCAAATGGTACTCGCCTATATTATTGCCAGCATTCTGTTCATCTACTTTATAAGCATTACTGATAGATCCAAAGACATCAGCGTGCATCACCGAATCCCATTGAGCACCCATCAGACTCGTTATCTGACTTTGCAAAGTAGGCAGATTCTCCATTTGCACATCGCTTGTCTGAATCAATGCCTGGGTACCAACAAGTGATGCCCTGCGCATCCAAAGATCCTTTACGATACTTGCCAACAAGCGTAAGACGCCTCTTGTGCGCTGGAATCTCGAATCACTACCCCAGCGAACTCTGAACAAATCTATCAACTCGGGATGGAAAGGATAAGCCTTCTTGATGCGCTCGACATAGGCCACACGGTCAGCTTCTGGTGGAAGTTGATCTCTGCGGTTGTGATACATATCCTTGTATTTCCTCGCGACCTTCTCAATGACAGTTTCATCAGTCATACGGTCGAACAATCTGCGACGCACCACCTCATAGATCTCTTCATCATCTACAGGCTTCACGCTGCTACCTACGCGGACCACTCGGGTTTCCAATGCAGAGAGGATTTCTTGGCCAATTTCACTGGCAGCCACTTCCCTTGCACTCGCAGGTAAAGTACAAATGAGTACTGTCCTTGGGATAGAAGATACAACTTCTGTTAGCGTCTGTATGAAACTATTTGTCTGAGTAAAAAGCGTACCACTGCCAACAACTTTTCCACTTGCTTTGCTACAGTAATCTGCCAACTCATCGATGAGGATCAATGCCGGGCTTGCTCCCTCAATAACAGGCTTGATATCCTGAGCAGTGGGAGCAATCATCTGTACATCAGCGTTCCTTACTCTCTCATAGCCCTCGCGACCACCTAACTGCCAGGCCAATTCGCCCCAAAGCGTATGAGTAATAATCCCATCTTCCACCTGATGACCATCCACCACGCTTACTGTATTTTGAGTAAATACAGCTACCCTTGCGTTATCGAATTGAGGCATATCCTCTGGATCGAGTATGGCTCTTGCAGCAGCCAAGTCCCTAAAAGTCCGGCTATCCTTTACCACATGATAGAGAGAAATCAGCGAGTGAGTCTTACCACCACCAAAACCAGTCTGCAATGAGATAACCCTATTCTGGCTCTCTTTGCCATTCACTGCTTGTACAACACGACGGATCAACTCTTTCATACCATCAGTAACGTAGGTGCGATCAAAGAACGATACCAAGTTTTGATATACCTCAGGTGCTGTACCTGTAGCCACCTCTTCTATATTGGCAGCAAAGACACTCTCGTCTAACTGGCCATTACGAATATCATATTGTGGCATGATAGAATTATACCACGCTGGTAAAACGCCAGAATAGTCAACGGCCTCTGTATTATCCTGTTTGGGGCTTTGTGCTTGCACTCGTTCAACTTGCGGCGTTGTTTCTACTTTTGCTTGGGTGCCACCTTTGACACGTTTCAGTTCGTCTTCAAGATCTACCATCTCCAAAAGTTTGGCCACCTGCACCATATTGCTGAAAGCACGCTCAGCCTCATCTTCATCTAACCCATCCTGATCAAAGTGAGCCCAGTTGTTACGAGTGTCCTGAAGTTCTTGCAGACATGAACGCAGGCGGTTATAGTTCTTATTACTATTTCCGACCTCCTTTGTTACGCTTTCCTTATAATTGATGATGAACGTCACAAGATTGTTATAATCAATCAGTCCCGTCAACGATGAACCATTATTATTGAGTTTCATTCGCTGCATCTGCCAACTACTCTTCTTTCGCTCATTATCCATGCGACTTTCAAAATCTTCGTCCCATGATAAGCCTGCCTTACATTCGCGCTCAACCACACTAACGACATAAGGTCGCATTGCATCCAAGAAAAGGCCTAAACCGCGTTGTAATTTCTCTTTATCCATAGTCTTTCAGTTTTTAATTTTCAAAATCCAATGAGGCTTCATGATGTTGTATTGCCTCTTTACATTTCTGGCGAAGCATTTCTGCACTCGCAAGAATGCCTTTTACATCTTTATAATCTTGACTGTCTTCAGGAAGATGACCACCAAGGAAGTCTAACACTCGCCATTGAGGTGCATCGCTCTGGGGACAGAGGTCACGCACCAGTTTCAGCAACTGCACTTGATTACCCATACGATACGCCATCATCATACGATGCACTTGGCTAATCATGTAGTCTGTCGCCTGCGTGCCCCAGGTCTCATTACTGCCCAAATGTTCCTCAGCAGTAGCCAAGTGTTGCTGGCTACCTTCTGTTATCAGCAGGCGATCACTCTGCAATTGGCGAATCTCTACATTCACACCTACACGGGTATATTTGTTCACATCGTCAAAAGCACATTCTCCCATGCCATTCATTTGCAGCCAGCCACAATAGAACTTGGTTTGTGGCTCTCCTGGTACTCCTTCAAGCAAAGCCTGTGCAGCACTCTCGCGGGCAAACTCTAATAATTGTCCTACACTCACAGGATCACCCTCAGCTGTCTCAACTAATTTGTAATGACCAAATACGCTCACAGCCTGACCAAAGCAAGCTGTCAATAGGTCTGCGCCTCGGAAGCCAAGACCATAAAGTTTCTCCACTTCTGCCTTCACCAACTGGCGAATATCATGCTTCACCTCATCAAAATCAGCATATCCTTTACGCTCAGATGGACGACAAGCAACGGTGACTGAAGATTCCAGGAATGCCTTATCTGTTTTTAATGCTATTGAAACTTCAGTATCCATAGGCCAACTTCCTGTAATATTCATTCTTGCATCGAGAATAGAATTACATAGAGTTGTCCATGCCTCTGTACTTTGATGAGCAAACATTATACTTACAGTGTCTGTTGTCTGATTCTCAATCGCATCAAAAATCTGAGTTAGCTTATTTTCGAAATGGCTCTTTGCTTTATCATAATTGCCATTATGCCGATGCCTTAATGCAGTACATTCATCGGTTTTGGGAGTAAGAGGTGTCGCAAATATTGATGGGAACAAGTCTCCTATTATTTGTTTCTGCCAAACATAAAAGAAATCAGACAAGTCAGCATAAGCAATAGCATCATAATATGGTGGATCAGTCACCACACATGTTAGAGATTTCTTGTCAAATTGTTCCTTCTCTCCACTTGAAGAATTTGTAAAATATGAACAGAATGAGTTTTCTTCATTAATATATGCAACAATAGCAGAAAGCTGTCCATAATAGGCTCCTGATAAATCAGAAAAAGGATTCATTTCTGGATAGGAAAACTTCATAGGAATTGCTTGTCTTCCAAAAGGATGCTCAACCGTTTCCTGCAATACATGCCAGACTCCAAATTCTGTGAATCTAACAATTATTCTATCTAACAAAAATGACAGATAAGTAATGACCGCTTTATTATAATCATTTTCACAATCAACCTTTTCTTTTATTATTGATATACCCTCTTTTATTTTATTGATAATGAATGCTTGCCGTTTTGAAAAAAGCTGCCCCCACTTCTCCATACCCCAAGTACAAGATGGTAACGCCTGAGTATACTCAACAGGCATGGGTTCTATAGGTGTCGGTGTTTGTTCTATTTGTGGCAATAATTTTAAATAGTCATCCGTAGGAATATGATATGACCTTATACCATTCTTCTCACATATAATATACAATAATCTCCTTTTATCTTTACCTGCCTTAAACTGTTTCTTTAGTTCTTTTGCTTCAGTAACATTCCCACAGCATGGGCACTTTAAGTTGGCTCTCCCTATCCAACCTGGCTCATTACATTCTCCGCTTTCTATTGTAAAAGAAATATTGGCCCCGTCTATATGTGGCTGCAAGTATTTCCAATCCTTTTTAGGTGCTCCTCTTCTTTTTGAAATATAGAACTGGCCTAGTAATGGAATATCAGCATTACACGATGGATTCGTGCATTTGGCTACTTTAGCCCAATAGTAAACAAATGGGGTTTTATTATTTAGTTCTGGATATAATTGATAGTCCAAATACTTAAGATCAGAGTAAATCTGATTAGCATAAAACTCCACATCAAAAGCTAAACGGTTAGGAATATGATAGCATTTCCCATCAAAGGTAATGCCTTGTTCTTTCTCCTGTGCCATTTTACGGCCATCTTCACCATAGAGTTTTTCGAACTCCTCCTTACTATACACAATAGGCTTACCGTAATTCTGTGGGAATTCAGCAGAACCACGCTCGATAATATGAGCCACAGGGTTAATATCGTTACCATAACTACGACAGCCCAAGCGGGCAGCCTCCAAAGGTATAGCACCTCCCCCAGCGAATGGGTCAAAGACAGATGGCATTTCATTCTGGAAAGCATCGATAGCGGCCCGCAATTCTGCTTCAAGATGCTTAACTTCCTCCGTCTCAATATGACGATCTTTCAATTCATAAAGACTCTTCTCTGCTTTAGGGATGGAATCATATAGTTTATCAAACTCAGCATGCAGTTCTTCCCATGTGGTATTAGGTCTTTTGTCGCTCTGATAAGCCACAAAGATCAACTCTCTTGCAATGCGGAGAATCTTGGGATTGTTCTTGTTTTCCCATTTTATCAATGACCAGTCATCTAATTGATCTTTAGGAGGCGTCGATTTTCCTGCAATCATATTTGCTTGGCATGCTTCTGAGAACTTGCCAATAAACATCATCAAACGGTTGCGATGGTTATCTTCCATCTCGTCAACAATGCTGGTATAAGGAATGTCTTTGTATGGCTTATAATGCAGTTTGCCAAGCCCTGTGTTTAGCAGCATTTCTATAGCATACTTGAATGCCTCTGGACAATTTTCATCCAAAGGGTCTGGCACCAAACTGGCAAAAACAATAGCACGACAAACGGGTAATGGCCTTCGTGCCCACCATAGATGCAGGGTACTAATATGTCCGTGACGAATACTTTTATCACGTACACTTTCTGCTGATATTTCCTTGATGGGCAGAGCCACCTCTATGAGTTTCTTTGCTTTCATAATTCGTTTGTATTATGCTGCCATTCTTCCAAAGGGAGATAGAACTGAATGCCTTTGGTCTTTTGCTCAAAGTTCATTCTGTTGGCAGGATCATTGATAATATTAAGTTGCGGATTTGATTTACAATTAGTGACGATGTATAGCCAGGCTTTAGTGCCAAGTTGCGCCAGACGGTTCATCTCGTTTTCAGAGAGCATCACGCCATCAGTTCCAGAACGACCTTTCACTTCGATATAACGTTTCTGGCCCTCAGCATCGATACTCTTCAGGTCGTAGCCTACGTTGTCTTTTGATACATCTTCAGGTGTACGACCATTTGCTGTTTCATAGTCCATAGCAGTTTGCATGGCTATGGCCTCTACTTCATCATCGCGGCTCATGCCATAGTTATGCTTGTATTCTACCTGATTGAGTGGAACAACGTAGGCACAGCCTAACACCTCAGGAGCAATTGCGGAGAGTTCATTGCCTTCTTCAAGTTCTTGCAATCTCACTACTTTACGTTGCTTCAACTCTTCCAAGCGTCTCTCTTTGGCTTCAAGTTTTTGTTGGACCTTCTCGTCTTCAGCCATGAAGACTTTGCCTTGCAGTTCGTTGATTTCTCCTTGAATATCAAGGATAATCTGTTGGAAGGCAGACTGCAAGTATTCTTTGCGTCTGGCATTGTCTTCCTCTACTGTTTGCTGGGTTTGCTCAAAGAGAGGCTCAGTGATATGCTCGTATGCCCATTGTACTACTTCGGCTTCATTGACAACATCAGGAGGGGTTATCTCCTTGGCAAATGCTGCAGGAGGACAAAGGTCTAACAATTTAGCAGGTGATGTTTGACGGAATTCACCATCTTTCTCACAAACAAGTGACAACAGTTCGTTTGCCACATTGGGCTCACCATCCTGATTGGTTGTATTATCCTGGATTTGGTTCTTCACGAAGTAAGCAAAATAGGGATACTGATCTTCTGGGGATACCAAGACTGTACCCTTCAGCATTTCATCGTGGAACAGGTCACTCACAATATCTACCAAACTGTCGAATAAGGCATTGCCAGGATTGATATAATGGGCACGACCGTATGCTGCTGTTGAGGCCTGATATTCCAAGAACAATTGCTTATCGAAGAAGAAATAGAGATTTGTTAGATTCTCTGCATAGATGTTGTATTTCTCCTTGAGTCGTTTCACGATTACATCAGGAATCACATCTATCTGATAGATACCATCTGACAGTTCTCGATACTGCCCACCAAAGTACTTAAATGCTCTCTCGAAGAACAACCGGATATAAATAGGCTGGAGGCGTCGCTCATCGCTATCCTCTTTCAACAAGCGGGCTTCTTTATAGTCAACAGTAGAGTGAGCTATTGCCTTGCTTTGTTCTTTAATGCTCTTTGAGAAAAGACCACTTAATTCCTCTGGTGTTTTATCAACAAAAGCATCAAGGTCGCTCTCGTGACCATTCAGCACAGATTCGATGATACAGTCGAGAGATACTCCTTTGAGAACATCCTGAATCACATCGTACACACGATCATCACCAAGTTGCTCGCGGATGATATCGAGTTTCGTAAGGAGTTTCTTCAGCACCTGACCTTCTCGAGTATTGTCTGCTACCATATTGAAGACAATCACGTCATCCTTTTGGCCATAGCGGTGAATACGTCCCATGCGCTGCTCCAGACGATTGGGATTCCAAGGAATATCCCAGTTGATGAGCAAGCGACAGAACTGAAGGTTAATACCTTCGCCTGCAGCATCAGTACAAATCAGAATCTGAGTATCAGGCAACATAAACTGGCATTGAGACTGGCGACGCTCATCCACAGACATTCCTCCATGTATCGTGGCCACGGTATAGCCATTGTTTTGGAGGCGTTCCTGAAGATATAGTAATGTATCCTTGTGCTCTGTGAAGATAACCAGTTTCTTACCATCTATCACACCCTCAGAGGTGAGCAAATGCTTGAGTTCCTTGTATTTCTGCTCTTCTTGTTGCTGATTATACAGAGAATCGGCCATCAGATAGAGTTCCTTCACCTCCTGCGTCTCAGCCTTAATCTCGCTGGGACTCTTTGAAGTGGTAAAGAGTTTTAGCTTCTTGGGGTCAGAGAGGATGTTGTCTAATGCCTCGCGCTCATCATCTTCCAAATCATCGAGGTCGTCAATGTTGATATCATCAAAGTCTTCTAACTTGACTTTTTGCTTCCACAAAGACGGATTGCGCTCTAATTCATCTGTAAGTCCTTGCAGAGCTATCCAACGTTTCTGAAGGGTGTTACGAATGGCGTAGATACTGCTTACAAGTCTGCGCTGCATCACCTGAAGGGCCAAAGATACATGGATATTCTTAGCTTCAGCGGCTTCCTCCTTACGTTTTGTCAGATATTTGGTCACAGCATCGTACAAGCGTTTCTCGTCTGGTGTCAGATTGTAACTGACAGTCTTGGTAAAGCGTTTCTTGTAGAGCGGATTCCCATCCCAATCCTTCATATCCTCCTTCAAGCGACGAATAAAGAACTTGTTGGAGCCTGTCTCTGAGAGTTCGCGCACACGTTCTGTAGCCAGATCTGCTGTAGCGAAGATATCCTCATCAAGTAATTGAAGCAATCTTTTGAATGTATCTCTACGACCACGATGTGGTGTGGCTGTCAGTAACAGGATATGCTCACATTGCTGGGCCAAAGTATATGCAGCCTCATAGCGTTTTGATTTATAAGTCTTCTCACCATATTCATAGGCAGAGAGTTTATGTGCCTCATCGAAGATCACCATATCCCAGCTGGTTTTCGACAAAACATTCATAATGTCCTCGCGACAGATGAAATCAATACTGGCTACTACGCGATCAGTATTCTGAAATACGGTAGGCTCTGAAGAGAACACACTACGATTCACCAGTTTGAAGGGAATATTGAACTTCACACCCATCTCGTCCTCCTGCCATTGTTTGGTCAGACCTCCAGGCGTGATAATCAATATGCGCTCCACATAATGGCGCAGCATCAACTCTTTCAGCAGAAGACCAGTCATGATAGTCTTACCTGCACCAGTATCATCAGCCAATAAGAAACGAATCTTGGGCTGTGGGAGCAAGAACTTGTAGACAGCCTCCACCTGATGAGGCAAAGGGTCAACGACACTACAGTTAATGGCAAAGAGAGGGTCAAATTGATAGGCTGACTTGATGCGTTCAGCCTCTGCATATAAGACAAAACGCTCAGGATCACCCTTGAAATTGAACTCGCCATCAGCGGTCAACACTTCTAAGGCATCTATCTGTTCTTTTGTTACTATCTTAGAGCCAGCACGATGCGTATTCACTCCTGTATAGGAGAGCGAATACTTCGAACCCAATGCCTGAATCTTGGTTATCTCCACAGATTCAGCGGGTATGAGGCCAGACACTATACTGCCTACCTCTATTTTCAGTTTTTGATCGGTCATTGTGGTAGGGACTAATCAATATTTACAGTTCGCACCGTAGAGCATAAAGAAAGCGCACCCGTCGTTCATATTCCGAAGTTCAGGCGTCCCTACCACAGTTACCCACTCATTGAAACATGCACAAACGGATACGCCCATACAGGCGTACCCTCTCCGTTTGCGATTCAATGAGTGTTTGTCGATTGTCATTGGTAGGGACTTTCGAACTTACGAATCACTTCCGAATCAGATACAATATCTTTTTCGACCCACGATGTCTTTGCAATACAGCCCTCACTCCCAATGGAGATCAGTTTACGCTGCCATGCATTTGCTCAGACGGCCTTCGCCATCATCACAATAATGCTGCAAAGATACGAAATAATATTGAGATTATTCACATCAAAGCACATTTTTACACATTATTTAATAAAACGCGTAATTATGCAGGCTCTGACTGCCGCAATCTCAGATTTTGCACTCACTGCGTGCAAAATTGTGCAAAAAGTCAACCTTTTCAGGAACAGAGTCA
>Ga0247610_10006079_pt1 | contig 12620 bp, 9 predicted proteins | sample 174DNAGHGhighgp2_FD_193483 | JGI IMG/M metagenome (GOLD analysis project Ga0247610, IMG submission 193483) | Sheep rumen microbial communities from Palmerston North, Manawatu-Wanganui, New Zealand - 1742 DNA GHGhigh gp2 | ecosystem: Host-associated > Mammals > Digestive system > Stomach > Rumen ...
AACGCCTTTCTGCATATCATCCAAGATGGCCAAAGGATCTTCGGTGCGGGGATTGTCGGAGGTCAACAGCACTTTGGAACTGTACTTGCAGGCGATTTCCGCCATCTCCGGACGCTTCAGCGCGTCACGGTCGCCGCCACAACCCACCACCGTGATCACTTCCGCATCCCGGCCCACAATATCGCGGATGGTTTTCAGCACGTTTTCAAGTGCATCGGGCGTGTGGGCGTAATCCACTATAGCCGTGCCACCGTTCCCGACTTGCAACATCTGGAACCGCCCCGCTGCACTTTCCAAACCGCTCATCTGGGCGAGAGCCTCATATTCGTCCATGCCTAACAACACTGCCGTTCCATAAATAGCCAACAGATTGTAAGCGTTGAACTTACCACACAATTTGAAATAGACTTCCCTGTTGTTGATACGCATGTGCAGCCCCGTGAAGGCATTCTCCATGATGACGCCCTTGAAATTGGCAGCGGTGCGCAAACTATAGGTATGGATGGCCGCTTTCGTGTTCTGCACCATCACACGGCCGTTTTTGTCATCCACATTGGTGAGAGCAAAAGCGGATTTCGGTAATTTGTCAAAAAACGATTTCTTTGCCGCAATGTAATTGGCGAAAGTCTTGTGAAAGTCCAGATGGTCGTGCGTGATGTTGCTGAAGATGCCGCCCGCGAAACGCAGTCCGGAAACGCGATGCTGGCAGAGCGCGTGCGAACTCACCTCCATGAAGCAGTATTCGCAATGCCGGTCAACCATCTGGGCAAGCAGTTGGTTGAGTTCAACGGCATCGGGGGTGGTGTGCGTGGACGGAATCTCGTCATTGCCGATCTTGTTGACAATGGTGGAGAGAAGACCTGTTTGGTGACCTGCGGACATGAACAACCTGTGCAGGAGCGTCACGGTTGTGGTTTTGCCGTTGGTGCCGGTAATTCCCACCAGCTTTAGCTTGCGGCTCGGATGGTCATAGAAAGCATCGGCCAGCTGTCCCAAAGCCACGGAACTGTCCGCCACTTTGATGTAGCAGACGTCCTTGTCTATCGTTTCGGGCAATGTCTCGCAAACCACGGCACGGCAGCCCTGCGCAATCACCGCCCCGATGTACTTGTGCCCGTCGGTCTGTGTACCACGTTGCGCCACATACAGTTGCGTTGAACCTTTAGGCTGAGCAACGACACGTCTCGAATCAAACAGAATTTCCGTGACATTCATCTCCGGGCTTCCTGTCAATTCGCAGCTGCGCAACGCTTTCAACAGTATATCTAATGGTTTCATTGTCTTTTTTAATGGTTATTGGTTATAGGTTATTGGTTATTGAAGCGGGGTTATAGGTTAAGAGGTTATAGAGGTTAGGAGGTTAGAAGGTTATGGTTTATTCCTTGACATCCCTGCTGGGATGAAAGTTCGGTAGGGGGCGTATCGCATACGCCCAACATTCACGGGTCAAGGTACAATTTCACCGTATGCGTTTTTTCGTCAAGAATCTGGGATTTGACGCGGCCTTTCCCGATAATCTGCGGCTTGTAGTGGGCGCGGATGAGTTCGGTGACAGCGTCAGCGGCCATCATGCCGCGCACATCAGGCATTTTCTGGTAAGTGTTTGCCTGCAACGCCGTGACGGTTACATGCCGGTTGGTGTCGGCGGCATCCACTCTCAAATACGGAGCGTTAGTCTCATAGGTAATTGTGTCATAGCCCAAGCCACTCAACAAGGTATTGAAGTACTTTTTCCGGATGGGCGCGGTGCGGGTCAGCGGGGTGAACGGATAGTCGCTTGCACTGCGCGTCGCGCTGTAGTTGGAACTGTTCATGATGCTGCGGGCTATGCGGGCGAAAGCGTCAGCGGCCACATCACTGTGATAAGGCACCCCGTAGATGTAAATAATAACCGTGTATTGCGGCTTGTCCATCGGGAAATAACCGCAGAAAGACACCGCGTTGATGTCCTTGCGGTAGGCACCCGCTTTTTCGTCCCAAATATCACGTGTGCCGGTTTTGCCTGCGAACATGCAATTCTCATCCCTGAAACGACGTGCAGTGCCATAGGGTCCCCAAACCACCTTCTCCAGATATTTTCTGGCTTCACGGACGGTGGAATCAGAAACAAAATGTTCCATAAGCACCTGAGGCTCAAACCGTTGAATCGTATCATAGGTATCAGTGACATAGCGCACGAACAATGGGGCCATCATCTTGCCTCCGTTGGCGATGGCGTTGTAATAGGTGAGCGTCCGCAAAATCGGAATGGTGAACCCGGCACCGAAACAGGTGGCATAGTAGGTGTTGAAATCGTTAACACCGCTCTTGATTTTGGCGGGCATGATGTCACCCAGTTGTGTGTGCAGGGTGTCCAAGAGTCCCATCTTCTTGAGTTGATTGTAGTATCCTTGGAAGTTCTTGATACCGTATGCGTGGAAAATCATCGAGGCGATTCCGATGTTGGACGAGCGTTGGAAAATCTCGCTCGGATTGCCCAAAGTTTCCCCATGCACTTTCGAGTCACTCTTGAAATACCGTTTCACCGCCCCGGACTTGGTGGGGAACTCAAAAGTATGGTTGAACATGGGATAGATGGCGGCCGTGTCTTGGGGCGTTTTCTCCAAAAAAGCCAACAAAGAGGCCAATTTGAACGTGGAACCGGGCTCCACCTTGGCATTGAGGGCATACTCCATGCTTTCCGTGTAGTAGGAGGCGTCGGCAGCGGCACGGCGCAGATTGGAGATGGCCTTGATTTCACCGGTCTTGGTTTCCATCACAATGGCACAGCCCCATTCGGCATTCAACTCGGAAAGCTTCCGCGACAGCTCGTTATGCACCGCGTGTTGAATTTCCAACTTGATGGTCGTATGGATATTATGGCCGTCTTCCGGGTCCATGCGTTCCTGTAACGGAACCTTGGCGTGATTCAGTTCAAGGTATTTCTTACTGCCGTCCACCCCAGCCAGAATACCGTTCATCACATGCTCCAAACCGAACTGACGATCAGGAGTCTCCACCCCCAGCGTACGCTTCGCCATCTCCCCGTATGGGTTGACACGCACGTTAGCGGGCACGTAGTTAAGATGAGTGTGGACAATCCGTTTCCTGATGGAGTCCCCGTCTTCATTGACGAACGTCTTATATAAATATGGTCTGTTTTTGACAAACGCTGTGTCAACTCCCATCACCCACATCTTTTCGTCCCATTCTCTCACAGGGAAAAGCGTGGCATATTTCTTCTTCTGAATGTTTTTAGTGAAAAAATCGTAATAATAGTCGGCATTGTAACGCGGAAAGCGGTCTTTGAACTGATAGTAAAAATCATCGGCCAACTGACGGAAAATCTCATCGTAAGCTTTGGGATTCTTGTTCAGCGTGTCGGCGTACTCGCGTGAGAAACCTTTCCCGTCAAAAGCCACTTCGAAAACGGTGAAATTGGCCACCAACACGCGACCGTGATCGTCATATATCTCACCACGGACAGGACGGAGCATGTTCTCGCGCACGAAACAGTAAGTGTCATCCGTAACTTTGTCCTCCCAGCCGGGGACAGTCGTGTCCACGCACTTGTCGGAAGTTCCGGAAGCAACGGCACGCTCCACAATGGAGAGGTACAGTATCTTGATCAGGCAGGCAACCCCCACCAGCACCATAAGCAAATATACGACGGTCATCCGTCCCAAAGTGGAGGACGAGGCCTCTTGTTTCCTATTTGTTCTCATGTTTCCGCTCCTTTCTTTCAAACCAACGGCGTTTCTCCACCGGTTTCGGGGTCGCTTTCACCGTAAAACACTGTTTCTCGTCCGTAACATACCCTTTCTCCTGCATCTTTTGAATGAGGATCTTGTTTTTCTCGTATGGGATGAACTGGTTATTTGCCTTCAGCCGGCTGATTTCCGCCTTGTAGGTGTTTTCCAATTCAATGATTTTCTTCTCCTTGATATGGATTCGTTGTTCGCTGATCACCAGAATAGTTACAAGCACAAGCAGGAAGAAGACGTAGAAATACCACGGGCGCATCTTCTTTTTCACCAATATCTCGCCTCCGAAAATATTGGAGAAGAACTCTCCGAACCGAGTCTTTTCCGGTTGTTGCGTTGAATTATTTTTAGATGTGGTTTCCATGATTGTCGGGGTTTATTTTTTCGGCCACACGCAGTTTGGCGCTACGGGCGCGAGGATTAGTGCTAATTTCTTCATCGTCTGGCTGTATCGCCTTTCTTGTCAAAAGTTTGAAAGGAGTCAACGGGTTACCGAAAAAATCCTTCTCCACCTCTCCGTCCAATTTTCCGGCACGCATGAAATTCTTCACCATGCGGTCTTCCAAAGAATGGTAGGAGATGACAACCAATCGGCCTCCAACTTTCAGTGCATCAAGCGTCTGCATCAGAAATGCCTCCAAAACGGACATTTCCTGGTTTACCTCGATGCGGATGGCCTGGAAAATTTTGGACAACGTCTTGTTCTCACGGCCGCGCAACAGCGACGGCTTCAGGGCTTCAACCAGTTGATAGGTAGTGGTGATGGGCTGCACATCGCGAGCCCTGACAATACGATGCGCCAGGGCACGGCCGTCAGGGAGCTCTCCATAACGGTAGAAAATGTCGCTCAAGGCTTTTTCATCGTATTGGTTTACAATATCTTGCGCTGATTTTCCAGACTGCGTGTTCATCCGCATGTCCAAAACACCGTCCTCACGGTAGGAAAAACCGCGCTCCGCCGTGTCGAACTGATGGGAGGACACGCCCAAGTCAGCGAGAATCCCATCCACAGGATAGGCCTGGTGGTATTTCAGGAAACGGCTGAGATTCTTGAAGTTCGAGGGGACAAACGTGAGCCTTTCGTCTTCAATCAGCTGCGACTGTGCATCGGAATCTTGGTCAAAAGCGATGAGACGGCCGCCCGACAGTTTCTCAAGAATAGCACGGGAGTGACCGCCACCACCGTATGTGACATCCACATAAATCCCTTCAGGATTGGTAACCAAATAATCTACAGAAAGTTGACGGAGAACGGGGTTATGATATTCCATTGGAGCCCTCCTTTTCCGCTAAAAAATGTCCGAGGTGTATCTCTTGGTTAAGTTTTCCAAAAGCTTCAGGACTCATATCAAATTGCTCATGATACTTCTGGCAGTTCCATATATCAATCTGCCCATTGTCCATCACCAGCACCAACTCCTTGTCAATGGAGTACATCTCCAACATCGGTTTCGGAATGACAATGCGTGACTGGGAATCGCATTCCAACTGCGCCGTGTTACGAAGAAATGCGTTGCGGTAAAGCTTGACTCTCAACAGATTGCGATCAAGAGAATTCATGTATTCCATCTGTTTCAGATAGGCTCTCTCAGACCAAAGCGTGATATACTCGCCGAAACCATGGGTGACATAGAACTTTTTGCGTTCATCTTCCGGCAACATACGCAGAAGAGACGTGGGCAGCTTCAGCCGTCCGCTCTTCTCTATTGAGACTTCCCAATATCCGTATCCCGGTGTGTCCATTCTATATCATTTTTTGAGCGACAAAAATATAATTTTTCCATGACCAATTTCCATATATCGCATCATATTTAATGTTTGTTGTTAAAAATTACTTATAACATACTGATTATCAATATGGAAAAAGATGGAAAAAAGTTTTCAACAGATTTCAACAATACACATAATTACATGAAAGACAATTATTTACGATTTATTGTTGACACATTTGTTATCTTGTTAAAAATCAGCCATTTTATAATATTTTTGGAATAAATATACAATTTTAATCTTCCCGCAACAATATTTTTGGAAAAAAATGGAACATTATGGAACACCCATCATCCCATCACCTTATTCTCGCATCATCCCGTCGTCTTATCTTCGCAAAAAATGCATCTTTCCTCTGAAATTGTAGAGACGTTTCATGAAACGTTTCTACAGCGTCAATTTCATCTGTCTGTGTATATTCGTAATTTATGTACATTTGCCGCCGAAATTGAAGAAAATGGCTAAAAGTGAAAAGAGAGATGAACACCGTGAAACGGCCGTGCTGATTGCCGTCTCCACGCCAGACGTGGCGGAGGAAAAGACGATGGAATACCTCAATGAGCTGGCATTCTTGGTAGAGACTGCCGGCGGAGAATGCGTGAAAAAATTCATCCAGAACCTCGCGCACCCCGACACGCGAACCTATTTCGGCTCCGGCAAAATCCGCGAGGTGGCCGAATACGTACATGAGAACGACATTGACATGGTAGTCGTCGATGACGAGTTACCGCCATCACAACAACGTAACATTGAGGAACTTATGCGATGCAAAGTGATGGACCGCACGCACCTCATCCTCGACATCTTCGCCAAGCACGCGCAGACCGCCCACGCCAAAACGCAGGTGGAGCTGGCGCAATACAAGTACCTCCTGCCCCGCCTCACCGGTATGTGGACGCACCTGGAGAAACAACGCGGCGGTATCGGCATGAGAGGTCCCGGTGAAAAGGAAATCGAGACCGACCGCCGTATCATCCGCGACCGTATCTCACTGTTGGAAAAGCGGTTAAAAGAAATAGACAAGCAGAAAAAGACCCAACGCGGACACCGAGAGCAGTTTGTCCGTGTCGCGCTCGTGGGCTACACCAACGTCGGCAAATCCACCATCATGAACCTGCTCAGCAACTCCGACGTGCTTGTGGAAAACAAACTCTTCGCGACCTTAGACACCACCGTGCGCAAAGTCGTTTTCCAAAACCTGCCATTTTTGCTCTCTGACACGGTAGGGTTTATCCGCAAACTCCCGCACGGCCTCGTGGAGTCTTTCAAATCAACGCTCGACGAAGTCCGTGAGACACACCTGCTGCTGCACGTGGTCGATATCAGCCACCCCGACTTCGAGGAACATATCCAGACCGTGCAGCGGACATTAGACGAAATTGACTGCGGCGGTAAGCCCACCGTCATCATCTTCAACAAGATAGACCAATACTCATGGGTGGAGAAGGCGGAAGACGACCTCACCCCAAAAACCAAGGAGAATATCACGTTAGACGAGCTGAAAGCCACCTGGATGGCGAAACTCGGTCCGAAAACGCTCTTCATCTCCGCCAAAACGAAGGAAAACGTCAACGAAATGAAGGATTTCTTGTACGAAGAAATCAAGAAGCTACATATCCAAATCTACCCGTACAATAACTTCTTGTACTAATTTTTGCCAGCCAATAGCTAATAGCCAACAGCCAAAACAAACAGCTACTTCCCTTTCTTCGCTGCGATTGACAGGAAGAGTCCGAGGATGACGCTACAGAAGGCAGCGAAGAGGACTTGGAGATCCTGTGGCAGACAGAAAGTGAGCGTGTGGGCGGGAATCCAGAACAGCGGGATGGTCTTCTTGAAGACGAAGCCCCACTGCACACCCCAGTCCATCTCGCAAATGTGCCGTTTTACGGCAACGGGCTTGAACAGTGCCGAGAAAGTGCCGCCGTGCTCGTTGATGTGCATATCGGAGATTTTGTGGACGGTCATGAAGACAGGTGCGAAAGCGGTGTTCATCATCACGCTGACACAGAAGGCGCCGAGGAGTTTCAGCCACGACATCGGCTCGGACATGGCCGCGGAAATTCCGCTGAAAGCCGCGTAACGTTCCATGAAAGCCGGCACGCCGAGGCGGAAAACGTTCATTGCCAGAGCAATCCACATGCCGAGAAGTCCCCAGACCACGAATTTCGGGGCAAGGCCGAAGCCCTTATGGTAGTACTGTCCTGTCTTCACGCGGCTGCCGAGCATCTCCCCGAAGGTGGCCAGAATGCCGAACTTCAGGAATGCCATCCACAACGGGAAACGTTGGTTGGCCGCACAATATGCATCATAAACGCTGTCAAACAGAAAGAATGGCAGCAGGCACAACACAATGACTGCTATAACGATTATGTCCGATTTTTTCATACCTCAACACTGTTTTTATTGAAACGGCAAATGTACATAAAATACGAATACACACAGACAGATGAAATTGATGCTGTAGAGACGTTTCATGAAACGTCTCCATAATTTCAGAAGAAAGGTACATTTTTTTTGCGTCAACCCGATTTCACAATTCTTAATTTACAAGAGAGCATGTAACATCCAAAGAAAAATTTCGTTATAAGAGTAAATTTTCTTTATTATGAAAAAGATATTCGCCCTAACCACCTGTGTTTTGATATGTCTGACTTGTGCCGCACAATATGCGCCATGGACACCGGCTCAAGGACCGCTGAATTTCATGACACTCGACTATCAAAACCATCCATACGTCAAACTTTCCACCAACCATGGTTCAGGTCAAGACAACTATGAATCCTATCCCGGCATCTACTCATACGGAAACCGCACTTCACACAAACTGGTCACCACGCCTTCGAATGACCCCTGCAGATGTTTCCAAGTGGGTAACACATACCAACATGAATCTTACCTTCTGCCTTCCTGGTCTGGTATTCCCGGGGAACATCAGGACACGGTTATCATGATTGGGTGTAACGACTGTAGTGACGGATGCGACGTATGCACAGGGAACTCCCAAATAGAATATTGGTTCTACCCACAAGAAGATGAAAGCACCCTGTTGGTCTATTTCTCTTTCGCGGAAGAGGATGTTGACTATCACGAAGCAAGTTACAACCCGCGTTTCTACATTGAGGTGCTGGACGGGCAGACAGGGAATGTCATACAGGGCGGCTATTATCCGACAGAAGCATCCAACGGCACTGCGAATGAGGTGCCCAACACCAACTGGCCTTACAACCGCTTCCTTGCTGTGCCCAGTGGGAGCAACTCGTCCCAAGACCACCATGTTTGGTCTGATGCCCTGCAACTGAACACCTATTACTGGGCATTCCCACAAGCCACACCCACAACCTTCCCATACCGTGAATGTCCTTCCAATCAAACATCCGGCCGTTCAAGTTATACTGTCAAATGGTTTGAGGCAAAACCTATCGCATTTGATTTGAAAACCTACGCCGAGCAAAACAAATCGGTGAAGTTGCGTATTCGTGTGAGAGCGTGCGGCGCCCAATACCACTGGGCATACGCTCTGTTTGCCGCCAAGATGATTCCAGGAGCCATCAAGGTGGACGCTTGCGGAACTGAACCCATCCACTTGTCCGTACCTTGGGGATTCCTCGAGAACTCTTACGAGTGGCACTATGGATATAATGCCACGGACGCGAACAACCGTTATTTCGATTTGGATAATCCGCCGGCCGGCATCACTTCCAACGGAAGCTATGATATTTATATAGACAGAGACGTGCTGCTTTCCCAACCAGGCGGAAGACTATGGCCCTACTACCGCTGCGAAATGAAGTCTTACACCGGTGTCCCCTTCATCTATGAAGCCAACGTCATGTCCTACTTCCTGGAGCCGGATTTCACTTTCAAACAACTGTTCAACAACTGCGACTTGAGAGCGCAACTCATCGACTCCAGCAAAATATACACCGTCACCCCGCCAACATCGGCCACTGCTGACTGGGACACCAACTATCAGAACACGCAACTCATCCAGTGGTATATCAAAAACTTGCAAACGAACAACTTCATCCCCATAACCCAAAACACCGCTACCACAAACTACATCTTTCAGTATCCCTTTATAGACACGCTCACCGGAGAAGCCATCATCAAAATCAGCATTCAAGATTCAGCGCAGAAATGCAGCATGGACACTATAAAAAGCATTTTCCTTGACTTGAAAGCCATTCGGGACACGATGACCAAAGACACGGTGTACACCTGCGAGGAAAAGCTACCATACGTGTTCGACCAGGCCTATTTCGGTGAAAACCACACCTGGTCCACCGAAGGCACAAGACGTGTCACTTACGACAATCTGGCTTGGAACGGATGCGACAGCATTGTGGATGTCACACTCTACATCCGCAAGCCCAAGGTGGAAATCACCTCCGACCCGGACTACTGCGAGGCGTTCACCACCAATTTGACCGCCGAAAGCACCGACGCCATACTGCAATACAAGTGGACAAATGGAGAGACATCCCCTTACATCACGATTACCGAACCTGGAAGCTACTCTGTGGAAATCATCAACAAGGACAGCTGCTCTGCCAGCGGAAGCATCGTCATTCCGGCCTGCAAACCCTTCCTGAATCTGCCCAATTCCTTCACACCGAGTGTCCAAGATGGCGTGAACGATTACTTTTTCATCCCGCAGAGCAACCTCATCAAAGAATTGGAATTCACAGTTTACAACCGCCATGGTGTGGTCGTCTATCACACCACCAACAAGGATTTCGAATGGAACGGCACTGAAAACGGCAAACTCTTCCTCGGTGCCACTTACACCTACATCCTCCGTATTGTCGATTATGAAGGAGTGGCTTCTTGGCACAAGGGAGCAATCACGGTTTTGTGACCGGTATCTTGTGTAATTTGTGAAATATATGGGTGTCAGGAAAGGCACCTTTTTTTTGCGGTTCCAGGCGTCCTTGCGAGGCAAAAACAAAACTGCCGTTTTTCAACAACTACTACGCTAACAAAAAAATAATATCTTTGCGGCACCGTTTTTGAACACGAGACCAAGCGCCGTTCGCAAACCGCAAACCTTAATTCGCAAATCGTAATAAAAACCACCGAATATGAAAAAAACGTTTACATTAGTGATGCTTTTAGCGAGTTTCTGGGGTTTGACCGCCCAGAGCACCATTCCTAACAGCGATTTTGAACTATGGTCTTACGGGAAACCCGTGGGTTGGACCGTCGGGTTGCATGGAACCCTCACCTCCATCATAAATCTTCCCGTGGAGGTCAATTTCGGTACCCAAAGCAGCGAGGCACATGGGGGAAGTTCGGCCGTTAAACTGGTATCTTCTGATTTCACCATCCCCTATTTAGGATATAACTTCAATCTGCCGGGCATTCTGCAAGCCGGTGAATCGGAAGGATTCTCCATCCCTTTGGAAGACATCTTGGCCATCATCCAAGCCATTCAGGACACCACCGGCACCCCAGGGCTTGATCCAGACAACCTGGCCGCCATGTCATCGCTATTACAACTGCTCTCCAAAGGTGTCCCCTGCTCCACTGTCCCGGCCTCGGTCACCGCATGGGTGAAATACCAGCCGCAGGAAGGCGACCAGCTTATAATGTTCGCCGTGGCGAAAAAAGAGGGTATGCCGATAAGCTACAATTATGGCGTCTTCCAAACGGATAACCCCAACAGCTATCAGAAAATCGGAATCGATTTTGACATACCGAACGCTGAGTGCGACTCCATCATGATTATCATCCTCTCTTCCACGATGATGAACAGCAGCTCTGTACTCTACGTGGACGACATCGCGTTGGAATACAGCGGTGTAGGCATCCCCGAACTTGAAGATTTTGACGGGAAAATCTATCCCAATCCTGCCAGCAACCAGTTACACATCCAACCTGACAACGAGAACGTGTATGAATGGACCCTGACCGACATGTCAGGAAAAATTCTCCAGACAGGCAAAACCTCCGGAAAAGCCATTCTTGACACAAGATCTTATGCCACAGGCATGTACCTGCTGCAAATCAAGACAGACAACAAAATCAGCACCCACAAGGTCTCGATCCGATGACAACACCGCAGATTTGGCTCGCACCTTTGCATGGGATCACTTCTTATACATTCAGAAACACCCTATGCCGTCACTTTGGCGGCATAGATTGTTTTATGGCACCATTCCTCCCAACACAATCGGCCGGCAAATTCCGGCAAAGAGTATGGCAGGATATTGCGCCTGCAAACAACACCGCCCTCCCCCTCGTTCCGCAACTGATGGGCAACCGTCCGGAACAGTTTGTGGATACGGTACGGATGCTGAACGAACAATTTGGTTACGAGCATTTTAACATCAACATCGGATGTCCTTCCTCGCCCGTGGTGCGCCACACACGCGGCTGCGGCCTGATGCCACACCCCGACATCGTGGAACAAATTGTGGCAGAAGTGACGGGGAAAACACCATTCCACATTTCCCTGAAAATGCGCCTCGGCCTGCACCATGCCGATGAAGGACGCGAGCTGCTCCCCCGCCTCAACGACTATCCGCTGGATTTTCTGGTCATCCATCCCCGTTTGGGCGATGATCTGTATGAAGGAATTCCCGACTTGGACACCTTCGCGGAGTTTTGCCAACTGACGCAGCACAAAATCGTCTATAGCGGAGACATTTTCACAGTGGAAGATTACAACAGGTTGGCTGAGCGATTCCCGCAAGTGGCTGCCTGGATGCTCGGTCGCGGATTGTTGCGGAATCCATTCTTGGCGGAAGAGATTAAAGGCCAAGACACTGGCGACAAAAGGGAACGGTTTTTCGCCTTCTATCAGGACTTTATCGAAAAGCTGCTGCCCATCCGAGGCGAATCGGGCACTTTGGCCAATCTGAAAGAATTATGGCACTATTTCGCCATTTTTACCGGATTGTCTGAAGAAAAATTGCAGCAATTGTTACGGATTTGCGATTTACGGGAATTTGTGTCAGTTAGCAGTTAGTAGTTGGCAGTTAGCAGTGGTGTTCCCGAAATCTCACGTCTTATGTCTTATATCTTACGTCTCACGTCACACGTCTAAAAAAATGTATATTTGCAGTTGGTGAATATTTTTGACTCACATTCGTAAATATATAA
>Ga0247610_10006081_pt1 | contig 12615 bp, 10 predicted proteins | sample 174DNAGHGhighgp2_FD_193483 | JGI IMG/M metagenome (GOLD analysis project Ga0247610, IMG submission 193483) | Sheep rumen microbial communities from Palmerston North, Manawatu-Wanganui, New Zealand - 1742 DNA GHGhigh gp2 | ecosystem: Host-associated > Mammals > Digestive system > Stomach > Rumen...
AAAGGCAAGGGCAAGGATAAGAAAGTCAGCAAAGGAAAACTGGAGAGGATGCGCAAGAAGAGTCAGAAAAGAAGAAATACAATGATGAGGAGATGAAAATGCGACGGATGACATTTTCAGCCATGATGCTGCTCCTTTCCTTGGTTGGAAAAGCCCAGGAAGCAGAACCCTTCTGGCTTGGGGCTGACATCAGTGGCACGACAGCCATGGAGGCACGAGGGCAAAGACTCTACAACACAAAAGGCGAAATCAGGGAAAACACAGCCTTGATGGCCGAGTATGGGTTGAATGCGGTCAGGTTGCGTGTATGGGTGAATCCCCGCGATGGTTTCTGCAACAAGGAGGATGTGTTGGAGATGGCAAAGCGTGCACGCTATCATGGCATGGCATTGATGTTGGACTTCCATTACAGCGACTGGTGGGCCGACCCAGGCAAGCAGCACATACCCGCCTCTTGGCAATATATGAAATATGACGAGATGAAATACGCCCTGGCTGCTCACACCCGCGACGTGCTCCAGTTGCTCAAGGATCACCATATCGATGTGAAATGGGTGCAGGTGGGCAACGAGACCACCCACGGCTTCCTATGGCCGATGGGAAAGGCAGAAGAGAACATGGAGCAATACGCCGGGCTGACACAAGCGGGATGCCAAGCGGTGAAAGCCGTCTACCCTGATGCCAAGGTCATCATCCATCTGGATGGTGGATGTGATCCCAAGCGTTTTGATTTCATTTTTGACGGCTTGCGAAAACATGGCGTCCGTTGGGACATCATCGGCCTGAGTGTCTATCCTTATTGGGACCAGGAAGCTGGGTTGGAGAAAGACACGGAAGGCACAATCCGAGACTTCCCGCTCAACATCAAGCGAATGTATGAGAAATACGGGACGGAATCTATGGTCGTAGAAACTGGTGTGGAGGCGAAGAAACCTGTAGAGGGCAAAGCCACTATGAAAGCCATCATCGATGCCGCCCGCAACAATTGCGACGATCATTGCCTTGGCGTATTCTATTGGGCACCCGAATTGGAAGGTCCCTATCCCCTTGGGGCTTTTGAAAATCATCGCCCCACCATTATCATGGATGCCTTCAAGGAAGCATCGAAGTAAGATATATCAACCTTCTTAGAATCAACAATTAAATGAAACACACAACTACAAAAATCATCGCATTGATGACATTGGCAATAGCGCTTTTCGCGTCTTGTGCCAGTACGCAAACACCTGGCTTGTCCAAGGCGGAAAAGAAAAGGATACAAGCAGAAAAAGTGAGGCAGGCTCTTTATGACCGTCATTTCACCATCAATGTCACAAGTGCCCATCCCACCTCTTTTCCACCCGTCAACCTCACCAGCCCATATTCGTTGGAGGTGCGTGGCGACAGCGTCATCTCCTACCTGCCATATTATGGAAGGGCCTACTCCGTACCTTATGGCGGTGGCAAGGCACTCAACTTCTCAGGCAAGATGAGCGGATTTGACCTTTCCAGGACGAAAAAGGAATACAACATCAAATTGGCGATTGAAAACGATGAAGACAAGTATCTCTATTATATCGACGTCTTCGACAATGGGCATGCATCCATACTCGTCGCGCCACAAAACCGAACCGACATCCTCTTCTACGGGGAAATGGAATGAAAGATATTTGTAATTCTATATAAAACAATCAAAATAATTAAGGTTTCAATGAGAAAACATGCCACCCTTTTGTTGTTCGCCTTTGCCTCCACGGCGCTATGGGCACAAAAGACATTTGATTTGACACTTGACAATGAGAGCAAGATGAATGTCAGCCAATACCCCGTCAGTCTCCAACTGAAAGACTACGACATCGACACACAATCCGCATCGGTCACCAACGAGGGACGTGAAATACCATGCCAGCTTGATGACTTGGATGGCGACGGGAAGTATGACGAACTCTTTTTCTTGACCGACTTGGACAAACGAGGAAGCAAGACCTTTCAAGTGACACTTTATGACACAGGGGTGCCAAGACAATATGAAGCACAGGTATATGTAGACATGATGCTCACCAACAGCAAAATCAAGGAGTCCAACAAGCAGAATCTATATATCCAAAGCCTCATGGTTGACCGTGGGGTCAATCCTTACTCGATGTTGCATCACCATGGGGCGGCATTCGAAAATGAGTTGGTGGCCTATCGTATTTATTTCGACCATCGTCAAACAGTGGACATCTATGGCAAGTATAAAAAAGGACTGGAATTGAAACAGACACAGTTCTATCCAGACAAGGAGCAGGCGGCTGCCGGCTTTGGCGACGATGTGCTCTGGGTGGGAAACACGTTGGGCTTGGGCACGCTTCGCGGTTGGGATGGCACGGCACCTGTGATGATCGATGATGTGGAGCACAGGGGGCAGCGCCTTGTGGCACGTGGCCCGTTGCGCACCATCGTGGAGGTGAAAGACGAGGCTTGGCGCATTCTTCCCGACAAGCAACCTGTCGACATGACCACATACTACACCCTGTATGCAGGACGCCGAGACTGTCGTGTCGATGTGAAGTTCGACCGCAACGTGAGCGACTTGAGATTCGCCACCGGAGTCATCAATGTGAAGAACTCCACTGAATATAGTGACAAGCATGGCCTTCGGGGCTGTTGGGGAACGGACTGGCCTGTATCAGAGAAGGACTCGGCAGGTCACAAGCGGGAGACGGTGGGCCTTGGCGTTTGCCTGCCTCCAAACGTGGTGGAAAAAGAGTTGAATGCAGATAAAGACAACTATGCGTATGTATTGCATATTGACGGCGACCACCTCACCTACCATATCTCTTTCTGCAGCGACAACGAGTCGTTTGGCGTGCACAGCGCAAAGGACTGGTTTGCCTTTCTTGAGGAATGGAAAAAGGCTTTGGCCGTGAAAGTGACAGCGAAAACGCGTTAAAACTCAAATAAATTTGGCTTTTCACTCGATTATTCGTATCTTTGCAGTCTTGTAGGACATCATCCGAAGAATTGTTATCATTAATTAGGAAATATGGATTTCACAGCTAAACAGATTGCGGAATTGACAGGAGGCAAGCTGGAGGGCAACCCAGAAGCCGTTGTCAACACTTTTTGCAAAATAGAAGAAGGCCGGGAGGGAGCCATTTCTTTTCTCTCCAACCCTAAATACACCCATTTCCTTTATGAGACCCAGGCGAGTGTCGTCATTGTCAATGAGGACCTTGCGTTGGAGAAACCAGTCTCAGCAACGCTCATTCGAGTGCCCAATGCTTATGAGACGGTGGCAAAGCTGCTGCAATTGTATGAGTCGATGAAGGCAAAGAAGAGCGGCATCGACCCTTTGGCATTCATCTCCCCCACGGCAAAGATTGGCAAAGACTGCTACATAGGAGCCTTCGCTTATGTTGGAGAAGGTGTCGTTCTTGGCGATGGTTGCCAGGTCTATCCCAATGTATATTTGGGCGAAGGTGTGCAAATGGGAAACAATTGCTTGGTCTATCCCAACGTAGTGGTCTATCATGGTTGCAAAATCGGTAACAATGTCACCCTCCATGCAGGTTGCGTGGTAGGAGCCGATGGCTTTGGTTTCGCTCCAGGTCCCGATGGTTACGACAAGATTCCACAAATCGGAATCGTCACCATCGAAGACAATGTTGAGATTGGTGCCAACACATGCATTGACAGGTCCACAATGGGAAGCACTTATGTACGAAAGGGTGTCAAACTTGACAATTTGGTGCAGATTGCTCACAACACCGACATCGGTGCCAACACGGTGATGTCGGCACAAGTTGGCATTGCTGGCAGCACCAAGGTGGGACAATGGTGCATGCTGGGTGGACAAGCTGGTTTGTCCGGCCATATCACTGTTGGCGACAAGGTGAACATTGGAGCCCAGTCTGGTGTCATAGGCAACCTTGACAGCGGTTTGACATTGATTGGATCCCCCACCCGGGAGCCTCGGGCATTTTTCCGTGAAGTGGCTCTCACACGACGTCTTCCTGAAATGTACCAACAACTGAAAAACCTGCAAAAAGAAATAACAGAACTCAAGAAAAATTTGGAACCAAATGAATAAGCAAAAGACTCTAAAAGGCAGTTTCTCTCTCTTTGGAAAAGGCTTGCATACCGGACTTAACTTGACCATCACTTTCTATCCTGCCCCAGAGAACAGCGGCATTAGAATCCAGCGTATAGACCTTGAAGGTCAACCCATTGTGGAAGCCAAAGCTGAATTGGTATGTGACACGAGGAGAGGCACCGTGCTTTGCCAGAACGATGTCAAAGTGTCCACCGTGGAGCATGGTCTTGCTGCCCTTTATGCTCTTGGCATCGACAATTGCCTGATTCAAGTCAACGGACCAGAGTTTCCCATCCTCGATGGCAGTGCCGCCATTTATGTCGAGCACATCAACAAGGTTGGTGTGGAGGAGCAGAACGCCCCCAAGGATTACTATATCATACGTCATAAGATTGAAGTGAGGGACGAGGAAAGCGGCTCGTGCATCACCATCTTGCCAGATGAAGACTTCAGCATCACTGTGATGTGCTCCTTCGAATCCAAATTCATCAACAGCCAATTCGCCACACTCGACAACATCAACCTATTTCCCGAGGAAGTGGCCCCGGCTCGCACATTTGTTTTCGTTCGTGACATCGAACCACTGCTTAATGCCAATTTAATCAAGGGAGGCGACATGGACAACGCCATCGTCATTTATGAAAAGCAGATACCACAGGACAGACTGGACCAATTGGCCGACTTGCTCAAGGTTCCACACATGGATGCCACGAAAATGGGATACATCCAACCCCGCCCCTTGCAATGGGAGAACGAATGCACACGTCACAAGTTGCTTGACATCGTTGGCGACATGGCACTCATCGGAAAACCCATCAAAGGGCGAATCATCGCCACGCGTCCCGGACACACCATCAACAACAAATTCGCACGGCTCATGCGAAAGGAAATCCGCAAGCATGAGATACAAGCTCCCATCTATGACCCTAACGAAACACCGGTGATGGACAACAACCGCATCAGAGAGCTGTTGCCCCATAGATACCCTATGCAATTGGTGGATAAAGTGATAGAGTTGGGCCCAAACTATATCGTAGGCGTGAAGAATGTCACCTCCAACGAGCCTTTCTTTCAAGGGCATTTCCCGCAGGAACCTGTCATGCCTGGCGTGTTGATGGTTGAGGCCATGGCCCAATGTGGCGGCCTGCTCGTACTTAACACATTGGAGGAATCCGAACGCTGGTCAACCTATTTTATGAAAATCGATGACGTGAAATTCCGTCAAAAGATTGTTCCAGGCGATACCTTGCTCTTCAGGGTGGAACTGCTGCAACCTTTAAGGCATGGCATCAGTTCGATGAAAGGGTATATGTTTGTGGGCGACCACGTCGTAGCCGAAGCCACTTTCACTGCACAAATAGTGAAGAACAAGTGAACATCCATCCACGTCTTGAATTAGAAACCCCAAATAATTATCGAATATGAATCAAATCAGCCCCATGGCCTATGTGCATCCCGAAGCCCAATTGGGCGATAACAATGTCATAGGACCATTCTGCTATATCGACCGTAATACGGTCATTGGTGACAATAATGTGTTGCAGAACAGTGTGACCATTAATTATGGTGCGCGAATCGGCAACAACAATGAGTTCTTTGCCGGTGGAAGTATTTCCGCCAAGCCTCAAGACCTGAAATTCAGAGGCGAGGACACCATCTGCGAGATAGGCAACAACAATAGCTTTCGTGAGAATGTGAACATTTCCAGAGGGACGGCTTCGAAAGGCACGACCCAGATAGGCAACAATTGTCTCTTGATGGAAAACGTCCACATAGCCCATGACTGTTTCCTTGGCAACAACCTCATCATCGGAAACTCTACAAAAATAGCTGGCGAGGTGTTGATTGACGACAACGCCATTATCAGCGCCGCAGTCCTCATGCACCAGTTCTGCCGTATAGGTGGATATGTGATGATCCAGGGAGGAAGCCGTTCAAGCATGGACATCCCCCCCTATGTCATAGCCGGAAAGGAACCCATTCGCTATTGTGGCATCAACATCGTTGGCTTACGACGTCGAGGTTTCAGTACGGAGACGATAGACTTGATACACAACACATACCGGCTGCTTTATTCCAAAGCGGTGCGGAAAGAAGGCATCGAGGCTGTTAAGAATGAAATGCCGCAGACCGACGAAGTGAAATACATCCTACGCTTTGTTGAAGAGTCACAGCGAGGAATCCTCAGATAGGTTTTCGCGTATGGAGACGCTGTTCGTGGTGACGGGCCCCACCGCTGTTGGCAAGACGGAGCTCACCCTTCGCATAGCGGAATTGCTGGGTGTGCCCGTAATCAATGCCGACTCGCGCCAGCTCTACCGGGAGATTCCCATAGGCACCGCCGCCCCCACCTCTGAGCAACAGGAACGTGTGAGACATTACTTTGTGGGCACGCTTGGCCTGGCCGACTACTATAGCGCATCCAAATATGAGAATGACGTTCTCAGCCTGCTCACACCTCCTGGCGAATTGTCGTCCATGCCATATGCTTTGATGTCGGGCGGCAGCATGATGTACATCGATTCTGTTTGTGACGGCATTGATGACATTCCAACAGTTGATGCCGACACCCGTTCCATGCTGAAACAACGGCTCGAGGTGGAAGGGCTTGAAAGACTTTTGGAAGAGTTGAGATTGCTTGACCCGGATTATTATCGCATTGTTGACAGGAAGAACACACGTCGAGTCGTGCATGCCTTGGAAATCTGCTATATGACCGGTCGCACTTACACTTCGTACCGAACCAACAAGCGCAGGGAGCGCCCTTTCAAGATAGTGAAAATCGGGCTTAACAGGAATCGTGAAGAACTCTACCACCGCATCAACCTTCGTGTGGAGAAGATGGTGGAAGAAGGATTGGTGGAAGAGGCTCGCAAGGTACATCCGATGAAAGGCGTCAATGCGCTTGACACGGTGGGCTATCGTGAAATGTTTGACTATCTGGAAGGACGTTGCAGCCTCGACGAGGCCGTCACACGCATACAAGGCAACACGCGCAGATATTGCCGGAAACAACTTACTTGGTTGAAACGCGACGAGCGCATTCGTTGGTTTCACCCTGACGATGAGCAGAAAGTGCTCTCCTTCGTAGAAGAACAGGCGGGGCGTGGCCCCCACTCCATTTAAATCATTGCCCTATGAGATTTCTCTCTTGGCCTTTCAAGATGATGAAAAAGGTGCTCAGATGGTATGTGCACCTGTTCAAAGGTCGTCGATGGTATGTGAAAATCCTGTCGACCATTGTTTCGTTTATCGTGTTCACACTGGTCTATTTCGGAATGGTAGACATCAACTTCCTTGGATTGTTCGGGAAATCTCCCGGCTTCTACGAAATACTCCATCCACCTACGAGTGTGGCGTCAGAGGTGTTCAGCAACGATGGCAAGTTGATAGGCAAATTCTACAATGAGAATCGCAGTCCTGTGGAATATGAGGATGTCGCCCCGATTTTCTGGGATGCACTTGTGGACACGGAGGATGAACGTTTTTACAGCCATCGTGGCATCGATTTCGCAGGAGTCTTGGGTGCGGTCAAGGATGCGTTGGTGAGGCGTGACGCACGTGGCGCCTCGACTATCACACAACAATTGGCAAAGAACATGTTCCGCATGCGTTCCCAAACCTCCACCGGCTTGCTGAGCAACCTTCCCGGCTTGCGCATGCTGATAGTGAAGAGCAAGGAATGGATATTGGCAACGAAGATAGAGTTGGTGTATGACAAGAAGGACATCTTGACGATGTATGCCAACACGGTGGATTTCGGCAGCAATTGTTATGGCATCAAGACAGCCAGCAAAACCTATTTCAACACCACCCCCTCCGAATTGACGACTGACCAAGCTGCCGTGTTGGTGGGCATTCTCAAGGCCACATCCTTCTACAATCCGCTCATCAACCCCGACAACAGCCACCAACGTCGCAACGTCGTGTTGTCTCTGATGGTGAAAAACAATCATCTGTCACAGAGTGAATACGACCGTATGGCACCTGTGCGCACCCCCCTCAATTTCCATTCCGATGTCAGCTCTCAAGGGCAAAGCGCGTATTTCAAGGATGCCGTCGAGGCTAGTCTTGCCAAATGGTGCCATGACACGGGATACGACCTCTACACTTCTGGTTTGAAAATTTACACCACTCTCGACACTGACTTGCAGGCGTATGCTGAAAAGGCTGTGTTGAGCCAGATGCGCTCATTGCAAGTCAGTTTCAACAATGACTGGGGTGGTCAGGAACCTTGGAGGGACGATGATGGCAAGGTCATTCCTAATTTCGTACAGAAATTGGCTAAGAAAGGTCCCGAGTATGCACGTTTGAAACAGCATTTTGATGGTAATGTCGACTCCATCGATCATTATATGAACCTTCCTCACAAGGTGACGCTTTTTGACTACAACAGGGGCAATTATGAGGCAGAAATGAGCACCCTCGATTCCTTGCGCACGATGTTGCGTTTCCTTCATGCTGGCATGGTTGTGATGGAGCCCCAAACTGGCCATGTCGTGGCATGGGTGGGTGATGTGGACTACAACACGTGGCAATACGACAAAGTGTCGGCCATGAGGCAACCTGGTTCGACTTTCAAGCTGTTTGTCTACACAGAAGCGATGAACCAAGGCTTGGCTCCTTGTGACAAACGCCGTGACGAAGCCGTCACCGTACCCATTTACGACTCTGAGACTCATTCAGAGACAATATGGTCGCCTACCAATTCAAGCAAGAGATTTTCGGGAGACTCCTTGTTGCTGAAAAGGGCGTTTGCCACTAGCATCAATTCCATCGCTGTCAGGCTGGGAGTTGAAATGGGGGTGAAAAATGTCATCAGAACTGCCCATGAGATGGGTATCAAGAGTGAACTTGACCCTCATCCATCCACACTTCTCGGAGCTTCGGATGTCAATTTGCTTGAGTTGGTCAATGCATACTGCACCATTGCCAACGACGGGATGCGCCATGAAGCCATTTTGGTCACAAGAATCCTTGACAGTGAAGACAACCTCATTTATGAAGGCCCTGTGGACAGTCCGCGTGCCATCCCTTATAAAAGTGCTTTCATGATGCAGCAAATGCTGATGTATGGCGTCGACGAGGGGACGTCGAGAGGATTGCGGGGCTATGTGGGCAGATGGGCCGGTACAGACCTGGGTGGCAAGACAGGCACGTCGAACAATGCCGCCGACGGATGGTTCGTTGCGGTTACTCCCAAATTGGTTTGTGGAGCATGGGTGGGTGGCGAATATCGACAAATCCATTTCCGAAGTGGAAGGTTGGGACAAGGGGCATACACTGCTCTGCCCATATGCGGAAAATTCCTTGAATCGGTTTTCATCGACCCTGCGTATGCCAAATACCATGGCAGATTCGAGGTTCCTGCAGGCGAGGACATCAATCTCGATCTCTTTTCTTGTGAGCCGAAAATTCCGGCCGCCCCCAAGCCTGTCGTCGACGATAGCTTGTATATGGTAGATGACAGCCAGGAAATGGAAGAGGAGAAAGAACCCGAAGACGAAGAAAACAAAGAAAACACCAGGGAAACGGAAATCTATGTCCCTGAAAGAGAAGAAGAAATCTTGTTCCAAAACTAAAAGCAGCTTGGAAAAACTCACCACCATAGACAACGATAATCCGGAATTTGGCAAGGCTCTTCAAATTGTCCAATACACCAACCAAAGCCTTTTCCTTACGGGCAAAGCCGGCACAGGAAAGTCCACGTTCCTAAGGCATGTCTGCGCCACTACGAAAAAGAAGCATGTGGTGTTGGCTCCAACGGGTATCGCTGCCATCAACGTGGGAGGAACCACGTTGCATAGCTTTTTCAAGATTCCCTTCCATCCTTTGCTGCCCAATGACAACCGTTTCTCGGAGCGCAACATACGAGAGACCTTGAAATACACAGGAGCCAAGCGTAAAATCATCCGTGACGTGGAACTCGTCATCATTGATGAAATCAGCATGGTAAGGGCGGACATCATCGATTTCATCGACAAAGTGCTGCGTGTCTACACCAGAAACCACTACACCCCTTTCGGTGGGAAGCAAATGCTTTTTGTGGGAGATATCTTCCAACTCGAACCTGTTGTGCGCGATGAGGACAGGCAACTCTTGCGTCCCTTCTACCCTTCGCAGTTCTTTTTCGACGCACATGTGTTCAGGCAATTTCAATTGATCAGCATAGAACTCACCAAGGTATACCGACAGAACGACCCTTCGTTCATCACTCTGCTCGATCACATACGAACCAACAGCACCACACAAGGCGAACTTTCACAATTGAATTGCCGTGTAGGGCAGCAGGTCAACCATGAGGGGGAGTTGTCCATCACCCTGTCCACACGCCGGGACACGGTGGATTACATCAATGAGCAACAACTTGATAAATTGCCTGGCGAAGTGACTTGCCTCCATGGTGAGGTTGAAGGCGATTTTCCCACTAGCAATCTCCCCACCTTGATGGAACTGTATGTAAAGGTTGGCGCACAAGTTATTTTCTTGAAAAATGACTTCGAACATCGATGGGTGAATGGGACATTAGGCACCATCACTGCCATAGACACAGATGAAGACGATGAGGAAATCCTTACTGTTCTTTGTGACAATGGCGAGGAGTATGAGGTCACTCGCGACTACTGGAGCAACATGCGTTACACCTATAATGAAAAGGAAGAGAAAATAGAAGAGGAGGAAATCGGTCGGTTCATCCAATTCCCACTCCGACTGGCGTGGGCCATCACAGTGCATAAAAGCCAGGGCATGACATTCAACCATGTCAACATAGACTTGTCGGGGGGTGCTTTTGCAGGTGGACAGACTTATGTGGCATTGTCAAGATGCAGGTCAATGGAAGGCATCTGCCTTGCAGAACCTATTCGTATGAGTGACATATTCGTTCGTTCCGAGGTCGTGCGCTTTTCACGAAATTACAACAATGAACGTCTTGTCAATGCAGCTATAGAATCATCCCAGGCCGACAAGGAATACCACGACGCTGTTGTTGCACTCGACCAGGGCGATGCAGAAGGTTTCATGACCAACTTCTTCAAGGCCATTCATCATAGATATGACATAGAGAAACCTCGCGAGCAACGTTTCATACGTCGCAAACTCAACCAGCTATTGGCCTTGAGGAAAGAAAATGAACAACTCTTGGAGGAACGCGCCAGGCAGCAGGCGTTCCTGAGGAAATTGGCTGCCGAATACACCCTTATGGGCAAGGATTGTGAAAGAGAGGGCATGCCTGAGGCTGCCATCTCCAACTATCGCAAGGCCCTTGAGCTCTCGCCAGAATCAAAGGAGCCTCTAAGAAGAATCCAAAGATTGGAGAAAGGGAAAAAAACATCAAGATAAAAAGAAGAAAAATGGAAATCAAGACATCTGCATTCACACAGAGCAGTGCAACATTGGACCAGTGTCCTCGTGACAGCAAACCTGAATATGCATTCATCGGGCGCTCCAATGTGGGAAAGTCGAGCCTGCTCAACACGCTCTGCAACCGCAAGGGGTTGGCCAAGACATCTTCCACACCGGGCAAAACATTGCTTATCAATCATTTCATCATCAACAACGAATGGTATCTTGTAGATCTCCCCGGATATGGTTTTGCCAAGCAATCGAAGAGCATAAGACAGAAACTTCAGAACATGATATCATCATACATCCTCATGCGCGAGCAGCTGGTCAATGTCTTCGTGCTCGTAGACATCAGGCATGACCCTCAGAAAATCGACCTTGAATTCATTGATTGGCTGGGAAATAGCAACATCCCTTTCTCCATAGTATTTACCAAAGCTGACAAACTCTCTTTACCGAAGTCGAATGAGCATGTACGCAAATATCTGGATGCATTGCGTGAGACATGGGAAGAACTCCCTCCATATTTCGTCACCAGCAGTGTGAACAAGAGAGGTCGTGAAGACATTCTTGATTATATTGATGGCATCAACAAGGAAATCAACTCAACCACCCTTTGATTCTATGAACCCATATCTTGATGTTCAGAACCTCACGAAGACTTTTGGCGCACTGATGCTTTTTGAGGACATTTCATTCTCCATCGCTGAAGGGCAACGTGTCGGACTCGTTGCCAAGAACGGAATGGGAAAATCCACCCTCCTTTCCATCCTATCCGGCAAGGAAGGGTATGATGAAGGTGAAATCATCTATCGTAAAGACCTGAAGGTGGGATTCTTGGAACAATCGCCACAATTTGACCCCGAAGAGTCTGTCCTTGATGCCTGTTTCAACCATCATGGGGATGAAGAAAAGGTTCTGCGTGCCAAACAAGTGCTTACCCAACTGAAAATCAACGACCTGTCACAACCCATGGGGCAGTTGAGCGGAGGACAGCAGAAACGAGTGGCTTTGGCCAATGTGTTGCTCACCGACCCGGATTTTCTCATTCTCGACGAGCCAACCAACCATCTCGACCTTGATATGATAGAATGGTTGGAAAGTTATCTTTCAAGGGGCAGAAGGACATTGTTGATGGTGACGCACGACCGGTTCTTCCTTGATCGCGTTTGCGACATAATCATCGAACTGGATAACCATACAATCTATACCTA
>Ga0247610_10006082_pt1 | contig 12615 bp, 12 predicted proteins | sample 174DNAGHGhighgp2_FD_193483 | JGI IMG/M metagenome (GOLD analysis project Ga0247610, IMG submission 193483) | Sheep rumen microbial communities from Palmerston North, Manawatu-Wanganui, New Zealand - 1742 DNA GHGhigh gp2 | ecosystem: Host-associated > Mammals > Digestive system > Stomach > Rumen...
CATCATTTCCTTCATTGTGGCCAGTACCTGCGGCCAGATGCTTTCAGGGACAAAGGCTCTGGAACAGGCTGAACACTTCTGACCCTGGTATTCAAACGAACCTCTTACCAGTGCAGCAGCAAGCGGCCTGATATCAGCGCTCTTATGTGCGAAGATGAAGTCCTTGCCGCCGGTCTCACCTACGATCCTTGGATAGTTGCGGTATGAAGCAATGTTTTCACCGATCTGTTTCCAGACGCCCTGGAATACTTCCGTTGAGCCGGTAAAGTGGAAGCCTGCCAGCTCCTTGCGTGACAGAACATATTTGGCAACATCTGTTCCGTTTGAAGGAACGAAGTTTATGACACCGGCCGGTAAACCGCAGTTCATCAGCAGCTTCATGTAATAGTAGTTAGACAGCACTGCCGTACGTGACGGTTTCCAAACGGCTACGTTGCCTACGATGGCCGGAGCTGTCGGCAGGTTGCCGCCAATGGAGGTGAAGTTAAACGGTGTAATGGCACAGATGAATCCGTCAAGAGCTCTGTAGTCCTGACGGTCCCAGATTCCCGGTATTGAAGCAGGCTGATCCTTAAAGATCTCCTGAGCACTCCAGACACCGAAACGCAGGAAGTCAGCCAATTCAGCTATGTCTATTTCAGCCTGGAAGACAGTCTTGGACTGTCCCAGCATTGTGGCAGCGTTTAGCACCTTGCGGTATGGACCTGTGATCATGTCTGCTGCCTTAAGGAATATGGCTGAGCGGTGTTCCCATGGCATTTCTTCCCAGGCTTTCTTGGCAGCCAGAGCTGCTTCAACAGCCATAGTCAGTTCCTTCTCACCTGCTATGGAGCATTCAGCTATGACATGTCCGTGGTCATGCGGCATGGTGACTTTAAAGGTCTTATCGGTAAAGATCTCCCTGCCGCCGATTATCAGAGGAATTTTCACGATCTCCAGGGACTGTCTGGCGAGCTCTTCCTTAAGTTCGGCACGCTCTTTTGACCCAGGCAGATACCCGCGGAATGCATCGTTTTCAGGACGGGTAATGGTAAAGTAAGCGTTTGGCATAATTACTCCTTTTATAATATTGATATTGATTATGTATGTGCCTGAAGGATATAAATCCGGCAGGTCCACATTATTCCACATACATTATAACAAAAGCCATTTCACTTCGTAACCCCCTTGAAACATCTTACTATGACAATAAGTAAGAACCGTTTTTAACATGGCCTGATCACATAAAAAAGTGCTGTTTCCAGCACTTCAGAAATTGTTTTATTGCCTTGTTTTAATCATCCAGAATATCGTCCAGACACTGGATCTTCTTATCCGATGTTGAAACAACTATGACCTCATCACCGGGCTCAATGGTGCTTGCGCCGCTTGGAATATGGACAGCACCCTTACGTATTATCGTTGCGATAAGGATGTCCGGACGCAGGTTGAACTGCGGATCCATTAAACGTACGCCGAACCTGGAGAACTGATCCGCTGACAGTTCAAGTACTTCAACCTGGTTATCAGCCATGCGGTACAGTTTCTGGATCTGCTGGGCATGTTCGGTATTGTTCAGTACACGGATATAACGGAGTATGCTGTTGGCACTGATTTCATACGGAGAGACGGTATTGTCCAGCTGCACTCTGTCCAAAACAGCCGCATAGCTTACATTCAATACCTTTGTAATGATCTTCGCTACACCCAAAGACCAGGCAAACATTGAAACAACAAGGTTGCGTCCGTCTGAGTCGGTAAGAGATACGCAGGCATCATAATCAGCCATTCCCTCCTCGGCAAAGAGCTTTTCATCAAAGTCATCGCCATAGGCTATCGCAGCATAAGGCAGCTGTTGAGCCAGCTGCAGACAGCGCTCCTTATCAAATTCTATTACCTTAAGTTTCATGTCGGTCTTCTGCAGCTTTTCAGCCAGGTAAAGGCCGATGCTTCCGCAGCCAACCATCATGACACTCTTAACTGTTTTCTTTACGACATTCAGCTGCAGCAGGAGTTTTTCCATCTGGTTCCTCTGTGCCAGTACACTGATTCTGTCGTCAGGCTGCAGGACGAAATTGCCGCGGGGAACAAATGCCTTTCCGCCACGGGTAACCGTAGCCACCAGCATGGAAACATTAAACTTATCATGCAGCTGCATAAGAGACAGCCCTGCCATTGGGTGATGCTCGGTAATGTTAAGTTCCGTCAGCAGCACATTGCCGTCCATAAATGCCTGCAGGTTAACTGCCATAGGCATCTTCAGAAGTCTGAATATCTCATCTGCCACAGCCAGTTCCGGATTCATGATGTAATCTATCCCGGCCTTCTCACGGAAGATTTCGATATCCTCCAGGTATTCCCGCCCGCGCACACGTGCTACGGTATGGCCTGCACCAAGTTCCTTGGCTATCTGACAAGCCATTATATTGGCTTCATCGGATGAAGTGACTGCGATAAAGACATCTACGGCTTCCATTCCGGTTTTCTTCAGAACACTGTAACTGGCACCGCTGCCGCAAATGCCGTTAACTTCGTATTTATCCGTAATAGCTTCAACTACCTGAGGCTTGGTATCTATAACAGTGATCTCGTGGTGTTCCTCTGCCAGAAACCTTACCAGACAGGATCCAATGCCGCCGGCTCCTATGACAACTATCTTCATACCCTAATCCTCCTTTACCGCAGGTCTTTCACGCAGAGCACGCTGCCTGCGTTCTTCTATATTACGCTCAAGCTTACGTTTTTCTATTGCCAGATATACCTTACCGGTTGTAAGACCCTGTACAAGGATCGTAAAGAATACCGTAAAGTATGTTACATTCAGCAGGATCAGATATGTCTCTCCCTGCAGGAAATCATTACAGCCCAGCACCAGGGCCAGAGACAGACCCCCACGCAGTGCACTCCAGGTCATTAGTTCAACAAACTCCGTCAATGAATAATTGCTGGGGAGACTGTTGCGTCCTACTATCAGCGAGGATGCCGTAACACCAAATACGCGGGCCGCCAGTGAGATCACGATCGCAGCAGGTATTAGCAGTAAGACGTATTTTGAGAAAGGATTGGAGAAAGCCGTCAGTCCCAGCAGCACAAACAGGATGCTGTTGAGAATGTCGCATATGATATCCCAGAAACTCTCATAAAGATGTTCATGGTCGTACACTTCACGTTCCCTCTTAATACGGTCACATAAATATGCATACAGCATGCCGCATACCACGCTGGCCAGAATACCGGAGAATCCCCAATGTTCACACAGTATGTAAACTGTCGCAACGTTTACCAGGCTTATCAGGATCTGCTGAACAGGATCCTTTGTACGCTTGAACAGCTGGAATGTCACGTATGAAATCACAGCTCCTACCGCAAAGGCACCCAGTACTTCCTTTCCCAGAAGAACGATGAAGCTCTCCTGAGCACCGGCACCTACCATGCTCTTAACAAAAACAAACAGCACAACACCGGTACCGTCATTAAACAGGCTCTCCCCTTCAATGACGCTGGTCACACTCTTGGAGAGGCCTAACTTATTGAGAATGCTGGTGGCAGCAATGGGGTCAGTCGGCGAAACAATGCAGCCAAGAAGCACACATGTCCAGAAGTCCATCGGCAGCTGGGCAATACGGGAGAACAGGTAAAACAGCAACCCGTAGAAAGCCGATGACAGCAGTGTGGTAAGAAGTGCCAGCAGCATTATGGGTTTTATGTTAGATATGAATTTGGAGAAGTGCACTTTGCTGGCGCCGGAGAACAGCATGAAGCACAGAACGCCTTCCATCAGGAAGTGTTCCAGGTCTATTTCCGTGATAAATGATACATCCCACTGCCATAATCCCAGTTTTCCCGGCGCCACAAGAATGATACCCACGACAAGAGAGAATGCCACAAGCGCGATATCCGAGGGCATGTGAAAAAACCGGTTATTAATAACCTTGATCACAACGATCAGGCTAAGCAGTATTACAAGAAGTAAAAGCGATGTCACTGCATATCCTCCGCACTTCAAATATAACTGATTTAATTATAAACTCTTTGCGACACAATAACCATCCACGCACCGGCAGGAATCGATTATCGCAAATATGATTTAAGACATCTTACCTCTCGTAAAGATCCGCAAATTCTTCCAGGAAGTCTCTTATTTCAATATGCTGCGGGCAGTTCCTCTGTACATACTTCTTGTTTCAGTGCTGGACTGATACTCTCAAGCACCTGCCATAACTGATCCCTTAATCTCCAGTACAGGTCCTCATTAAGTTCACTTACCGCTCCTTCTCTTCCGTATTCTGCATAGAGCCAGCGGTTTTCACCATTTTCATCTGTCAGCAGCCCCAGCAGTTCAGTGTATTCATCAGGCTTAACTTTCCTGCGTTTCAGACATTTCAGCCTTACCAGTAATCCGCTGCAGCCGGGTTCTTCTTCCCATAGCAGGACTATGTCCGCATGGATATTCTTCTTTTTTACTCCAACCATGCCTTCCCAGCGTTGAGGCAATTCAAAAGTGTAATAATCAGTTTTAAACAGCATTTGTCTATGGCTCCAGTTCAACGAATCTTTCCCGGGCATGGAAAACGTGGCAGATAACATTATAGTCACCCAATACAGTTATCCTGTCATTTTCTTTTAAAACCGTATTGGCGTGAACATCATCGGGGTTACCGTCTGCGTCCTCCACCAGCAATACTATTATGTTGTGATCTATCTTTAAGCCGTTATCTGCCATAGTCTTACCCTTAAGGCTTTCAGGCAGATACTTTAATGTAATGCCGGCCAGTGTTTTTCCGCTGATGTTATCAATTACCGTCAATGGGTTGTAACCCTTATCCCGGATGATTTTGGAAATGGCTTTTTCCAGTGCCCTGTCCGCAAAAGCCGTTATCTGCGGTATACGCAGAACAGCAAGGATCAGTATCATCACGCCGACCGGTACGGCAACATCATAGAAGATGTTTATGATCTCTGTCTGTTTGAAAGACAGGAATACGTTCACAAAAGCTGAAACAAAGGTGATGTTGAAAACATAGCCGAATAACATGGTGACCTTAGCCAGACGTCTTCTCTGAAGAGACGCTGTAACCAGTTCACTTTCATCAGTTGTAAAGCCGCTGCCTGTCAGAAGAGAGACAACCTGGAAACTGGCTTTCTCATGGTCCATTCCCGTAAAGCGGAATAGTATGATGAATATCTCAGCTATGACCATGTAAACGATGATTATAAGTGAAAACAGGATGAAGGCACTGTATATCGGCATTCAGAACTCCCCCTCTCATATTCCTGTATGCTGAAACCATTATAACATCTAATGAGTGATCGAAAGTCCTCTAAATTAAAAACAGGTTGCCCTGTTTTATTTGTTTTTCTCTTTCTTAAGCATATCGTATGTTTCCGAAAGCCACATATTATAGTGGTCATACGGTGTTTCAGTCCACCAGTCCAGAAGCTTGTTTAAAGACTTGCGGTCCTCTCTTACGCTGGTGCTGTTATACTGTTCAGTGATGCATATTAAAAGCCTGACATCTCTCTTCAGCCAGGCTTTTAACTGTTATTCACTTATTTTCTTGCCTACCTTGAATTCATAGACCTGGCACGCATTTCGTCATCCTCAAAATGCTTAGTCTTTGCATAAGGAACACCTAAAAACTCATAAGCGGTATCATGTTCATTGCCCAGAAAACTACCTATGCCTGTATTAAGTGTGATCTCGTTCATAATTGTTCTTATTACCTGTCAGCTTTTTATTCTATTTCATTTTATCTCATCATAACCAACCCGTTATGCCATCAAAAAAAGCGCAAAAGCACTTCTTTCAATTCTCTCTATTACCGATGGATATACATCCTTGTCATTTCCGGTTCACCGTCTCCCTGAATCAGGCAGAAAAACTCCCAGCCATATCTTTCATAATAACCTGTATGATCAGTTACCAGATAAACAGGTGTAATGCCTTTGCTTCTGAGATCTTCTACCGCCATATCCAACAGATGTCCCGCAATACCTCTGTTACGGTATTCTTCTTCGGTATATACAGCACAGATATTAGGGTTCAGATCTTTTCTGTCATGGAAATCATTCTCAATGACTCCCAGGCCGCCAACTATCTTATTGCCATCCAGACACAGATACCATCCGTATTCTGTTTCGTTATTCAGATAGCTGTCCATGCACTCCAGATATGCTTCCTGCGGTACACCCCACTTATTATGAAACCATTGCGCAGCTGCTTCCTTAAGTGCCGGATCGTCTCTTAATGTGATATATGAATAATCTGCCTTTTCGTTCTTCATTCGAAACCTTCCTGAGCTTACCGCATTCTCTTTTCAAAACGGAACATGCCATCAAGAGATTGTTCGCTATCCTGCTCACTGTCTTCTTCAAATGGACCGCGGTGATGTTCATTAAAGAATTCGACAATGTGGAAACCCTGTTTTCTTATTTATATTCGTATTTTTGCTGATACGTGAATCCGAATTGTGAAAGTCGGTAGCGTTTATCAACGATAGTTAGTTTTCTTATGTCCGTATAGTCGAGCCATCTTACCAAGTCACCTGTAGCAAATAACACATCTCCATCAACATAAAAAATAATCTTTTCCCTGCTCCCATTCTTTTCTACAGAAAATGTTCCTGGTTCATGCATACGGGTTTCATACCCACTGCGTTGATAAATGTCGAAATGGTTCCCACTGATAATCAGTTCTGATTTCTCCATTTTTAGTTCCTCTGGTGCAAAAAATCTGTCTTCCGGAGAATAATAAACCATTACGAGTTTGTATGTTCCATCTAAGGAACGACTTGGTAAGGCTGCTATTGCAGCTTCCCTTGCTCTTTTTTGTTCTCTTCTTTTTTTACCTATCCTGAAAAACTCTATGATTCTCATAATAATCCACCATCTTTCCATTCATTGCTTATTTATCATTGTATTATTTGACAGACTTCTTGCTATAACGATGTATTTTTCTGCCAAGGTCTTTCTGAGTTCCTCTGGCATACGGTATTTCAGGATAACCAAATCCGATGATCAATCCAGTGTAATGATCCTGCGATATATCCAGCATTTTTCTCGCTTCCGAGGCCAGTTCGTTCAGCACTTCTGCAGAATAGCTCATTATGATAGTCCCTAACCCATGAGCATTATTATGTGCGTCGATATTCATCAACGCTGTTTTATCTCATTAAACTCCCAAAAGAATTATTATTTTCCCAAACACAATCTAGTATTATGAGATTATTATAATCTCACATAATATGTCGAACGCCCTCCACCGCGTTTTTCAATGATTCCTTCTTCACACAATTGTTTAAGAGAAGCTTCTACTGAACTGGATCCGATTTCCGGGCACAACTCCATTATGTCCGTTTTTGTAAATCTGCCAATCTGATTGGTAACTGCTTTTATCACCATTTCCCTTGCACTCATCTTGTTTGAAACAAGGTTAACACGCTGTTCAAAATCACGGTACGCCGCCAGTATGGTACCTAATAAATAAATGACAAATTGTGTATCATCATTTCTGTCTTCGTACCACCCTTGGGAACTTACTGACAGCGCTTCGTAGTAATCCGGTTTTGTTAACTGGATTTTTTTCTCCAACGAAACATATCTTCCTACTACATAACCAGATTTATAAAGCAACAGCGTCGTTAATAACCTTGACATTCTACCGTTACCATCATTGAATGGATGAATACAGAGAAAATCATGAATGAACACAGGAATAACCAGCAACGGATCAATACCATATTCTCCTGTCGCTTTATTGTATTCCTCGCATAAGCTTTCAATGGCAAAAGGCGTCTCAAATGGATCCAGCGGCCTGAATATAACTTCCTTCGTGCCGTCTTCATGAATGGCATCTATCTCGTTAGGAGTATCTTTGAATCTCCCTCCGAAATTGACATCCATAAACTGATACATTTCCTTATGAAGCTGGAGGATATAGTTTGATCTAACTGGAATGTATTCAAAAGAATCGTGAATCAACGACAAAGCATATCGATATCCGAGAATCTCTTCCTCATCGCGGTTCTTTGGCGTTGTTTTGTCATTCATCAGTTTAATGAGTCGGAAATTGGTCGTTCTGATTCCCTCAATATCGTTACTGGCTTCGGTAGACTGCCTTCTGGCAATTTCAACCAGTTTATTTAGTTCATCAGGCCTCTGCTGCAAGTACAACTGCTGTCTACCTTTGAATTCATGAATCAGGCCAACATAGTTTACTACTTCCTTTGGCCATTTTCTTTCTTTAAGTTTAGAATAATCGAAAAACCTCATTTTCCCACTATCTTTCCTTTATCTCCCAAATTATACAATGATTTGTGAGATTAGGCAACGATTTGATTATATAAACGTATTGTTTACATCGTATTGTTATTTATTACCGATATTACAGACAATTAAAAAGACCATTACCCATGTTTTCAAATCCTGATCAAAAGAAATCTTGGCAAACAAAAAAGCATTAGATCTCTTAATCTAATTTCGACTAATCTAAAGTCAAACTTTATTTTAGTCGTTTTCTCATTTATAGAGTATCCTTCAATCAGGAATTCTTTTAAAACTCTATTTGCCCATTGTCTGAAAACTATCCCTCTTTGAGATTTTACTCTGTATCCCACAGATATTATCATATCCAGATTATATATTTTAACTTTTCTTCGAACTGTTCTATTTCCTTCAACCTGAACTACCGAGGATTCCTCGGTAGTTGAGTTATCAAGTTCTTTTTCATTTAATATGTTTCTAATATGTAAACCTATAGTATCCGTATTAACCAGGAATAATTCTGCCATTTGTCTTTGTGTTAACCATCCGCTTTATCGTGTTGGTAGAATATTTAGACATTCTTTTTATAAAGCATCGTTTTCAGAACAGCAGATCTCTAATTATTCAGGTCCTTTCGGCCAAGCAGAAAATCATATAGATTAAGATTATAAATACCATCTTCATCTATATAGGAAATAGGGTTATCCTTTCTTATAAGCACTTTTTTGAATCCGTCTCTGACTTTTATCAGAGAAGCTATTTCCTGCTCTCTTTTTCCTGGAACAGATAATCCCTGAGAAACCTGAATGTAGAATTTATCATTTCCTTTGTTAGCTATAAAGTCTATTTCTAACTGCTTACGGATATATCTGTCTTCCTCTCGTTCATTGGTTTCTACAACCCCAACATCTATATTGTATCCCCTCATTCGCAATTCATTATATACAATGTTTTCCATCAGATGAGGTTCTTCCAACTGTCTGAAATTCAATCTTGCATTTCTGATACCTATATCCTCAAAATAATACTTTAAGGGCGTGTTAATGTATTTTCGCCCTCTTACATCATATCGTTTCACTTCTGACAGTAAGAATGCATTCTCTAAGTATACTAGATAGTTTCTTACTGTTTGAGGATCAACTGTTGTCTTCTTTACTGACAGGAATGTATTGGATATCCTGTTTGGATTAGCTAATGATCCGATTGAAGATGCCATTACATCAATTAGTTCCTCCAATTCCGAAATGTTTCTTACCTTATTTCTTTCAACAATGTCCTTAATATAGGTTTCGTCAAACAGATCTTTCAGATACTTTGACTTCTGTTCATCAGAAGGTCTTGATAGGATCATTGGCAATCCACCATAAATCATATATTCATTCCAGACATCATCTATATTTCCCTGCTTTGCAGAATAAAACTCAGCAAATGATAGAGGATAAACATGTATCTCATCACCGCGACCTCGCAGTTCTGTTTTTATATCTGTAGACAGGAATCTGGAATTGCTGCCGGTTACATACAGATCAACGTTTTCTTTCCTGAGAAAACTATTGAGGACCTTCTCAAACTGATCTACTTCCTGTATTTCATCTAAGAGAAAATAATACTGTTCATTATCAGATAACCGGTTTCTAAGATATTCAGCCAGAACATGTCTGTCCAATAAATTTTCATTCTCTTCCACATCAAACTGAAGCATGATTATATGATCATCATCTATCCCAATAGATTTTAAGTATTCATAAAACAACTTATTCATCAGATATGACTTCCCAGATCTTCTTAAGCCGGTAATCACTTTTATCATTCCGTTATGCATTCTCTCAATTAACTGATTGAGATAGAAATCTCTTTTGATAATCATATTCGCCGTCCTCCATTCGATATTTTTGCAATTATTGCATTTTTATCGATTACATTATATCACGATTGAGGCAAATTTGCGCTATCTATTCGATATTTTTGCAATTATTGCATTTTTGTCGATTGCATTTATGCATAGTATACTTAGTAAATATGTTTTTAAATGATTTTGGGAGTTTTCGAACATTTATAATAAATGGGAGAATTGCTAATGAATAACATTCATTTCATAACACTCCCATGTTTTATGTACTAATAAGTAGAACACATAATATGATATTTAGAAATCTCTTTATCATTCTTTTCACCCCTCTCTATGCAACGTAAAGAAATATCCTATTTTTTTATTATTCTGGTTTCATTTGCCTATAACTCCTCCATACTATTTAACGATTAACGTTAATAAACTCAGGTACTGCAGAAATCTTGTTGCCTACCATTAATGATCCATCTGTTATAATCTCAATGAATTCTGTGTGATACACTAGGATATACATATCATTATCAAACTTGGCCCAATAATAATTCTTGTCTATTACATTTATTGTTCCGCTTATTAACTTTCCGTGTTGGTGGTATTTATATATGTTCATTTCTTGATCAACCACTATATACTCTGGATCTGATAATTCATCTCCCACCATAAAAGTTCCTTGTATAAACCCTGATGTCATATATTTCTTGAACTTATTAACCGAATAAATGCTAAACACTAACAGTGTACAAATTACTAAAAACGATAAAAAGCAGACACCTGTTAGTCTTCGATTTGAACCTTTCTTGTTCCTTTCCAATGTTTTCTGAATTGATATTATGTTTTGCTCTGCAGTGACTTGGTAATCATCTCTTTCGATTTTCTCACCATTAAACAATTCGTTAACACTGATTCCCAATATAGAACACAATTCATTTATTCTGTCAGCATCAGGAAAGCTTCGTCCTGTTTCCCATTTAGAGACTGCTTTATTAGAAACAGAAAGCATTTCAGCTAGTTCTGCTTGTGTAAGCTTTTTTTCCTTACGTGCTGTTGAAATAAATGCTCCGGTCTTTCTTTGATTCATGATCATCACCTATATATATCATAGGTCATTTCATGCTTTTTTAAAGGAACTAACAGTAGAATATACGTTTCTATACTTTTTTTACTTGCAAAAAGCGTATTTCTCCGCCTCTATTTCATATTTCCTTTATTGGTAATTTTGGCTTTTACTTCACCCTTCTTACAACAGAGTTAAAACTATTGTTTTTTATAAACTAATAAAAAGTGGTGAATCCGGAAGATTACGTCTTCGTCGTCTTCATCACTTTTTTAGCATATCAATTTTTCAATTCTGTATAACAGATACTGTTAAAGAATGTTACATCTTAGCGTCCCTCAATCCACCGTTGTTTATCCCCATACCAAATTTCAGTAAAATCTTTACTGTTGTTTATCGCGTCCACAACAGGCAATAAGAACGATTTAATCATTTCAATTGATGCATCAAAACTAACTAGTACAATTGCTCTTTTCTTTTTTACAAAGGAATTCCATCGTGATGCCCTTATTGGAATGGTTGTAAAACCATTTTCGAATGCGACTGTTTCATCTTGCAGAGAAGTGTTTCTATGTCTAAAGGTTTCAACTATTGCTTAATATCTAAGAATATGTCAGGTGGCATTTGCGTATTAGGGTTACCTACAACTTGCATACGCCTTATTATGTTTAACTAGTTTTCATTTAATCTCTAGTTATTGCTCCGTGTAAATCAACACCGCATCATTTTCATGAGGTTAATCTAAGCTGATATTAACTTTCCGCTCTTTTAAAACCTGCTTAAGCTTATGTTACTAAATAGTTAATGTACTTATAGGTACAACATATACTCCATCCTGGCGCCTATACGCATAATCTCCTACGCCTGTCAGGACCATCATAAATGATGGACTTTTCATTTTTGTAGTATCTATTTTAGTATATAGCTGCTTTAGAGTCTCAGCTCCTTCATTTATCAGCTTATCGCCTCCAAGCTTTATTTCAACCAATCCGTAGGATCCATTTCGCAAATGAATAACTGCATCGCACTCTAAGCCGTCCTTGTCTCTGTAATGATATACATTTCCATTAAGGGCATCTGCATAAACTCTAAGATCCCTTATACAAAGCGTTTCCAGGATAAAGCCAAAAGAATTCAGATTCTGTATAAAGTCATTTGGACCTGCTCCTAAAGCTGCTGCCGCTATTGAAGGATCAACATAGTATCTGGTATCAGTTGTTCTGATTGCGGTTTTAGAACGAAGATTTGGATTCCATGCTGGTACATCTTCAACAACAAAGATCTTTTTCAATGCAGACACATAAGATGCTACCGTTTCCTCACCTATAGAAGTGCCATCATTGTATTTTGTGTCTTCAGCTAAAACGGTATTTGGTGTCTGGGTTCCCTGGTTTCTCGCATAGGAACGCATTAACCTCTTAACCTTCTCGCTATCCTTTTTAACACCATCAGCCCTGTTTATATCGTTATT
>Ga0247610_10006083_pt1 | contig 12614 bp, 29 predicted proteins | sample 174DNAGHGhighgp2_FD_193483 | JGI IMG/M metagenome (GOLD analysis project Ga0247610, IMG submission 193483) | Sheep rumen microbial communities from Palmerston North, Manawatu-Wanganui, New Zealand - 1742 DNA GHGhigh gp2 | ecosystem: Host-associated > Mammals > Digestive system > Stomach > Rumen...
CTTATATGACGACTAACGAGATAATATCTATAGTTTGTGTTTCTCTATACATAGTATTTTGTGTAGGATTATTCATTCACTCGTACAAAACTGCCATGCCATATGATGAAGATGAACCGAATTCATGACATTGACCCCTGTGATTGGGATGTAATAGACACTGATAGCAGTTCAAAACCTGAATATAGTAAACCCCCTAAAGAACCTAACTATAATTATGACTAACAATACTAATATTTACGACATCGACGGCGAAATCATCCGTGAAGCGGGAGATAATCACCGATGGACCATAGAAGAGGCTAAAGAGAAGATGGAATACTACCGAAAGAAGTTGCTTGAAGTAGGTGAAGATTCCTCAAATGCTATAAAATACGCCACATATATGCGCAATTTAAGCCGATATATCATGGCAATGTACGCAAAAATGACCCCAGAAGAGCTGAACGCCGAACTTGAGAAGAATAAGAAGACTTCGACTGAAGAGCAGATAAAAAAGGCTATGGAAGACCTTAAAAAAGACCTCGAAGACGATGACAGAGACACAACTGAAGATACTACAGACGAAATACCCGACTCAAACACCCCAAATAACGAAGATAATACAGACGAAAAGCCTGGAAATGATGCACCTATCGACGGGGGAGACAGTGACTTACATGAAGAACGACCCATTACACAAGACGATATTCTGGTCGAACGAGAAGTAAATCATTCTGACTTAAATATGGACGAATATGTACAATTCGAAGAAGTATGATAGAAGAAGAACTTAGACGTTTTATCTTTGTAAGTATAATTAGCGCAGATAACGACGATTATCCAGAGGAGGTAAAACAAGAGGTAATACGTAGATATCACAGTCAGAAAGGAAATCAGCCCCTAGACTGGTCTGTAATATTAGACCCATTAGGAGAAGATAAATATAAGTACATGAAAATACTTGCAAGCTAATGGAGAGTTATATAAAATAGAAATTAAAGACCTTTTTGGTTAATTTTAGGTTAGGAGAAGACGACGATGAGAGCTTAGTTTCTGGAGAAAGACGAGATAATAGGGAAGTATAAGATAGTAGATTATACAAGACCTAAACAACCTAGTACAATGCTCACAGACAACCCTAGAGAAGCTGTGTGGGAGGCAAATAAAAGCCCTAATAGGACTATAGAGAATATCTGTGGGGAACGTGATTTTTATAAAGATGATGCCGGTAAATGGCATAGCATAGTGAAAGAGTGAGAAATATAAAAGGAAGTAAGCGTATGTCAGATATTGAAGCTGAAGTTCTAACAGACTATAAATATTTTGTTCTTAAAAACGGAGCAAGGATTACATCATTTAGAGTACTTTCTGCAGAAGTCGGATTTGATATAAAACAGTATATTCAAAATCAATTATGTATATATCCAGCAGATGCGGAAATATATCCAATAAATAGAGAAGAATATTTAGATATTCAACGCATAAACAGAGAACGTAGGAGAATATTTAGAAGAATTCGTAGTAGAAATATTGAATATAAAGAAGCTCCTAAATCTCCACATTTGGGTGATGAAAATTATGAGTGATATTGAACCTGTAGATTTGGACGTAATAGATTGCTAATATATGTATATAGGCAACGGAATTTGGGATCAACTAAAGTCCCCAGAAGCTGTTACACTTACAGTAGAACGGTTGTATGAATGGTGGGGAGAATTATATTGGCCTATATTAGACGATTTGTTTTCTGATCGCAAAGATTTACACGAAAGAATAAAGAAGTTTAAAGACAAACATACACATAAAGGAGACTGAGTAATCGGCCTCCTTTTTTTATTTTTTTTAATTTTTTATGTGGGTGCGGAAAGATGAAACTGTCACAGAGCGCTCCCCCGTGCGCGACAAAAATGAAAACTACCCCCGTCCAACTCACTCCGTTCGTTGTTTTCTCTCCTTTGTTTTGCTGCGCGTAATTAACTAAATCATTACAGTATGGAGACAAAATACTTCGTCCGCAGGAACGGCAGCGCCGTATACTACGGAAATAAGCAAGAGTGTGAGAAGTATGTTGCAGACAAGCTGGCTTGGTGGGGTGACTCAGCAGCCAGACCGACCTACACAATCGAGGAAGACTCTGACCCAGAGCCTCCACTCGCATGGGATGAAGGTGGTTACTACTGCGACTACTAATCGTACTACACGTGTTGCTTCGCTCTGCTCAGCACTGCGAGGCACACGTTTTTCTTCGCACTATCAACAAACATGTCTAATCAATAAATCATTACAGGTATGAAAAAGTATGTAGTTATTCAGCAAAACAGCTTGCTTACTAGCGTAGCTCAGTCATTCAACAATCTTGAAGACGCTAAGGCGTATGCAGAAATCATGTCACGCAACGTTGAAAAGCTGTCGTCTGGCAAACCAATGTGGGAATATTTCGTATTTCAAATGGTGTAACGCTCAATCAACCTGCGTGTCTCTCGCTCCGCTCGAGGGATGCGCGGGTTTGTTTTACTTCGTTGTAATAACTAACATTATAGATAGATATGAAATACTTTTGCACTTACAAGAATGGCGCGACAAATGGCCAATGGGTCAAGTCTCGCGAGTACAACTCAGTTGCCGAACTCTTTGCTGCCATGCAACCTTACATTGAGCAGCACCCAATGACTACCGTGCAATACCAAACAACACGGTAAGCGTATGCCTTCGCTCCGCTCAGGCGGGCGAGGGCTTTTGTTTTGTTGCGCAGTAACAACCAATTAAATACATACAATTATGAACAAGTTATCAAAGCTTTTTATTACAATTGTGGCCATTTGTGCCATCATCCTTTCATCTCTTTGTGCTTATAGATATTACACTGAGATGAACAGTAGTTATGTTGAGATTATCTGCAGCGTTATGTTCTTCTTATGCGGTGTTATTGCACTGCACACAAGAGCATACTGCAACGACTAACCAGCACCCGCTTCGGCGGGTTTGCTGCGCACCATAACCACTATCTGTAATGATAGAACAGCATTAGCTGCGTGTAGCCTCGCTCCGCTCGGCTTTTGCTGTTCTTTTGTTTTGCTTCGCTTATTTAACTATAATTTCTCCGAAACTGATGGACCGAGTGGAAATAACGTTATACGTGGCTAGGAGAGACTGTCGAGTGCAATGCGCAGTATAAAGGAGAATAACTTGCAAAAAGGTGACGCAACCTACAGGTCGGTGATACGTAGTCCGACCATTTTAATTAAACGGGTAGGACAAACTATGACGATTTGGCAAATTGTTATAGCCTAGGCCGACTACGTTGCACCTGCCAAGTGCGGTTGATTTTCAACAAAGGACTGAAACGCGATGTCCATTGAGGGTGATACGTATTCCCTCATTTTAGCAGATTGTTTCATTTAATATCAAATCATATGAAAATTAATGATGTAAAGAGAGAATGTACCGCGGTAGTGGGCATCTCAGCTGAGTTCAGCAACAGTGAAATTCGTTCAATCGACAACCTAGCTTGCAAAGTCGGAGAAGCTATAAACATAGCTGTTGACCAGCAGGTAAAGTTGATGCGAGAGTCTAAAGGACAAGCTCATCCACTAAAAGCAGATGAAGACAATGTACCTGTTGTACTTGACCTCAGAGATGTAGAGCGAATACATTGGTTCTTGTCATTGTTCGACAACACCAATTCCAGCTCTATTTTTGACGAAGCCGACAAATCACTGGAATTCACTGTTCACAGAATCAACAAAGACGTGTTCGGTGACATGCCCTGCAAATAAACAGAGATTTAAAGCAAATAGAAAAGCAGCGTTGCGCTCGCTCCGCTCGCTTTTCTTTGCTTTGTTGTTTTGCTGCGCTTTGTTAAGCATCATTGCAGTTATGCAAGAGTATGCCAGACTCTTTCTCCCAGTTTAATCGGAGATGCGTAGTACGGCTTGGCAACCGTGCTATTAAGATATAGCCGTTTACACACTTTTACACACACTTTTACACACAATGGAAATGTTAAACACAAACGCATCCTATGCGGAGCGTTGCGGTAATTACCGCGCAGTTGATGCACGTCTAATCCCAGCCAAAGCTGGCTCAGGTAAAAACGACTATATCCAATTCGACCTCAAAAAGGTCAAGAAGAATGGTCGCGTAGACGCACTCGGCTTCTCACACTACTTCAACATCGGTATCAAGGAGTTAGTCGAAGAGTACAAGCGTCTTGGTGTAACTGACAAGGGTATCAGTAAAGAAAACCTTGCAGCTGCCAAAGAAGCTTATGCTAAGGAAGAAACTGATGCACAGTTTGAGTTCTACGGCTTCTTCTGGAACCAGTCACTCGGAGGCGTGTACAAGCACAAAGAAACTGGCAAGATTTCGTCAGAAACGCTGGTATTCATCCCTTGTGACGAGGACACATCTATCCCAAAGCCAGAGTTTGCAATGACACAGGCTCGCCTCAACGACATTCTCGCAAACTATGAGAAGGTATCCACAGCCCCTGCCGAAGACACTGGCGACAACAGCCAAAGTGACGCCGACAAGGAACGTGAAGAGTACGAAGCCTTCATCGCAGCTAAGCGTGCAGCCGAAAACAAGTAAGCTGCACTAAGCTGCACCACACCCGCCCTCTGCGCCAAGTGCGCAGCAGGGTTGGGTGTTTAACATTTCATCATCATTACGTATAGAATCTCTATAAATGGTTTACGTGGTTCGAATCCACGATAGAGAACGAATTTACAATCTTCGTATTTGACAATAAAAAACTCAATATAAAATATCTACAAGACCAGCAGATTTACATAAAATTGTATTTCTGACAGCAGGTATATAAACTGATACTGTGAGTGGATTTCCAAGATGTTGAGGACGCCAGTTTCTTATTTAACGGTTCATGACAGTTTAATAAGTTTTAGGCGTAAAACACAAGCAAAACATTAGCTCAGTGAGGTAGAGCACCACATTTGATGTGGAAGTCGACAGTTCGATTCTGTCATGTTATTGTGTATTTAATATCTGTCCAGTTTCGCACAACTGCAGATACAAAGTGGTAGGTTTGATTGTAAGCCAAGTTGAGAGCCACCGAAAACGAAAACAATCAAAAAATAAATCTTCCTTCGCAAACGCGTCACGCCGAGCGATAGATTCTGTGCATAAGATAAGTCGCAGTCTAAAACAAACCTGGATGAAGTCAAATGTCCCAACAACAACAAAGTTGAGTGGTAAAAAACATTTCTGGCAGAAGGTTTGATATTTAACGGACCAAAACAAGTGCGGGGAGGAAGTTGATTTGCTGGTATGAATAAAAACCAGGGTCGATGTACCGTATATTATGACTAATCCTCATAGTAAACCATCAAGTTGTGCGTAAGATAAACTGAAACGCTCATTCCTTACACAACCACTCCCGTCCTGGAGGTATCGCCATCAAGTCACGGATGGAGGATATAATGGGCCATTGTTCTTCCGAGGTGAAATCGGAGGCGTATACCCAGACGTTAGACTAGCCAAAATGGGTTAGGGTAATCACACTCCTCTCAAGTGTGGTCGTATATGAATGTTGTTACACTTGGCATTCTGATGCAACGTACGAAATCAAGCGTCAAGCGTGTTTCCTCTCATTTAGTACTGCGGGAATGGACCCGCAGAGTATTATGAGCCTGGGGTCATTGAGTTGCGTCAATGGCATGGGATGTGCACATAAGCAGAAATGCGTGTGTATGTTTGGAATTAGTGAAAGCATTTTGAGAGTTTAAATGCAAGTAGCCACAATGTGTTCGGACACTGGCAAAGAGCGGAAAGGCTTGAGGCAGACACAAATGAACATGCGCAACATTGTGTTAACAGACGAGGGTGTTGCTCAAAAGAGCAATCCCTCGTTTTTATATTAACACACATTTGATTTGAAATCAACCACATAAATATAAATAGCTGCAATCATCACAGTGGTGATGTAGGGTGCTTGCTTTAATTCCCCATAGGCGTACTTTTATAGTTTACTACAGAACTCTCCCCGTGCAGCTATTTTTTAGAAATCAATTCTAACAACATATGATTAGTAAATCAAGCAGAATCTTAGGTATTATTGTGCTTATCCTGGGATTCTTAGTGCTATCACAGCACTCTAAAGCACAGAACGTACAGTTAAAAGGTAAGACCTTTGTACAAGTGGATTCTTCTCGTAAGAGTCAGCCAATCGACACTGGGTATGAGTATGTTGACAAAGACAACGTTTCACACAAAGTGTTTCTCTCTAAGAATGGTAAGGCGTTTATCTTTCGTGTGTCTAAAAAGACAGGCAAAGAGTATCGTCAATACCTACCAAAGGTAACTGAAATGTTAAAAGAAGCCAACAAAAATGACAAAAGAACTGATTGATTATGCAGGACTGGACGGTATAGACAGGCTTCTTCCAAAAGAAAGGAGACATTATGTTACAACAACCAAAACTATCAGTGAACAGAGACTTCTTGGGTGTACAACACGTGACTGAGACCACTCATCACGGTAATATTACCAAGAAACGTTCGTTTGAAGTGTCTTACACTTAGTTCCCGGCAGGGGTGCGACTGTTCAACGCACAAATCTCTTTAAACTGTAGAAGTTATGTAGAGCGATACTACTATTGAGAACTATGTCCTACCAAGGACAGAGGGCGGCGAAACGTTTGCCATAATTCAACATAGCTGCCCTTTATATCTTGACATACTTTTAAACTCTCTATATTATGGCAAGACAAAGATTTAGCCTCGCTGCGTGTGGTTCATCACGTGGCGGTTACGTGGCTCGTGCACATCAACTCTATTGTGCACAAATGCATGAACAAAATAAAAAAGTAGTTGCACAAATTATGAAACCTCGCTATTATGTACGTTGCTGGGGAAAACTGATTCAGATTACCCAAATAGAAGCAGCGATGCTAATGCGCACAGGTAACGTAATTGTACAATAATGAACAACTCATTTTTTTCCTCAATTTTGTAAATTATCTCGTTAACCGTACCGTCTGGGAAGATAGTACGGTTTCTCCACTGAAATCGCAGTGGCGTCTTTATTTTTGTAACAGATCATTATTTTTCATAAACTGTACGGTTTGAGAAAATAGTACAGTTTCTCTGAAGACTACACCTATTTCTGTACTACAAAGATATCTTAAAGTACTATCTGGTAAATCAGCGTGTGCCCATAACACACAAGTGAGTCAGATTACAGATTTGTTTGAAATCAATTCTAAACAATAATAATATGGAAAAGTATTACAAACGAGAAGGTCGTCGTTTTGTTCAAGTAGAGCTACCACAAATGCCTACTGTTACGACCAACAATGCTGGCAAATACTATCAATCTGATGGTACTTTTGTCAATGAGCGTACCAAAGACTCAATAGGTCTTTGTATTATCTCTCTATCTACAGGTCATGTTGTTATGGCTCTTAAAGATTGCAACGGTGGGTATACTCACAATGAGGCAGTAAAAGAAGTAAAGAAACATTTTAATGGCAAAGGCGAAATACCTGATGTCAACGAAATGTTACAAGCACTAATCTCGTATAAGAAAGAGCTTGGTCTCGAGCATTGCGTAGACTACAGAGCTATCCATTTTGATTCTGATACTACTTGCGCGGCCAGTGTCGGCGCTGGATACAAGCTCACGGGTTCAGCTGGTTATTTTGTCGCTACAAACATTAGTTCCAGCTGGCCTATAAGACTTCGTCCAATTGTAAGAATAAAATAAATATTCAAATGGAAACTAAATTATACATTAGAGACGGTAAACGTTTCAAATATGTTCCAAATATGCTTGGAATGTATTGGAACGGTATTATTCTCACAAAAGAACGAATGCAAGATTCTATAGCAGTAGTTATAGAACAACATTATGACCATGTTGTAATGGCTAGTCTAACTGTAGGTGAAAACGAAATAGAAGACTGGCATGATGCTAAAATCTGGTGTGAGAACAGTTTTAACGGAAAAGGAAGGCTCCCTTCAAACACAGAATTGATTAATCTGAGAAAATATATCAGTAATGATATTGGATCTTATGTATGGGGAGAAGAGTTCTCTACTATGTTCGCCTGGTACTTATATTGGTACGACGGAAGCACCTACACCGGCAATAAGAAATATGGTCGCTTCATAAGGGCTATCGCAGTTACAGACGTTCCAATTCTTAATTTAATATGAAAAAAAGTTACATCATTGCAACAGCAATTCAAATCTTCTTTGGTCTAGTATTTCTAGCTAGTACCCATCCGGAGAATCATTGGTGCGCTATTGCACCATTAACAGCATGTGGTTTTTTCATCTATTTATCGACTAAAGACGAAGAATAGTATGTGGAAACCAGGACAAACTGTAACTATCTGTGAGAAAATACCTGTTCCAGCAGGCTTTCTCATAAAAAAGAACTTGTTTAGAGTAAAGAAATACAAAACTTCTTGTCACGAGCATCATTGCCTAACTTGTCCATTGCAACAGGTATATTGCAATATAGAGAATTGTGAACAGAATCTTAACTCTAACAATTATCTGGAAAGAGAAAACCCCCAATCACCAATGTGGGGAAATTGTTAACATAAAACATTATCAAAATGACAAAATCAGAAAAAAACGCAATTGCAGACGTTATCGGAATGCTCAATGCTGTTCTGACCGGTAACAGTGATGGTAATCAACCTACGGGAGATTTAAAGAATCCCAAAGAAGAAGCTTCACCAGCTGATGATTCTCCATCGCAAGAAGAAATCAACTTTGTAAGAGAGTTGGCAAATGATGGTAAGATAGTGATCAGAGGTTATACTATCAATTATACAACAGAATCTGTTGGCAAAATTGGTATTTCCTCAGATTGCCTGAGCCGCCTGCTCGAAGCATACCTCGAAAAATACGACCATGAGTAGAGGAATTGTTTCAAGAAAACAGTTGGAGTTGATGCGTAAAGCGAAATTTGGATATTCTCGCTTGCATCCTCCAACTGTGGATGAAGTCATTGACAGAATCCGAATCAAATACGACATTGTCATATACAATACTTTCGCGCCATTTGTGCATAATACGCCAACTGGAAAGAAACAGATTGTATATGGATTCTCCGTTAAAAAGTGTGACATAAAAAGTGGATGGAATTTCCGCATACAAATAGGTCGCACTGAGGACACAAGTAATATCTACAAAGCTAAACGTGAAGCTATCACGATGGCTTTAGAGTATATTATTAAACACATCCTTACAGGTAAGGGGCAATAGCCCTTTACCTTTTATGCATAGAACTCACCAGATAGCAGGAAACCTCAAGGCCTGCCAGGTTACATTCCACCAAAAAAGACAGTTTAAGTCTGAAGAGAGAAGGATGGGCGCGTCCAGATGTAACCCAATGAGGAGAGGGTGCATGCACAACCCACAGCACGTAAAGAGACACGTATGGTTCGTGATTCTAGCGTATGCCGTAAGTGCAGCTGTGGGTACTATAGTTACAATTACAATCACTAAAGCGTTAGTGTAGAGTGTTAGGTTTAAAAACAGAGACTGGAGTGTTAGTAATAGTCCTCGCGTAATTGTAACTATTTTGGTCACTTCGTCTATCGGTTAGGACGAGAGATTTTCATTCTCTAAAGAGCAGTCCGACTCTGCTAGTGACTACATAAAATACATACAATATGTTTATAGATAGTTTATATCTTATCACCGTATTGGCTACTCAGTGTCCAGAAGCAATTACAGAAGTGTATGATGACTATATTATTATCGATACAAATGTTTGTAAAGATATTATAGAAGAATTACAAAGCTCTGTTACTATGGCAATAAGTCCAATCGGTGAAATTGCGTTTCTGCCACCCCTTGAAAATGAGGCAGAAACGTTTGTATATCCTTACGACAACACAGTTAAACCGTTCGTGCATATCGCACGGGCACATGTCAAACAAGACTCTAAATCTTCGACGACCTGCAGCTTTAACTATGTCATATTTCATAAGAGATTTCATGATACAGGAGGGTTCTTAGGGGAGAATCCTCCTTTTGTATGTATTTAAAATGTTGTCGAAGTATGCTTTACATACGCATAATCGACAGTATCATTAGCTCAGTTGATTAGAGCACCGGCCCATTAAGCCGGAGGTCGTTGGTTTGAGTCCAACATGATACACAATGCAACAGTGCAGATTTTTAAAATGTTATCAAAACATGACTAAAGAATCAAAACAAATTGATTATGAAACATTAATCGATTGTGCAGGATTTGATGGATTATCGCAAACGATTGGAGCTATTGTTATGATAAATATTATAATAATACACAACTACGACGATAAAACGTCTTCCCCTTATTATATATGGGGAAATCCAACATTAAGGTCTTTTCCAAGTCTTCCTTAAAGACTGGACAGTAAAATAAACAATGATCAAAACATTAAGTATGGCAAAAATCAAAACAAAAAACCAGCCAAACGCTCCTTCTAAAAAGGCCTGTGGTATGTGTTATAACAAGTACACAGATAAATTTGAAAAGAAGGAAGACCTTAGAAAAGTTATTTTTAAGGGAAAAGATGCAACCATTGTCCTTTTCAAGGATATTGATGTTGTAAATGCATCTGTGAGAATAAACGCACTAAAGAGCCTCTATCATGATTGGAGAGGTAAATTCATAATGACTAGATAACTATGCCTGACAGTAAACCTTGTGTAGGATGTAATTGTGCAACATGCACATATTGTGATTTTAATAAAATAGAACGTTATGGAAACCCGGCACTCGAAAAGGAAACAAATGTCTGTCCATGAACGTATGACAAGACGTCATAAAAGTAACATTCGCATATTAAAAATGTGGTGTGAAGGTCGACAGATTCCCTGGTATGATTACAACAATGCTCCATCTGATAGCATATGTGCTGTATCAACATCTGATTACGACATTGGTGATCCAAGGAGTGTTGTCGCTGAAAACAATGATTCATATTTTATAAACTCTGAAGACTATGAATCATGGTGTGAATCCTCGTAAGACTACAAGAGGCGAGCGTATATTAATTGCGATTGCTTATTTTATCTGGTTTAGTATACTAGTGTTAGACGATTGCATCGTAATAACCAAGTGTATTAATGATCCTAATCCAATATGGACTCTATTCTTTCTAGTGCTGTTAGTTGCTACAATATTTGTAGTTATAGTATTCTTATCAGCTTGGGAAGATTGTTATGATGACAAATAAACGTCATATAGTGTTAATTAACTTATTTAAAATCTTTAAATTTATCAAAAATGAAAAGATCAATTTTTGCGTTCCTAGTTCTACTCGGAGCATTGGTCATCAGCATTGCGTCTCCGCTGATTTATGACCACTACGTCGACGACACAGAGTGTTGTTCGATCGGAGACGCAGTTGATAGTGTATCTGTTGATTGGGCAGTTGCACAGGTAATGAACCCAGTCTTCACTGACATTGACGAGGTACTTGTATACCAAGACAATCAGCTTGAAGACAGGAGTATAGACTCTGTATTCTTCTCTATTCCAAAAGAAACGCTCATTGACATATCTAAAGTGCTGATTGGGAGGAGCTCTCGAGCGACAAAGTTTAGTATTGTCGAAGAGTATAAAAAGAACTATCAGAGTACATACAAATATCTCGCTACAGACCCTGTCATGACCACACGAATGATCGGAGACACATTAAAGCTCCCGTCGTCAAAAGCAAACGACACGCTGATTAACGGGAAGCATTACAAACTGATAAAAGAGACCAGGAGCAATGAATAAGAGAATCATCGTAATAATGTATGATGGTGCGGAACCGTCTGCGGATCTTATCGCAAGAATGTCCGCACAAATTAAGGTTGTTAACCCTGAGGCAGAAGGCGTTGAGGCTTTTACCTATAGCTTCGACGAGCTTGCAGCAATTCTTGCAAAGAAATCTGTAAGGTCTGTCAAGGTGGCTGGAGAAGAAACCGATGTGGTTACAAAGGCTTTGACCATAATCGGTAGGTATTTTGCCGACGTACCGTTTGACCACGACGTTGAATTCATGATAGACGTATCTAACCGCATTAAAGTAGCCAGAATGAATCTGGGTATTGAAACCAACAAGGCTTTCATTGATGCGTTAACCGTAATCGAAGGGTTCAACTTTAAAATGACGGCATCTCGCAGAAAAGCCATGGAGATGTACAAACTCTCCAAAGAGAAGCTTCAGTTCATTATCACCGCTTATAGGATATATAAGAATGGGAAAGACCTGGCGTGATTCTCCTGCTAAGAAGCGAGAGATCGAAGTAAAAAAGCACGCACGAGGCGACCATCGTAAAATGGATCCATATTCGCGCGCAAAGGAGTCCCACTGGAGACACAGTGAGTTTAATTAACATAGTTTAACAAACAAAAACATTATCAAAATGGCAAAAACAGAACCAAAACCCGCTGCAACTACTGCAGCAAATGAGAACAGTGATGTAATGAATGAGATTCGCAAGGGTGGTCTCATGAAGCAGTCTATGACCCAAGAGGTGGAAGACGAAATTAAGAAGGAAAAAGACGACCGTCTGAAGGCACAGCTGAAGGATCGCATCCTGAGAGCTGGCTATCGCCGTATGGCTAAGCGTCTGGATCTGCGTCTGCGCCGCGAAGAGGCCAAGATCACTAAG
>Ga0247610_10006084_pt1 | contig 12613 bp, 10 predicted proteins | sample 174DNAGHGhighgp2_FD_193483 | JGI IMG/M metagenome (GOLD analysis project Ga0247610, IMG submission 193483) | Sheep rumen microbial communities from Palmerston North, Manawatu-Wanganui, New Zealand - 1742 DNA GHGhigh gp2 | ecosystem: Host-associated > Mammals > Digestive system > Stomach > Rumen...
GGATTGTTTGCCTCGAATATCTGCATGCGCTCTTCCAACAAGTCATATTGATGATCCTCGATAAACGAAGTGCACACACGCAAGCCCTCCTGTTCAGAGCCGCAGGTGATGAGACAGATGGCCGACACGCCATAATACATCAGTTCAAGGGCCAACTGTCCGCTGCTCATGCCAGGATAGCCGATTGTGAAGTAGAAGCCGTCGGCAATGGGCTCGTCAAGGTCCTTGTCATAGACCACATAGAAACCATGACGACAAAATATCTCCTTCAGTTTCTTGGCACGCTCACCGTACACACTGATCTCCTTGCGGAAATCATATTTCCCTTCGTAGGCAGCCTTCAGCATGGCAGCCAGCGCATACTGGGCACTATGGCTCGTACCCGACGAAAGGGCGTATAGCATACGCGTAGAGAACACCGGACCAAAAGGCAATCCCTGATAACGCTCCGACAAAGCCTCGTAATGGCGATGGAACAAGGCATCCGAGATACAAGTGACACCTATGCGTTCACCTGCATAGCTGAATGCCTTCGAACCACTGATGAGCAGCATGTAATTGTCTGTATAGCGGGCCACAGTGGCCTGATAGGGCGGCTGGAACGGTGTAGAGAGATCTTTGCGGAAGTCCATAGCGAAATAGGCCAAGTCTTCCATCACGATCACATCATACTCTGTGGCTAGTTCGCCTATGGTCTGCAATTCCTCTTCACGCAGACAAATCCACGAGGGGTTGTTGGGATTGGAGTAGACAATAGCGCAGATGTTCCGCTGCTTGAGGTAGCCCTCAAGCTTCTTACGGAGCTTATCGCCACGATAGCTGTACACATCGAAGGTTTCGTATTTCACACCCATCACCTGCAACTGCATCTTCTGCACGGGGAAGCCAGGATCAATGAAGAGCACGGTGTCCTTCATCTTATCGCGCTGCGAACAAGTCAGAAACGAAGCGAAGGTACCCTGCATGGAACCGCTCACGGGGATACAGCCCTCAGGCTTGATATCTACCCCGATGAAAGCCTTCACAAACTGTGAGGCGGCCTCCTTCAGCACGGGCGCCCCCTGAATGTCGGGATAGCTATGGGCGATGCCGTCCTTCAAGGCCTGGATCTGTGCATCCACACCCACCTGAGCGGCAGGCAGACCGGGGATACCCATCTCCATCTTGATGAACTCCACCCCACTCGCCTTCTCGGATTTGGCAGCCACCTGCTTCACCTCACGGATGGTAGCCTTGGCAAAGTCCTTAATGCCCAGTTCAGCCACCAGTCCGTCAACGATTTCCTTTTTTATTGGAGTTTCCATTTTATTTTTCTCTTAAATCTACTTCTGCGCCTCTCTTCCAATGGCGAGTGCCTTGATATTCGCTTCAACGATAGCCTCGCCCTTACGACCGAACACGCGACGGATGGCATCCTCCAGTTTGTCATACTCAATGCCGAGGGCTTTCTGTGCAGCACCCAGCAGAATGACGTTAGCCGAACGAGGCACACCATTATCTTTGGCAGCCTGCTCTATGTCGAGCACTATCACGTTCTTTATACCATTCAGATCGTTCTTAATCTTCTCGATATCAGGATAATTGGGAATATTCACAAAGGGTGCGCTCGAGGTGATAATCCAGCCGTCCTTAGCCAGGAAGGGCAGATAGCGAAGAGCCTCCATAGGCTCCATTGAGATGATTACGTCGGCACCACCCAGAGGAATCAGGTCACTGGCGATGGGATTGCTCGAGATGCGCAGGTTCGACTGCACGTCGCCACCTCGCTGACTCATGCCGTGCACCTCAGCCTGCTTGATATAGAGGTTTTCCTTCATGGCGGCCTCACCGATGATGGTGGCGATAGAGAGGATTCCCTGTCCTCCTACACCGCACAAAATAATATCTGTTTTCATATCTTCATTAAACTATCAACTCTTATTACTATTTTTCTTCTGCTTCAGGTGGCGCTGCAATGTCTGCATACACTCACGACGCGGGATAATCACACTCACACCATGATAGTTGATCTCATCGCGGATAGCCTTCGTAATCTCGGGCATGTTCTTGGGAATGGGGTTCACCACCTTCAGGTGATCCTCGCTCAGCCCCAGGCCCTTACAGATGGCCTCAAACTTATTCGTGCCAGCAGAATCCTGTCCGCCCGTCATAGCGGTGGTAAGGTTGTCGGAAATAATCACGGTGATGTCGGCATTCTCATTGATGGCATCCAGCAGACCCGTCATACCGCTGTGGGTAAAGGTAGAGTCGCCGATAATAGCTACTGCAGGCCACTGACCAGCATCGCTGGCACCCTTGGCCATCGTAATCGAAGCGCCCATGTCCACACAGCTGTGGATAGCCTTATACGGTGGCAGGAAACCGAGGGTATAACAACCGATATCACCAAACACGCGAGCCTGGGGATATTCCTTCAGCACCTCGTTGAGAGCGGTATACACATCTCGGTGACCACAGCCCTGACAGAGTGCGGGCGGACGTGGCGTCACATCCTCGCAGGGAGCATAACTCTCGCTGCTCTCAATGCCCAGTGCCTTCTTCAAGAAGTCGGGATTCAACTCACCCGTGCGGGGCAGTTCGCCCGTCAGACGGCCTTTAATCACTGCATTGCCCGGCATCACACCACGCACCTGATCCTCGATAAAGGGCTGACCCTCTTCGGCCACCAGCACGAACTCACAGTCGTCGGTCATGCGACGGATAAGCTTTTTAGGCAGCGGATACTGCGAGATTTTCAGCACAGGGTAAGGACAACCGTTCGGGAAGCATTCCATCAGATAGTTATAGGCAATGCCACTGGCGATGATACCCAACTTATGGTCGCTGCCGTCGATATACTTATTATACTTACTGTCTACAGCCATCTGCTCCAAGACGGGCTGCTGACCTGTCACCACCACATTACGTTTGCGGGCAAAGGCAGGCAGCAGCACCCAGTTAGAGGCCTGGGCATCATAGTTCAGTTCGTTCTGCTCACGTGGCTCGTCTACCACTTCGACGACGGCACGCGAGTGCGCCATACGGGTCGTTACGCGCATCAGCACAGGCAAGTGCATCTGCTCAGAAAGCTCGTATGCCTCGCTCATCATGTCGTAAGCCTCCTGCTGACTGCTGGGTTCCAGCGTGGGAATCATGGCAAACTTACCGTAGAAACGCGAGTCCTGCTCATCCTGCGACGAGTGCATCGAGGGGTCGTCGGCCACCAGCACGATGATACCGCCGTTGGTACCCGTCATTGCCGAGTTCACGAAGGGGTCGGCGCACACGTTAAGACCCACATGTTTCATACACACCAGGGCCCTCTTGCCCATAAACGACATACCGAGGGCAGCCTCCATAGCCGTTTTCTCGTTGGTGCTCCAACGGCTGTGCACGCCGCGCTCCTTGGCCAGCGGCGAGTCCTGGATATACTCTGTGATTTCCGTCGAGGGAGTGCCTGGATAGGCATAGACACCGCTCAGGCCTGCGTCGAGGGCACCCTGGGCAATCGCCTCATCTCCCAATAAAAGCTTCTTCATTTCTGTTATATTGACTTATTAATGATTAATCTGCTTAATTTTGTGCAAAATTACTCATTTTCGGCCAAATAACAAAAAAAAGCCCTGATATTTTGATAAAATTTGTTCCCTATCCCGTATTCCCCCCCTTTAAAAAAACGAATGCAATGCAATATTGCAATATCACTCGTTGTTCCCTAAGAAAGCGATACGTTTCAGTGGCAGCATGTTTTTATCTTCATCCGACATCTTGTCGTAATACTCCTGCCACATCTCGATAAACTCGTCACCATCTATCAGACGGATGAACTTATCGCCACCCGATGCAGCATGTTTGGCATCAGCAGAATAAGAGCCGGAAGTGACGAACAGTGCTATGTCACCAGCTTTCAATATACCAAGCAATGCTCTAACATCAGCTGCGCCAGTAGCGGTATCCGGCTTGTGTTTTACCTGCACTTTGATGCGAGGCGTCTGGGCACCTAAGGGATCTACATACGCCACAATGTCAATACCGCCATCCTTACCACGAGGGGCTACCGACTGAATGTAATAACCCATAGCCTTCAATAATGCAGCAACCAAATCCTGAAACTCATACGGGTTCTTGCTCTTCAGATACTCACGGATGCCATTGGCAGCTCTTTCTTCCAATGTTTCCAGTTCAATCATCGTTTCCTTGGCAGGATCGCTTTCTTCTTCCGTTTGCACCTCTGGCTTTTCCTGACTTGCAGGCTCTTTCGAACGATACCATGCATTGTAACGCTCCCATGCCAAATCGCGCAGCTTTTCCGGCCCGAGTTTCAGGGCTTCCTCACCTTCGGGCGTAATCGTCCATGTACCCTTCTTCTTAATGAGGAATCCGGCTCGTACATAGTCCACAGACGTAAAGTGCATATTGCTCTGCCAGCGGATATTGCCGGTATTCTCTAATATCTCTTTCTCCCAATCAGTTAGATCCACCGTTTTTTCTATCTCACGCATCAAGACTCTGATGGGCATACTTCCTCCGTTCTTCTTCAGTATGGTCAAGGCTGCATACATCGTCTTAGCCGACGTTAGATAAGATGGGGCTTTTGTCTTCGTTTTCATATTGTTGTTGTTTTTGTTTCTTATTATTCCATTGGCTTAATCATCGACTCAATAAAGGCAATTTCTTCATCGGTCAGACCATACTTGGCATAAAGTTCTGCATCAGTCCAAGGTTTATTGAAATCTTGGAGAGGGACAAGAGAAAAAGTTTGATCTTTTAAATCCTGAGTCATTTTTTTCATTCCTACCAAAAAGCGAGCAAATTTCGTATACATGTAGCTAATGGCATTTTTACATTCTGATTCGGATTTAAATGGCCCTATAACAACATAAGTACCATTACAGCATGTATCTGGTTTTATAACGGAACATGTACTAATCACCTTTCCTGGCAATATTCCATCCTCAGCAGCCTTGGGTGTAATCACCTTATATTGTTTTATCCATTCCTTATGCAAGGTTATAAGTGCATAATCAATATACTTCACAACTAATCCTTTGGAATATATCATAACAGAATTAGTCGTTTTGTTATCATCTCCCTTTACAGCTGTATTAAAGCCAAAAGGATTCTGTGGAGAAACGATAGATGAAAGGGATGGTTCATCTAAAGCAACTACTTTTTGTATTATAGGAATACCAACATTATATCTAATAAAAATATCGTCATATTCACTTAGCAGATAACGTTTTGATCGTTCTGTTTTGCCACATATTGTTGAGTCAATAGTACAAACATCATTATGTTTTTTCTCCCACAAGAAATAGCTAACACCACTTTTAATTTCTACAGTTGGAAAAATATCGTTGGCATTGGTGTAATCGTGAAGATAACTAATACGTCTATCTGATAGAAATTCATGAGGGAAATTTCCCATGAGAATATTACTTGAATACCACCGTGCAGGAGTAATCAATGAAAAGTAGGTCGGTGATATTGCTATTCCAAGTTGTACAAACTTATGATAGATTGGAGGATTTCTGTTCTGATTGTCGCTTTCACTAACCATTTGATACGGCGGGTTGCCAACTATTGCGTCTAATTTCATATTCGTATCGTTATTGATTTTCCAAAAGTGTTTGCCGTCTCGGAAGGTGTTGACGACTGCTTCTGGGCGTTCTGAAATATTCTTGATTAAATCTTTGTAGTATTGAGCGTTCACACGCACGGGGCGGAAACCTGCAAGTGTACGTTTGGTGATGCTCTTAGCCATCGGTGTTTTACAAACCACAAGGATGTTTTCTTCGATGGTAGCATCCCAAAGACTCTTGGCAAAACCGATTCCAACTTCACCATATTTTGCTTTAGCTTCCTCTACCCTACACCTATATATATTATAAGCCACATAGAGGGGATAGAGACCGCTCTTGGAATTGATCTCAAGGATATGGCTATCTGTACGGAATACATCTTTGGTGACCTGCCCTTGGTCTACATAACGAGGCACCGAAAGCATCTCTTTAAAGTCCTCATCATAGAAGCACCAACCGCCCAAGCAGTCGCTCATGTGCATGTTCACCACTCGCCAGGGAGTCAAGACCGTTTCCTTATCCGGGTTGCGGAAGGTATTGAAGATACTGGCGATTCGCTCGATACGTTCCTCTATGGTGAAATTGTCTGCTACACGTGCCATCTCCCGGATGCGTTTGCCTGCCTCACGAAACACATCAGGTTCGTAGTATTTCTTAAACTTCTCAAAACGCTCTTTATCTACCCCTTTGGGCATAAACTCTTCCCACGATTGATCGTCTATCAGTGAAGCAAAGTTGTTGATGGTGATTTCTTCTTCCTCGTTTTTCAACTCAGCACCATAGATAAGCAAAGGCATACGGATAGAGATACCACGAAGAATACTGATAGCGTTTCGACGCTGATTGCTCATAGCTTTCAGTTCCTCGAGCCTGGCCTGCTCTTCAGGAGTACGCTCTCTTGGTGGTTTCTTCTCCAAGCGTTCCTTCTCAGCATATTGCTCATTGGTGAATCCCTGCTTGTTGACATCGATGTCACCAGTCTTCGCCATAGCCTTTGTGGCACCGATAGTCTTTTTCAGTTCATCAAAGTCCCTCAGTTCAACATCTGTCAGTTTCAGCAGTTCGTCATTATAGAGCGCACCGTCTTCGAAACCACATTGCACCACCTTTTCTATCTGGGCTTTCTTCAACTGGCTCATCATCTTATTCACATCGTAGGGCTTCATCTGCGAGCCATCGATAGAGATGATTGGGCAGAAGTTGAGGAAGTCGCCCAATATCTGACGGTCTTCATCTGTCTGTTTGCCGACCTTGGCGCTGACTTTAGCAGTCTCTGCCAAAACTCTCAGCGTACGGTCTGGTGCAAAGTCGAAAGCATAGCATTGTTCTTTCATCCGTCCATGACAAGTAAAAGGTGTCTGCACGCGGAAGATGGTCTGCATATATTGTGCTGCCGAAGTGCTGAAGGTGCCTGCCATCATGAATACGGCCGTCCATGGCTTGATGCTGACACCCGTAGTTAAACGACCACAACTCAGGGTGATGGTATAAGTCTCATCAGGATCAGGCCCGATAGCATCATTAACCATCTTCAAGGCTTCTGCATTTTCCTCATCCTCATCACCATTGCCAGCTACATTGACAACCTTGAACAAACCAAATACAGAATGTGCCTTTAACTTGGCACTCAAAGCTCTTGCAGATGCCACACCTGGAACTACCCAGAGCGTATGTCGGAATATCTTACGGAACTCATCGCGACTATAGGGATAGAGGCTGTCTTTGTCATCCTTGCAAAGCAGGTCGAGGAAACGGTCTACATCTTTTTCGTGTATCAACGAGTCGTCATCTTTCGTACGGAAGAACTCACGGAAGTTAAATGCCTTTTCGTCTTCCACATACTCACTCATCAGATTGCCTAAATCGTAAGTGTAGATGTTGATGGCTGGAAGCGATTCGTATGGATTAGGATCACCCATGTGTGTCAAGTCCCATTCCGCTTTTGCCCTCTGCTCCATCACGTAATCCCAAGTAAAGATTTCGTTCTCGCTATAGTCATCAAGCAGATTAAAGGGCGTTCCCGATAACCGCAATACTTTGGTTTGAGGCTTTACCAGTTCATTGACCACATTCTTGCCTAATTCCGTCTGCGTTCCCTCGTGGGCTTCATCAACTATCAAGAAGTCCCAAGGTGCATCGAATATCTCGCTGTTCTTTTCGAACTTACCACCTACAAGGTCAGAACCTCGAAGGTCTTGCATGGAGGCAAAGTAGACATACTTGTCGCCCTTGGCAGCTAATTGTTCGAGTCTTCCGAACAGTTCCCCTTTATTCTTTGAACCATAATGGTAATCCTTACGGTCGAAGAAAATCTTCTGGAAGTCTTCAAACCATCCCTCATCCACTACCGGGCGATGGGTTAATATCAAGGTGCGAGTGAAATCTTCCTGCTTAACGACCTCCAAGGCAGAGAGCGTTTTTCCAAAGCGCATCTTGGCATTCCAAAGCATCTGGTTGCTGCGTTTGAATTGCTTGATGGTCATCTCGATTGCCTTACTTTGCTCTGGACGGAAAACTATAGGCGTCTGCTCAGTTGTGATATCGCCTGGCTTCAGACTTGTCTGTCCGTTCTTCACAGCCTTGATGGCATTCTTCGCTGTTTCCAAGTCACAGCAATACCACTCGTTGGCTCCCTTGACGGTATCAAACACTTTCTTCTTGATACCGCTTCGCTCCAATACCGTGTGTACCTGCTTATCGTTGAACGAACAGATAGTACCACCTTTGATGTAAATAGTCAGTTCTGTATGTAGCAACTGGTAAGCGATACCTGCCGTCTTAGTATATTGATCAATACGTTTGCGGGCAGCCTCCTGTAGTAATGGATCATTGGGTGACAAGAGGTCACCATTATCCTCCTCCAAAGTTGTTTCGCCAATCTTCAGGCAGTCCTTATGCCACTCGTCGCCAATGGCGAAGATATAGATGAGACGTGATTTTAGTGAGGACTCGAATGTAGCCATAGGTTTTTATCGTTTGATGAGGTCAATAAATCTGATTTTCTTCTTATTATTAGGCCAGTCGCGTATCAGACAGTATGTACCGTTGTGACGGCGGATGTCATCCATCTGGCAACCATCACAATTCTCTATCCTGAATTCTTCACCGAAAAGCGTTTGCACAGGAACAGGCACGCCATCGATACAAGAATCAGGCACAACACCTTTCAGTCCATCCATTTGCCATAGGTTCCACGATACGATGTAGGCGATATAGTTGATGCTTTTCACCAAGGGAGCCTTGCCAAATTTAGCCTGATAATATTCAATAAAAGTCCAGAGCAGAGCTTCGCGAGCCAATAAGAGATTATCCCCCTGCCACTCGTAGCCATAGATATTCATAAAAGCAATTTGAGCCCAATCGAGCCACTCGCCTGATGTTTCTGTGTTTTCAGATACCACCCGAAGTTTCCTGTCGAGTAAACCGATACGTTGCTTCAAGGAAATGGGTTCGCCAGTAGTGGTATCATAACGGCTTGCCAAATATGGGGCTTCGCCACAGGTCATCTCCATACGGGTAGCCCGCACATAGTCTTTCCAATCTTTGCCTTCAGGAAAAATAATCTTATCGGTGGTAGCTTTCCAAGTGTGGTGTTCGGAGTCTTCCACGTTGAACACATCCTTGCGTCCAAACCAGGCTTCATCTACCAAATTGTTCTGGGCATTGCAAACCCATGAGGGTGTAAATACCTCGGCCATGTCCTTGGCACGGTCCGTCTGGTTTTCTTTTGATTTCAAGACACGAGGTCTGATCACCATTCCATGCTCGCCCGTAATCAATTCTGGCAGTATCTCCGAATGGTAACCATATTCACTTCCAAGCGCCTCATAATCATGAGTAGCCCAGAAGATATTCTTGCCTGTGGTATGGTCGCGTAGTAAGGTGGCTAACACCTCCGGCGATATATCCGACAGGTCGTCCTCCCTGATATCAATACAGGAAGGACCAGTCTCTTTGTCTGGCATTCTTTGCGCTTATAGCTTTAGGCAAAAGCACTTATCGGATTCATTGGGCTTAAAACATCAAGACCCCTATGTACGAAAGAAGCGTGTCCGCTCCTTACCGAACATAGAGGCCCTGAGAAGCCCAGTCGAAAGATAAGTGACGTCCACGCTATAAACGCAGACATTCACAATTATCTGTTTCTCGACTGTTTTTAGAAATTTCTCAGGTTTCTATGTTCTCCTAGATAACTGCTAATGCTGTTATTGTTTACCCACAAAAGTCACACCGGCGGGCTTCCGCTGAAGCCATGAAAACATATAAGAGCATGCAGCTTTCTGTCCCATTAGGACAATCAGCCGGTGTTCAAGGGGCAAAGATACGAAAAACTTTGGAAAGAAATGGCCTTTTGGGCAAAAAAGTGAAATTAAATGGAGAAATATTTGTAAGAGAGCCGAAAAACTCCTCTCTTTGCACCGTCAGAACATTTGTTTTGACTACACCGCTGAGTGCGAGGAGCAAGAACTGATCGACACTACTCCATTTACAAACAAAGAGTCACTTCTTGTGGCATAGATGGTTGGAGGCTCATCTACCTTGTTTCTTAATAAATCCTGTGCTACCATATTCAATTAGTGTGAAGAATGTTGGTAAAACCTCAAATTATTTGTTGTTTTATTTGTTTGTTTCGCAGATTTATCGTATATTTGCACCCACATTGTATATAAAAGAACACAACTTATGGAAGCAACTACTGTACAGTCAAAGCCGTTCACTCCGTTCCAGATTGAGATGCTGGAACTGATTTCCAGAGTAACCTCTGAGGTGGAGATGCAGGACATTCGCCGTATACTTGGCCAGTATTTTGCCAAACGGGCCGAGGATGCCCTTGATCGCCTTTGGGATGAGGGCGTTCTTAATGAAGGTGTGATGGAAGAGTGGAAGAACGAGCACATGCGAACCCCATACAAGCAGTAATGAACATTGTTCTTGATACCAACTGTCTGCTGATGTCTCTTTCGCGTCGCAGTCCTTACTATCCCGTATGGCGTAATTTCGTCGATGGAAAATATACGCTTTGTATTACCAATGAAATTCTTGCAGAATATGAAGAGATTCTCACAGATAAAGTTGGAGCAGAAATTGCTTCTAATGTCATTACCGCCATTCTCGATCTCCCCAATACAAAGATGATTCAGGTGTATTATCATCTGCGTCTCATAACTACCGACCCGGATGATGACAAGTTTGTTGACTGTGCTTTCAAGGCCAATGCTCGTTATATCGTAACCCAGGATCATCATTATGATGTGCTCAAACAAACGCCCTTCCCGTTCATAGATGTTATAGGCATCGATGAGTTTATCAAAGTCCTGCGAGGATAATCGATATCTACCGATCATATTCATTTGTTTTGACTACACCGCTGAGTGCGGGGAGCAAGACCTGATCGACACTACTACCATTTACAAACAAAGAGTCACTTCTTGTGGCTCTTTTGTTATATAGCGACGGATAAAAGTGCGGAAAAATGCCGCAAAATAAGGCAGGGTTATTTTCTAACAAGGGTTCCTTATTGAGAAATAAGGGCTGATTATTGTGGAATACTCTTATCATCTCACCGCACAAACACGAGCCGTAATCTCGTGTCACATCAGGGTCAGGATGCTTTGAGTCGTTACGAAGTATCCTGACCTTGGTGTGACACGAAGGGACTCTAATTTCGTTAAATAAATCAGACTGCAGGAGTGAGTTCCACAGTCAGGCCGAGAGCGGCGATAATGCGGTAGAAAGTGGAGACCTTGGGTTCTGTGCGCCCCGTTTCAACACGCGAAATATACGACTTGTTAGTTCCGATTCTGGCAGCCAGTTCCTCCTGCGTGATATTAGCCTTCTTACGGGCATCCTCGATAATCTGACCGGTAAAAAAGGCATCAGCCCTTTCTTCGGCTGCCAATCGTTCGGGGGTACCTTCCTTTCCGAAGGCTGCGTCCAACTGTGCATCGACATCAAATATCTCCTTGTTCTTTTCTTTCTTCATATTCTGCTTTCAGTTTTAATGCCTTGTTGATTTCTTTTGTAGGGGTCTTCTGGCTCTTTTTCTGAAAACAGTTGAAGAGCACAACCACCCGTCCTTCATCGAAACAGAAGAATATCCTGTAGATATTGCTCTGCCATTCGATCCTTAATTCAAAGAGACCGTCGCGTATCGGTTTTACGAACTTTGACGGTAAACGTTCCTGAGTTTTCAGCAAGAGCATCCCATAGAGAATCTTCTCTTGCGTAGCGGCATCCTGTGCATCGAAGAACTTCTGATAGTAGTCCTTGTAGGCAATAATCTTCCGCTTCATGGCTGCAAAGATATGAAAAGTTTATCAACTGAGCAACTTTTCGTCGCATTTTTTTCTGATTTCTGTTTCATAAGCAATAAATTTAAGTTCAACATGTGAATTCGATTGCAAAGATAGGCATTTATTAGCAATCAAACAAGAAATCGGAGACTTTTTTATCAACAATAATCGACTTACGGCACAGAATATGACCTGAAGTGCTCAAATATCTTTTGTAATAACCGATGCGGATAAAGTGACAGAGCCGGATATTCTCTGAGGAGAAAGTAGGTAAGTAGGAAAGTAGGAAAGTAGACATAAAGGTATTTAGAGAGAGATAAAATAATAAAATTTTAATAATATAATATAATATTTTTAAAATAACTTATACTTATAATGTCTCTCTCCGCACTCTGAAACGCTTAATGTCTACTTTCCGCATTTCCTACTTTCCGCATTTCCTATTTGTGCGTGTTCATGCTGGCGGAATCCGGTAGTCTGAAAAGCCACAAAATCGCGAGCCGTAATGTCGTGGGCAGCGAGCCGTAATGTCGTGGGCAGCGAGCCGTAATCTCGTCGAGTGTGAGCCGTAATCTCGTCAAAGGGAGGGTATTAACAACCTCTTTTCGGCTCATAGATCCGGCATCAGGATTTTAGTTGAATATTAACAATTATTTGCTAAGTTTTTTAACAAATTGTTTGGTATTCTCAGATATTTTTTGTACCTTTGTAGCATAGAAAGGCAGGAGAATCCTGACCTGGATTATGTCTCACTTAATA
>Ga0247610_10006086_pt1 | contig 12611 bp, 10 predicted proteins | sample 174DNAGHGhighgp2_FD_193483 | JGI IMG/M metagenome (GOLD analysis project Ga0247610, IMG submission 193483) | Sheep rumen microbial communities from Palmerston North, Manawatu-Wanganui, New Zealand - 1742 DNA GHGhigh gp2 | ecosystem: Host-associated > Mammals > Digestive system > Stomach > Rumen...
GCATAATACTGCTTCTTAGGCTGGTTGACAGGGTCTATGATAGTTGCCTTGTCGATGTTTTTCAATCCCCACTGCGAAGCAAGGTCTTTGATTTCCTTTTCGTTTCCAAGGAGAATAAGACGTGCAATGCCCTCTTCGAGGATGATGTCTGCTGCCTTGAGGGTTCTCTCTTCTGTTCCCTCGGCCAAGACGATGCATTTGTTGGCAGCTTTCGCCTTAGCGCGGATTTGTTCCATTAATGTCATATCTGAATGTATTTGATTATTTTCCGTTTACTATTTTATTATAATGGTAGAAGAATAGCGTTGCGACGAAGTGTAGAGATGAAGTACATAAGTACCTTGAGGCAACATTCTGAGGTCGACGGCCTGCGTCGTTGAGGTGAGAATAGTACGGCCCTCTTTTACGCAACGACCAGTCACATCGAACACTTTATAGTTTGCATCGCCCATTGCATCGACATCGAAACGGATATTGCCGTCCGACGGATTGGGATAAACCTTCAGCGACTGATAGGACGGCTCGCCGTTGACATCGATACCAACCTGATTGTAGTCAAGTCCATCGAGGGTCGTCACACCAGTGTTATCGGGATCAAGCCACGGCTGGAGCGAACCCGTCTGCGTGTTGTTTCCAGTCCACGAACTGTATACACGTCCGTAATAATCGCCTCCAGATGGATTGGTACATGAACTATATCCGGCAAAAAGCTGACCTACAATGCGTTTATCGGCATTGAAAATCGGAGAACCAGAGGACCCCTGTTCTGTAGTCCCTTTATTTTGAGAACCGGTATACCAACTGACAATGAGGAACTTCGCCATTGAACCATTGCCACGCACTATGGATTTGGGGAACGACAACTTTTTGTAATCGCCACCAGGATGGTGGATTGCGATGCCCGGCGAAAACGATGCAACGTCGCTACGGTCCCAACCTGCATAGTAGGGTTGGAACGAGTTGGGCACATCGCGGCTCAGCCGAAACAGGCAGAAATCTGAACCGGTGTTGTAGTTGTACTTGGCAACACGGTCGGCTCCCGACACAGAACGGTTGTATGGGCCTGAAGTGCCATTGCAACTATTCGTCTGATATCCAAAATAGAATACAAAATTCGTAATACTTCCTGTCTCGGAACTTTCCTCTTGGCAATGGTATGCCGAAAGGACGTAGGGTGTTTTGTCGTGGCGGGTATTGTTGACAAGAGCGCCACTGCACATAAAGGCAGCATATTGGGTATTGATCTGTATGGCAACAACCGAGCGTATCTGGTCTCTCCAGTCGTCACCCTCAGGACAGACGGCATTGATGTGGCAACTGCCCTCTGCACTTCCGTGATAGCCTTTCATCAACGATTCTGCATCATCATATACCGAACTGATTTTATGGAAGATATCCTTATATCCATGGCACAGCTGACTGATATGCAGCTTTCCCTGCTCGGAACCAGCAGGAACATTGTATTCAATAAACAACTCGTCGCCAGGCACAGCCTGTGTGATGAAGCCACCATCCTTCAGGACATCGGTGCCATCAAACGAGCCCAGCACAAAATCACCGCTACGGTCGTAGATGAATAGCGAAGCACCTTCCGGCAGCTCGAATCTGTCAAAATTCAACGACTGGAAAGTGGCACCCTCCGAACTGAGCGAGAGCAGGTAGTGTGTACCACTGTTATCTTTCACAACCGTAGCATTTTCAAGCACATCGATGTCGCAGTTATGCTGGATGCCGATACGCATCGGACCCGAGCCCTTCACTCGCGACATATCTTCTTCGATAAATTTCTGGCTATCAAGGAACGGCATTAACACCGGATCACTCTGCACTTTTGCTTGCGAATGGTTGAAAAGAGGTTCACCGCCATGTCCTACTTGGGCGTGGGCATTTCCAGCCAACATGCATCCTACTGCAAGGAAGGCTGCAAAAAAAAACTTCTTCATTTCTATTTAATTTTTTGTATTTGTTATCTTTGGAATTAGTATAAATCTCTTATAGGGTCTACAAAAGTACTAAAAAAACGACATCAAGCAAATTTTTTCGTATTTTTGCTGACTCATTGAAAATAACAAAAAATATATAAAGAATGGCTAATCAGGACGATATCTTCAAAAAAGTCGTATCGCATGCCAAAGAGTACGGCTTTATTTTCCCCTCAAGCGAAATCTACGACGGGCTTGCTGCCGTTTACGACTACGGACAGCTGGGTACAGAATTGAAAAACAACATCAAGCAATACTGGTGGCGCGCCATGGTCCAGTATCACGAAAACATCGTGGGCATCGACTCCGCCATCTTCATGCACCCCAAGATTTGGAAGGCCTCCGGTCATGTCGACGCCTTCAACGATCCGCTTATCGACAACCGCGACAGCAAGAAGCGCTACCGCGCCGATGTGTTGATTGAAGACCACATCGCCAAAATTGAAGACAAAATAAAGAAAGAATGCGACAAAGCTCAGAAACGCTTTGGCGACGCTTTCGACCGTCAGCAGTTCGTCACCACCAATGCACGCGTACTCGAACACCAGAAACAGATTGACGAAATACGCGGCAAATATGCCGAACTGATGAATGCCAACGACTTGGCTGGACTGAAACAACTAATTCTCGACCTCGGCATCGTCTGCCCCATAAGCGGCACCCGCAACTGGACCGACGTGCGTCAGTTCAACCTCATGTTTGCCACCAAGATGGGCAGCGTCGAAGGCGAGAACGACACACTCTACCTGCGTCCCGAAACCGCACAAGGCATTTTCGTCAACTTCCTCAACGTACAGAAAAGCGGCCGCATGAAGATTCCCTTCGGCATCGCCCAAATCGGAAAAGCCTTCCGCAACGAGATTGTGGCCCGCCAGTTCATCTTCCGCATGCGCGAATTCGAACAGATGGAGATGCAGTTCTTCGTACGCCCCGGAACGGAACTCGAATGGTTTAAACACTGGAAAGAGGAGCGTCTGAAATGGCACCTCGCACTGGGCATCCCTGCCGAGAAGTACCGCTACCACGACCACGAAAAGCTGGCCCACTATGCCAACGCCGCCACCGATATCGAATTCGAATTCCCGTTCGGATTCAAAGAGCTTGAAGGCATTCACAGCCGTACCGACTTCGACCTGAGTCGCCACAGCGAATTCAGCGGCAAGAAGCTGCAATACTTCGACAGCGAACTGAACGAAAGCTACACTCCTTACGTCATAGAGACCTCTATCGGAGTGGACCGCACATTCCTTGCCATCTTCAGCCATGCCCTGAAGGACGAGACCCTCGAAGACGGCTCAACCCGCACCGTGCTCAGCCTGCCCGCAGTCCTCGCACCCTACAAGGCAGCCATCCTGCCTCTCGTCAAGAAAGACGGCTTGCCCGAAAAAGCTCGTGAAATCATGGATATGCTCAAGTATGACTTCATGCTCCAATACGACGAGAAAGATGCCATCGGACGCCGCTACCGCCGTCAAGATGCCATCGGAACACCCTTCTGCATCACCGTCGACAACGACACCCTCAACGACAATTCCGTCACCGTGCGCGACCGCGACACTATGCAGCAAGAACGTATCCCCATCGAAAACCTCGGCAGCTACCTGCATAAGAACATTCAACCCATAAAGGTGGACTAACCGATAGCCCGACAAAAACAAAACAGAATCTTGGACCTGCAACCGCAAGTCCAAGATTTTTTTCAAACAAATACAAAAACTTCTCACTTTATGAAGAAAGCTTTATTTTCAATCCTTTTTGTCTTCGTGACGGTGCCCGCCCTGGTTCAGGCACAGCCGCTGAAAGTGGAGACCTTCACGCTCAGCAACGGCATGAAGGTGATTCTGGCCGAAGAACATTCCAAACCAGAAATCTACGGCAGCATTCTTGTACATGCAGGAAGCAAGGATGAGGACACAAATGCCACAGGCGTGGCCCACTATCTGGAACATATCATGTTCAAAGGTACCGATCTGATTGGCACCACCGACTGGGAAAAAGAGAAACCGCTGCTGGACAGCATCAGTGACCTTTACGACCAGATGCAACAGACAACTGACAGCGAGAAACGTCATCAGATACAGCTCGAAATAAACCGTCTGAACATTGCTGCAAGCAAATATGCCATCCCTAACGAGACCGATGCCATATTGCAGAAAATGGGTTGCACAGGTCTTAACGCAGGCACCTCGTGGGATCAGACTATTTACTTCAACACTCTCCCCAGCAACCAGTTGGAAAACTGGATGGAGGTATATGCCGAGCGGTTCCGCAACCCTGTGTTCCGCCTTTTCCAAGGCGAATTGGAAGCCGTATACGAAGAGAAGAACCTGCGCAGCAACAGCAACCCCATCAACTCCTTTGTGGAAGGACTGCTCACTGAAGCATTTGGCGACCATCCATACAGCCGCCCCATCATTGGTCACACTCGCCACCTCAAGAACCCGCAGCCCAGCGAGATGTACAAGTTCTACCACCGTTGGTATGTAGCTAACAACCTGACGCTGATACTTGTAGGCGATTTCAACACAGCCGAAGCCAAGAGTATGGCCAAGAAGCACTTCTCTGCCCTACCCTCTGGGCCTCTGCCCGACAAGAAAAGCTATCAGCTCCCAAAATTCGATAAGCAGGTAGTGAAAAACGTGCGTCAAACACCCATCAAAATGGGCGTAATGATATTTCCGGGAACAAACAACACCCATCCCGACCAAATAGCATTAGGAATGATGAGCGAGATACTCAGTGCCGAACGATTCACCGACGCCATGACCGAACACCGATTGCTTGCTGCCATGTACCAGCCGTTTGCCTTCAACGAAGCAGGTGCCAATGTGATTATTTATGCTCCAAAAATAGTCGGACAGAAGCATACCGCAGCAGAGGAAGTGGTATGGCAATGCATTGACAGTATCAAGGCAGGACGTTTCAGCGACACACTGATGGCCAGCATCAAGATGCAGCATGCATTGAACCACAAACTCTATTTGGAAAGTGCTTCATCCATCAACAGTTTGATACAAAGCCTTGAAGCCGCAGGACAGAGCTTTGAAGAATGGCTGGAAGAGGACCGCAAGTTCCAGGCTCTCACACGCGAGGACATCATGGCTGTGGCAAAGAAATACTTCGACCGCAACCACGTCACCATAATCCGTTCAAAAATGGGATTCCCGAAACCTGAAGAGGTGGTAAAACCCGACTGGGAACACCTTGAAAACCAGAATCAGGATGCACATACCGACTTTGCACTCCGCATCGAAGCCCAGAAACCCGAACCTATCAAACCACAGGCCATCGACTTTAAGAAGGATGTTTCAATCACTCCCGTCACTAACCAAGTGAAACTCTACAGCGGCAAAAATCCAAAGAACAACCTCTTTGAACTCGATATAGTTTACAACTACGGCTCTATGGACGACCCCGAGCTGGACCGTGCCGCAGGATATCTGCAGATGCTTGGCACAGGCGACATGAACCTGACAAAGTACATGACCGCAATGCGCATGCTGGGTGGAGAGTGCGACCTAAGCGTGAGCAGCACCTATACCACTTTGCAAATCAGCGGCCCAGAAGAGAATATGGAAGCAATTATCGACCTGGCTCTGCGACGTCTGCACAACCCGCGCCACGACAAGTCGCAGATCGACATGATAGTGAAAAACAGCAAAGGCGACAAAAACTCCGTAAAGAACAGTGTTTCGGAATGGAGCAACGCGCTATATGAGTATGCCATCTATGGTGAAACGTCGGGATACCTATCTCACATGCCTATCAAGAAATGGGGCAAACTGAGCGGCGAACAAATTGCCGGTGAGCTGGACAGCATATACACGCGCAACGGATATGCCACATTTGTAGGCAACACCAGTCCCGATAAAGTGGCCAAGATGCTTCGCGACAAGAATCTGGTACGCGAAGGCGTGAAGGTTGTAGCTCCGCGTAATAGACACCGCAACCATCCATCAGAAGCCACAGTATGGTATGCAGACAACAAAAAGTTTGTCGAGGCATACATCAACTATCTGTTTCCCAGCGACAATTTCGATTTGCAGGACGAAGAGGCAGCCATGCTTTTCAACGAATACTTCGGTGGAGGTATGAACTCGGTGGTATTCCAAGAGATACGCGAGTTCCGTTCATTGGGCTATCACACCAGCGGCAACTTCATCTACTTCCGTCGCAACCTCAACCCTTCATACATGAATTGCTTCCTTGCTACACAGAGCGACAAGACTCTTGATGGACTTGAAGCAATGAAGAGCATAGTACAGGACTTACCACTGCGTCAAGACAAATTCGACGCAGCCAAACAAGGACTTGTCACCACCCGCAACGGCCAATACTATAGCTTCCGCAGTATCCCTAATATGGTTCGTTACTGGACGGAAGAGCGCAACTTCAGCAGCGACCCTCGCGCCAACACAACCAAGAAGATAGAGAAAATGTCGATGAACGATATGGCAGCATTCCACGCCAAATACATCAAAGGGCGCCCGATGAGCGTAATCTTCTGTGCCGATATACGCAAAGTATCTTTGGACCAGCTAAAGAAATACGGAAAACTGCAGGAGGTCAAATTCGACCAGATGTTCAAATTCTGACGAGCCGAAATTCAAGGACATTTAAAGTTAACGTTAAGTTTTCCTGTTTTCGTTTTCGTCTTCGTTTTCGTACTAACTAATAGATCAACGACAAGACGTCATTCAGCACCTGCTCATCTATAGAGCCGTTTGCATCAGCAGGCGGCTCTTTTGTTGAAGCGCCGGTGAGCAGAAGACGTATTTTGTCGGCGAGTGCCACATCCAGAGCATCGGTAGCGATGACAACGTCGGTGATGATGGATTTCTCCTCGTCGACAGAGAGCGACAGTTCAACCCCACCCCATTCGAACTGCGCCGTCTGCGAGGCCGTGAAGTGACGCCAACGGCCGTATAGCCAATCGTCGCTGCTGTATTTCTCATAGAGACTCCTGACCTCGGCGGTCTCAACAAGATTGTCGAAGCTGACCTGTTCCGGCTGCTGACCATAGACCGAAGCGAAAGCCTCAATCAACGGATTGACGATATTGATACTCGTCACGTCGGCCAGTTCCGAGAGGTTCACCACACGGCTGCGCACTGACGCCACACCATGCTTCTGCAACTTGGCCGGTTTGACACGCAGGTAGCGTTCCAAATCGTGCATGTTGCCAGCAATCAGGATTGTACCGTGGTGAAGTCTCATGTAGCGGCCTTTGGAAAAGGCATTACCGCTGAATTTGCGTCCCTGGCACAGCAGGTCGTTGCGTCCGCTAACCTCCGCCTGCAACCCATAGTGCTGCAAAGCCAGCCTGATGACATCGAAATGGCGCTGCTGGCTGTACAGATCGGGCGGTGCCACAAAACTGAAATTGATGTTGCCGTCATCGTGATAGACGGCCCCGCCACCCGTGGTGCGACGCATCACGTAGCCTCCATCGGCCAATAACGCATCGACATTGCATTCCGAGAAAGGATTTTGATTCTGCCCTATGACCACCGTGCGACGGTTCTTCCAAAGATACATGACGACAGTATCTTCCACATCACGAGACAGAAGGTAATTCTCTACAGCCACATTCCAGAACGGGTTGGTCTGGTTGCTGACAACATACTGGAGTTTCATCACTTAAAACTTGAACGACAACGAAATATAGTTTGGAGCTTGACCTAAATGGTAGTTACGTCGGGCAAACGAAAACTCGAACTTCTTCGTCCGCAGACCAAATCCGTACGAGAAACCGCTGAAATTGATATTTGTACGGTCGTCTGCCGACATCTCGACCATCTGGCGGTACCGGTAACCCAACCGCAGGAAAAAAATGTTTTTTATATCAGCTTCGACACCCAACGAAGCGTGTCGAGCCACACCGTCGAGCACATCCGACACACCGCTGTACCACGGTTTTGCCACAGGCTCATTGGTATAGGGGTCGATGACGACACTTGGATTGAGAGGGTCTTCGTACGACAGATTCCATTTCGTCAGATGATCCAACTGCAGGAAAACCCTGAACGGAGCATTGTCTGCCTTGTACGAACACGAAGCCGAGAGGTTGAACGGCAACGATTCGGCAGTGCCGTCAAAGGTCACAATCTGCGCACCGATATTGGAAGCCATCAGCGTTGCAGAGAACCGCTTGTCGTCCGATACATAACTGCCAGCGACATTCATTGCCAACGCCACTGCCGTATACGATTCATACTGCGAGACGACAGGGAGCAACGACGCGCCGATAGAAAAATTGGAGTCGATATTAAGAGCCCAGCCGACGGAAAGCGCAATATCCGCAGCTCGGAAAGTGCCCAGCTCGACCTCGGCTTCGTCGAAAGCCCTGAAACGACCATAGCTGTTGAAATGCAGTCCAAAGAGAAAAGCACCTAATATTTTGGACTTGTATCCGTAAGACACCGAGCCTGACTTTGAACCCGAGAAGAGCCCGACATAATTCAGAGCCAGCCTGTTGGAATAGCTTTCAGATATTAGCGAAGGATTATCAATACCGACATTCAAATCGGTCGGAGCATAGACCGAAAGCCTGTCGACGCCCAAGGCAGCCACGCGAGCCGACGAAGGAGTCTGCAATAGCGACAACGTGTTCATTCCCGCAACCTGCGCATCGGCATATTGAGGGAACGACAGCATAACTATGCCCAGAAGAATTATATGCAAATAACGACGTACCTTCGCTGTCACGGTGATCAGTCATTCCATACCTCCATGCCGTCCTCGTCAAGGTATCCGCTGCGCATCTTCTTGCCCACGCGCATACGGATAATATATTTCCCATTGAGTATCAGCACTTCGTCGTATTTAAAATCAGTAACAAAACGACCCTGCACGTCTATGAAAGCCCATTTGCCTTTCTGACGCAAAGCGGCATAGTTCACAGCATAGTTGTTCTTGCGATAGTCAATCTCGCATACCGCAGCGTCGTACACAACGTCTGTCAGTGGCTCGCCACTGACCCCCACGAACCCCCATTTGCCACCGACCGACACGGGATACATACCCCCGTTGGTTTCATAAAGGACAGCATCGTACATCGGCCGTATGACCCACTCGTTATCCTTGTCAACATAGCCCCATTCGCCCGTCTCGCAGCGACAGGGGAAATACATGGGGTAAATCTCCTGGCCAATGCAATCCGAACCACGAAGACCGGCAATAGAGAACAGGACTATTGCCGCTGTTTTCATAAACTTATCCACATGAGAAGACATAGTGTTGACAATTTGAGGGTTATGGTATAAAAAAAGGCGAATGGCAGCTTAGTGGGGCTGCCATTCGCCACTATGGTTCATCAATGTTTCTTGTTACGTTCGTGACGCATAAGGTGGCTGGGTTCGAGAGCCATACGGTCGGTCTCGAGCAGCGAGGCAACACCTTCGTCCACACGGCGTTTGGCTTCGCAAGCCTCGCAATGGCACTCCTCGTGGTATTCACGCGGCTCCGTGTAGGTGGTGATGACACCCTCGAAGTTGCGGAGGATAACCTTGTCGGGGCTCTGCGAGATGACGTACTGCGGCATAACGGGGGTCTTTCCACCGCCGCCGGGAGCGTCGACCACGAAAGTAGGAACAGCGTATCCGCTCGTATGTCCACGCAGGTTCTCGATGATTTCGATACCCTTGCTGACGGGAGTGCGGAAATGCTCCAGACCCATGGATAGGTCGCACTGGTAGATGTAGTAAGGACGCACACGGTTGCGGACCAGTTCGTGCATCAGTTTCTTCATGACATGGACGCAGTCGTTCACGCCGCGCAGCAGCACAGTCTGGTTGCCCAGCGGGATACCGGCATTGGCAAGGCGAGCAAGAGCCTGTTCTGCTTCGGGGGTAAACTCGTTGGGGTGGTTGAAGTGGGTGTTGAGCCAGATGGGATGGTATTTCTTCAGCATCTCGCACAGCTCGGGAGTGATACGCTGCGGGCAGACCACGGGGGTGCGGCTGCCGATACGCACTATCTCCACGTGCGGAATCTTGCGCAGACGACCAATGATGTATTCCAGCTTCTGGTCGCTGACCATCAGGGCATCGCCGCCGCTGAGGAGTACGTCGCGCACCTGCGGAGTCTTTTCGATATATTCAAGACATTTCTCGATACGCTGGCTCGGGCTTTCGTCGTCCTTCTGACCTGCGAAGCGGCGACGGGTGCAGTGACGGCAGTACATGGAGCACATGTCGGTGATAAGGAACAGCACACGGTCCGGATAGCGGTGAGTCAGTCCTGGAGCGGGCGAATCCTCGTCCTCATGGAGCGGGTCGTTGAGGTCGGCAGGGGCAATGTTGCATTCAGCACCCTGCGGGATAGCCTGACGGCGGATGGGGTCGAACGGGTCGTTGGGGTCGATAAGACTCAGATAGTAAGGAGTGATAGCCATGCGGAATTTGGCAAGGGCTTTCTTGATGCCTTCTGCCTCGTCGGCCGAAAAGGTGAAGTACTTGCTCAGCTCTTCGTAGGTCTCGATGCGGTTTTTGACCTGCCATTTCCAGTCGTTCCACTGTTCGTCGCTGACGTTCGGGAAAAGTTCTTTTCTGCGGTTTACTTTCATTTTATAATATATTTTTATCTTTGTTTTTCAATATAATAAATGCAACGTCAAACATCGTGTTGCACAATATTGACGTTGCAAAAATACAAAACAATTGTTGAACTGCAAAATAAAAATTGCCTACGTTAGTCTAGAACGTCTTCGTCTTCGTTTTCGTTTTCGTCTTCGTTTTCGTTTTCGTCTTCGTTTTCGTTTTCGTACAAAGTACGGAACTATTCCGTCACAACTGTAGCGGCATTGTAGTGTTCGTCGGTAACCGTAAAGGTCAGTTTGCCATATTCAGCATGGCCCTTGAACGGGTATCTTTCTTTCAGCCTCTCTTCGTAGCTGTAATTGGCTGAATTGAAATTATATGGACTTATGCCGTCTCTGTTTTCCTTGTAATATACAATACGCCTATCGTCGTCGAAAACGAATACAACGCTGTCGCCCATATACAATTCCATATAAAATTCGCACCCCGAGCGGCTTGCCGACCCCAAACCTCCCGGATCTGCGACCGTATACTTCGCGTCCGGGGCAAGCGTGCAGCTGTCGTGCACATAAAATTAGTCGGATGGCGTCGGAATAACCGTAACGGTATGCGTCGACTGATTATGGATAACGACATCTTCATAATAACCCGGGTCGCATGCGGCGAAAAGCGCTGCTGCAATGACAGCATAGAAAAGTTTGATGTTTTTCATTTTGAATTAATTTTATGTTCTCTTTCCTTGTAGTCGCGGAATGGTGGCAAATCTTATACGACCACGACAGATTTTTTTCATAATAGTAACGCCCCAAAACGTTTTTTATTGCCCTTTTTTTCTACTCAGTGTTGCACATTGATGTTGAATCTATAATAGGACAAATTATTTGACGGATGCAATAATAAGTAAGAATCGTCGTTTAATCATAATGTATGAACCACGACGTAAAAGCCATTCTTAACCGCACAACCCGACTGCTTGGCGATGCAACGATGGAACGCATTGCCGACACCCGCGTCATCATTTTTGGTGTCGGCGGAGTCGGTTCATGGTGTGCCGAAAGCCTGGTACGCAGCGGCATACGCCATCTGACGATTGTCGACTCGGACTGCGTGAGCGTAAGCAACATAAACCGCCAGGCTATGGCCTCGGTCAGCACCGTCGGGCGCATCAAGGTCGAGGCTATGCGTGAACGCCTTCTGGACATCAACCCTTCGGCCGAAATCACTGCCTTACAGGATATTTTCTGCGCCGAAACAGCCGACAGCTTCGACCTGCAAAGCTACGACTACATCATCGACGCCATCGACAGCCTGAAAAACAAGCTGGAGCTCATCGTGCGCTGTGCGCAAAAGGGGATGCCCACCTTCTTTTCTTCGATGGGCGCAGCTCTGAAAATGGACCCGACAATGGTAAGGGTCAGCGAGTTCTGGGAAGTGGACGGCTGTCCGCTGGCTGCCGTGTTGCGTCGCCGTATGCGCAAGTTCAAGCGGTTTCCCGGCCGCAAATTCAAATGCGTATGGAGTCCCGAAGTGCTGCCGAACCTTGGCGAAGTCGGCGACGAAGGGAATTCCGACAACAGCCTGTCGCTACAGGACTGGAACGCGACGAAGGCCCAAATCAACGGCACAACGTCGCACGTCACCGCCATTTTCGGTTTTACCCTGGCGGGTCTTATCCTTCAGAACATTGCGAAACGAAGCTGAACGTTTTCGCTGAGCCGAATGCAGACAAACTTGCTTGCCAGCATTCGGCTTAGCAAAAACGTTTCAATTATAGAACCTGCCGGTCGGTTTCCCGGCCGGCAGGTTGATAGTTGAATTATGAAAAAGGAGCTGCTGAGTCCTTTTCTTAGAATTCATTATGCGTAGAGTTCTTCAAAGATCTTACGCAGCTTCGGGCTTTCGCGGAGCTCCTGGAGGGTGTACTCTGCATGGCCTTTGGTGTAGCCGTTGCCCATGATCATGTTGACGTCGCTGCCGATACCTTCAGCACCGAGGCTGGCCTTGGTGAAGCTGGTGGCCATCGAGAAGAAGTAGACGATACCGTCGTCCTTGGTACAGAGCACAGCGGTCATTTCCTGGTCGGGAACAT
>Ga0247610_10006087_pt1 | contig 12611 bp, 8 predicted proteins | sample 174DNAGHGhighgp2_FD_193483 | JGI IMG/M metagenome (GOLD analysis project Ga0247610, IMG submission 193483) | Sheep rumen microbial communities from Palmerston North, Manawatu-Wanganui, New Zealand - 1742 DNA GHGhigh gp2 | ecosystem: Host-associated > Mammals > Digestive system > Stomach > Rumen ...
AATCATATGTTTCAAAATTTATAATAATTTCATTTTTATTTTCTTTATAAGTTATATTAAAAAATCTAGCATTGGGTCTAATATTAGATTCAACCTTATTAATATCAACAAGTCCCATATAGCTACAAGATAAAACTCTACCTCTAATATCTCTATCTATATCATCAAATGTATATAATTGCTCAAGATAAATACTATCAAGGCCTGCATCCTGCATTAAAACTCTTTTTGCGCAATCTGATAATGTTTCATCAAGTGATAAAAAACCACCTGGTAAGCACCACATATCCTTAAAAGGAGGTCTTTCTCTTTTAACTAATAAAACACTAAATGCCTTCTTATCTATTTCTCTATAATTAGTTTTTTTAATGTCGGATACACCAAATAATGTAATATCTGTTGTAACAGAAAGCTTTAAATAAGCATCACTATTATAATTTTTTAAAAATTCCTCATCAGTTTCATAATTGATTTCTTCTGTATCAACATAATCCTTTTTATAAAAGCCATTAGCAACTATATAATCATATACACCCTTATCTAGATATTTTTTTGCCTCATCTTCCTTATTTTCATAAAATAAATTTCTAATATTAGATGATGATGTTGAATCTAAGGATAAATTAATAATTTCTAATTTACCTTTATATTTTCTAAATCTTTCTATTTCCTTAGTTGCATCTACATTTTCTCTATTAACAACTAACAAATTATAATTATCTAATATATATTCATATCTTTTCCAGGTGTCAAAATGTAATAAATTATCACTACCTAAAATAAAATATATTTCATCACCCTTATAAATACTACTTACATAATCAAGACTTCTAAAAGTATATATTAAATTGTTTTTAAATTCATAATCAGAAACAATAACCCTGTTATCATCTTTAAACATTATTTCTAACATTCTTTTTCTAATATGCCCTTTAATTAGATTGGATTTATTATAAAAATCTCCTGTAGGTAAAATTATTATTCTATCAAAATATTTTCTATCTAATAATTCATCAACAAGCTTTTTATGCATTAAATGACATGGGTTAAAGCATCCACCATAAACGCCTATTCTCATAATTCTTCTAATTCCTTTAAATACATTTTATAGCTAACATCACTTGCAAGTCTTAAATCTCCTCTTGGTGATACAGCAATTGAACCAACCTTAATACCATCAGGTACACAATTTCTTTTAAATTGTTGAGTAAAAAATCTCTTTATAAATATATTAAGACATGCCTTAATCTCATCAGGTGTATATTCATCAAATGTTAATGTAGCTAAATAATATATTTTCTTTATAGAAGCGCCATATCTTAAAAAATGATATAAGAAAAAATCATGTAATATATATGGTCCTACACTCTTCTCTGTATTTTGAATATTACCATTTTCATCAATTGGTAATAATTCAGGAGAAATAGGTGTATTTAATATATCAGTTAAAGTCTCTTTAATAATGCCTGTTTCACTATCTCTAATATGACTAATTAAAGTTGTCACAAGTGTTTTAGGTATTGATGAATTCACACCATAATTAGACATATGATCACCATTATATGTAGCCCAACCTAAAGCTAATTCAGATAAATCACCTGTACCAATTACGATACCATTTTCTTGATTAGCTATATCAAATAGAATTTGTGTTCTTTCACGTGCTTGAGTATTTTCATATGTAATATCATATTTATTTTTATCGTGACCTATATTTTCAAAATGTAATAATGCGGCATCCTTAATTGAAATTTCTTTAAAGGTAGCTCCACTATTAATAATTAAATTCTTCGAATTTTCATATGTTCTTCCACTAGTACCAAAGCCTGGCATAGTGATAGCTATTACATTTTTTAAATCCATATTTAAAACCTTACAAGCTCTAATAGAGACTAAAAATGCAAGTGTTGAATCACTACCACCAGATATACCTATTACAAGCTTTGGCTTATTTAGTTGTAATAATCTTCTAGCTAATGCATATGTTTGAATGCTTAATATTTCATCTAAAGAATTTGTATCATGAGATAAAAATGGTTTTTTAGAATATTTTTTAACTAATTTATTATTCTTCTTATCTAAATTAAATTTAACAATTTTATAATCAAAATCAAATGATAATTCCTCATATGTTCTAGTTTTTATTCTATCATTATTAATTCTAAAAATATCAACATCCTGATAAATAATACTGCTATCTAAACTAAATCTTTCATTTTCAACTAATTCACCATTAGGCTCTGCAATAAATGCTTGTCCTGAAAATAAGATATCACTTGAGGATTCATATATACCACTTGATGCATATACGTAAGCACTTAATGTTTTTCCTGATTGAGTTCTAACTAAATTCTTTCTATATGAGGCTTTACCTACAGTTTCGTTAGATGCAGATAAATTAAATACTAAATTAGCACCCTTAACTGTAGTAAAATTTGATGGTGTATTACTCATCCATAAATCTTCACAAATATCAATTGAGAATGTTACAGGGAAATTTTCACATTTATATAATAGCATGTTAGAAATAGTTATTTCCTCACCCAATAAATCAATTTTATCTGTATTTAATTTTGTAGCACTACAAAACCATCTAGATTCATAAAATTCAGAATAATTAGGAACAAATGTTTTTGGTGTAATGCCTAAAATCTTTCCACCCTTAAAGACAACTGCACAATTATATAATGCATTTTCAACCTTAATAGGAGCACCAACTATAAAAATAATGTTTTTAGTTTTACTAAATTCCTTTAATTCGTTTAAACCTAAAATAACATTATTATATAAATCATCATTTAAAAATTGATCTTGTGCTGTATATCCACAGATTGCAAGCTCTGGAAATGTAACAATTTCAATTCCTAATTCAATAGATTTATTTACTAATTCTTCTATTGTTTTTACATTATTATTTACATTTAATAATTCTAATTTATTTACAATTGCTCCAACTCTTAAAAAACCATATTGCTTTAACATATTATTTATCCTCTCATTTGTATTTACTTAATTCTATAACTTTATATATATAAAGTCAATATGTTTTTATCACTTTGATAATATCAAAAAGATAAAAAGAAAGAGTGTCTATAAGACACTCATATTCTTCTTGAACTGTGAATCATACATATCCTTATAAATATCACATGTTTCATATAATGAATCATGTAGGCCGCACCCTACAAGATTACCTTTATCTAATACAATTATTTTATCCGCATTTTTGATAGTTGATAATCTATGGGCAATAATAAATGTAGTTCTATTTTTAGCTATTATATCAATTGAATGCTTAATTCTTTCTTCTGTTTCAGTATCAATATTAGCTGTAGCCTCATCTAAAACTAAAACTGATGGATTTCTTAATATTATTCTTGCAAAACATATCAATTGTTTTTCACCTAAAGATAGATTTTCTCCTCTAAATGAAACCTTTGAGTGAATTCCATCTTTATATTTTGTAACTAAATAACCAGCACCAACCTGATTTAAGGCATTAATAACCTCTAAATCAGAATAATCTCTATCCATGGTTACATTAGATTTAATAGTACCTGAGAAAATTGCAGGGTTTTGTAATACAATACCCATATTTTTTCTATAGGATTGTTTATTAAAATCTTTAATTTCATATCCATCTATTGTAATAGAACCTGACTCATAATCATTATATCTTAATAATAAATTCATAAGTGATGATTTTCCTGCGCCTGTAGCACCAACTATACCTACAGTCTCACCACTATTTACCTTAAGTGAGAAATCCTTTAATACTAAAGTATTCTTTACATATCCAAAGTTAACATTCTTAAATTCAACTTCGCCTTTTATTTCATGATTGAATTCAAGTCCATCAAATATTTTAGAATCATTTTTCTCTTCGATAAATAAATAACAGCGTGTTGCCCCAACCATTGAATCCTCAAGCTCATTTAAATTATCAAATATTGTTGAGAATGGAGTAATCATTTTATCAATATTATCAACTAAAGCACCAATTAAACCAGCACTTAAGCCAACCTCTAAATTATTAGATTTAACAACATTATATGCCAAGAATACTAATAATCCTATTTTAAGAAGACTCTTTAATAATGATAATAATTCAAATCCAAACGTATTATTTAATCTAGCTGTTCTTCTATCACATTTTACATAATGATGTAATAAATCTCTATATTCATCTAAGATAATATCTTCATTATTAAAATCTTGTATTATTTCTGTTCCAACAATGTTTTCATTTAATTTACCTGTGATTTTAGATCCTGTTTCTCTTTGATCAACAAAATATTTATGAACCCATTTACGATATACAGTTACCCATATTAATAAAATAGGAACTATTATTAATGTTACAAGACCTAATATAGGTTTTAATATAATTATTGCAATATAAACAACTAATATATTAATAATCGCACTAAATATATCAAACATCTTAGTATAGAACATTTTTATACCTTGAGAATCTGATGTTATTTTAGCAACTATTTTACCATCTGGTTCTAATGAGAAATAATCTACGGGTAGATGATTAATCTTTTTAATTGCATCTTCTCTTATTCTTTTTTCTATTCTCATACCACATATTGTATTTACAAATGTAAATAGATATCTAAATATGAATACTAATATAATAATTGTGGCAAATAACAAGATTGCGTAAGAAACATATTTATAATTTTCATTAGGTAAATATGAATCTAATATTTTCTTTAATATAAATGAGGTAGACGCATTTAATATAGCAGCTAAAACACATAAGAATAATGTTAAAAAGAATAAAGGCTTCTCCTTTTTAATATATGGTATAGTTCTACTAATTAAAGCACTTTTCTTTAATGTTTCTTTTTTCATATTAATCTACCTCCTTCATTTGTTGAGATAGATATTGATTATAATACCATCCATGTAAATTCATTAATTCATTATGGTTTCCACATTCAACTATATTACCATTATTTAATACAATAATCTTATCAGCCTCTTTAACCTGGCTTAATCTATGGCAAATAATAATATTTGTTTTATCACTTCTATATTCTTTTAAATTAGAAATGATATTAGCTTCTGTTTTACCATCGACAGCTGATAGGCTATCATCAAATATTAATATGTCTGAATTCTTTAAAAATGCTCTTGCGATACCAAGTCTTTGTTTCTGACCACCAGATAGGGTAACACCATATTCACCAACAATTGTATCTAAGCCATCAGATAGATTTTCAATATCCTTTCTAAAATCAGCTAGGTCAATTGCCTTATTGATATCATCAATAGTAGCACTTCTATCACCTAATAATACATTTTCATATACACTTCTTGAGAATAAGACATGTTCTTGAGGAACATAAGAAACCATTTTTCTAATTGATTCTTTATTATATGATTCAATAGGTAAGTCATTAATATATATTTCATTATCATTTGTTTCATACTGACGTAATAATTGTTTAATTAATGTTGATTTACCAGAACCCGTTTTACCAACTATACCTAATGTCATACCACGTTCTATTTTTAGATTAATATTATTTAATGTATTAAATGTGTCATTAGGATAATTAAATGTAAAATTCTTAAATTCAATACTATTGATTTGTTCTAATTCTAATTTTCCAGATTTAATATTTGATTTAGAATTATATATTTCATTTAATCTATCAGCACTAATTAATGATTGATAGAAATTATTAATCATATTACCAATCTTTTTAAGTGGAGCTTGGAATAATCCTAATACCATATAGAATTTAGCAAGGGATGAAATACTTATATCACCCTTATAATATAAATAAGCACCAACTAAGAAGCATATAAATGTTGATATTGATACAATGAATTGAAATAGAGGTTCAAATATAACATTTATTTTTACATTCTTAACTTCTATTTTATAAGCTTCCTTACTATATTTAAGATTATTTTCATATGATTCATTTTCTTTTGAATATGCTCTAACAGTTCTAACATTTGTTATACTTTCAAGTATAACATTTGATAATTCAGCATTCTTTTCTCTAACTCGTTTATAGTTTTCTTTAACAATTCTTTTAAGTAAAATATTACATATTAAAATAAATGTTAAAGGAATAAAGCATAATATAGCTAATAATGGATTAATAATTATCATATATATAAAAGCAACAATTACAGTTAATAATTCAAAGAATATATTTAATAATCTATTACCAGCACTAAATTTAACTGTATTAATATCACCTAAGGCTCTACTTAATAAATCTCCTGATTGGAATGATTCAAAGAATTTAGCATCCTGAATAAAAATAGATTCCATATATCTATTATGTAATAGATAATATATAGATGTAGTTAAATAATTTTGAATTGTTCTTTTAATTAAAGCTAATATATATATTGCAAAAATAATAATTAAAAATGGAATTAATATATCATATATAACAAAATGCTTAGTTAATGTAACTTCAATAAATTCAATAGATTTTAATACGGAATCTGTATTAGATATTATTGTAATTTCACCTTTTTCAATTGTAAATCTATCATTTTTACCTTTAACTAATTCTCCATCTTGATATACTAATAATTCATTATTTTTTGTTTTGAAATTAAAATCTAATGTAATCTTTTCTTCATTTATAAATGTGATTTTAGATGATGTATTAAATTCTATAGCACCATCTAAATCATTTATATTTTCAAATACAACACCATTTATTTCATTATTACCATCATAAACAAAATAAGATTTACCTTCTTTTTTTATATCATCCTTAAATGAGATTATTATCTCATCACCTTTAATTTCATCTACTAATCTACCAATAATAATAGTCGGAAAAAGTGATACAATTGCCAAAGATATACCAAAAATTAATTCTAGAATATATTTATACCAGTTCTTCTTAATAATCCAAGAGACACTTTTAATAAAATCTAGCATTTAATCACCTCTTTTTATTCAAATTATAATCTCGAATTGTTAATTATAAAAGGAAAAACTAACACAAAATAGCAAAAAAATCCTAACAATTAAGTTAGGATTTAATATTAAAATATTATTAATTACTTAACTTCAGTAAGTTCAACTCTCTTAGACTTACCAGTAATAGCAATTAATTGATCGCCAGATTCAAGCTTTAATGCTTCCTTAGCCTTAGCAATAGCGTCATCTAAGTTACCAACTACAGCTTGAACACCCCATAATACAGATAATGTACGAGCTTCATCAGCAGTTTCAACAGCGAAGAATACATCAGCAGCAGGACGGAATTGTGAAATATTTAATGCTAATTCAACATCACCTTCACAAACGATAGCAGCGATATCAAATACATTAGCGATTGTAGCAGCAGCTAAACCTAATGCGTCTGATTCATTCATATCTTCCTTATTGTATACTACATTATCAATCATCATGTTATGATCAATATCATCTTCTGCTCTTTCATCAATTTGAGCCATGTAGTTAACTGCTTCAAATGGATAATCACCTTGAGCACTTTCGCCTGATAACATTGTAGCACAAGTACCATCGATTACTGCATTATAAACGTCAGATACTTCAGCACGTGTAGGACGTGGATTTTGTTGCATTGAATCTAACATTTGTGTAGCTGTAATAACAATCTTACCTTGAGATTGAGCTAAGAAAATCATATCCTTTTGGATAGCAGGTAAATCCCAAGCATCAACGTCAACACCTAAGTCACCACGAGCAACCATTATACCATCAGATAGGTTAATGATTTCTTCCATGTTCTTAACACCTTCTTGGTTTTCAATCTTTGAAATAACCTTGATATGAGTGTTGTTCTTTGCAGCTAAGATATCTCTAATTTGCTTAATATCATCTGGTCTTCTTACGAATGAAGCGAAGATGAAATCTAAGTTTTGATCACAAGCGAATTCCATATCAGCCTTATCCTTTGGAGAGATATATGGCATATTTAATACAACGCCAGGAACATTACAGTTTCTCTTGTTCTTTAACTTTCTACTATTTAATGCTTCACAAACTAATTCTTTATTTGCAGCCTTTTCTCTAACTACTAATTGTAATAGACCATCTTCAATTAAAATCTTATTACCAACATTAACATCATCATATAAACCAGCATAAGAAATAGATACTTTAATTGATCCATCAGCTTGCTTACCGCCCTTGAATGGATAATCCATAGTAATAACTACCTTATCACCAGCATTAATTTGAACACCCTTATAGCCTTCTGCATCAGACATGTTTAATTCACCAGTTCTAATTTCAGGACCCTTAGTATCAAGAGCCATACCTGTGAACCAACCCTTTTCAGCATTTAATGCCTTAACGTTTTTAATTCTGAATCCTTGCTCATCGTAATCACCATGAGAAAAATTCATACGCATAACGTTCATGCCAGCAGTACCAATTAATTTTTCTAAGCAGTCCTTTTGTTCACTTGCAGGACCAATTGTACAAACAACCTTTGTCTTTTTCATTTAATCTTCTCCTATGATATTTTTTCAATTAATTTATGTAGCTCCACATTTGGCTCATTTACCATTTGAAGAGCCTTTTCAATAGGTGTATAGTGAAGCTCATTCTTTATAACACCTACTGCTACTCCAGTTATACCTTCATGTAAAAGGTCTACTGAATACTTACCTAATCTTGCAGCAAGTAATCTGTCTTCAGGAGTTGGAGTACCTCCTCTTTGAATATATCCTAAAATAGTAGCTCTACATTCATATCCTGAATATACCTCTACTTCTTTAGCAAGTTGATAAACATCTGTGATATTTTCAGATATTACAACAATCGCATGCTTTCTTCCAGCAAGTCTATTTGCTTTTAAATTAGCAAGTAGCTCATCCTTATTTAAGCCTGTTGAACTTGTAATAATATATTCTGCACCACAGCATATACCAGAATATAAAGCTAAATCCTCACATCTTCTTCCCATAACCTCAATGATTGAACATCTTTGGTGGCTTGATGAAGTATCTCTTAGCTTATCTATAGCATCGCAAGCAGTGTTTAAAGCAGTTGAAAATCCAATAGTAAATTCAGTAGATGCTATATCATTATCAATAGTACCAGGAATACCAATTGTTTTAATACCCATCTCATGTAGTCTTAAAGCACCAGTATATGTACCATCACCACCGATACAGATTAAAGCTTCTATATCATTCTTTTGAAGTTGCTTTACTGCAAGCTGTCTTACTTGCTCATATTTAAATTCTGGAAGTCTAGCAGTACCAAGAATAGTACCACCCTTATTTAGTATTTCTGATACATCCTTACGAGTGAATTCTTGAATTTTTCCTTCAATTAATCCTCTATATCCATCATAAATACCGAATACAGTATCTCCGTTTCTAATTGCTGCTCTTACAACAGCACGGATAGTTGCATTCATACCAGGAGCATCTCCTCCTGATGTTAAAACGCCGATTCTCATCTAGATCACTCCTAAAAATCAACTACCTTTTTATTATAACATATTTATAGACCATATCAAGAAAAAAATTTAATAGAAAATTTTGTTAATAACATAGTTATTAGATATTACTACAATTCTTGACTTTATTATTAAATTAATCTAAAATTATATTAATGAGTGTTAACTCAAAAACGATAAAGGAGATTTTAAATATGAACAAATTAAAGGGTGCTGCAATTATTGGACAATCTGGAGGACCTACATCTGTAATTAACGCTAGTGCTGCTGGTGTTTTTATTGAAGCATTAGGTCAAGAAAATATAACAAGAGTATATGGTGCTGCTCATGGTATTAGAGGTATTCTAAACGAAGAATTCTATGATATTAATCAAGAGGATTTAAAAGAATTAGAATTATTAAAAACTACACCATCATCAATGATTGGATCTGTAAGATACAAATTAAAAGATTTAAAGGTTGATGATTCTGAATATAAAAGATTATTAGAAGTATTCAAAAAATATAATATTCGTTACTTCTTCTATAACGGTGGTAATGACTCAATGGATACTTGTAACAAAATATCTAAGTTTATGAAAACATCAGGATATGAATGCTACTGCATGGGTGTACCTAAAACAATCGATAACGATTTAGCAATAACAGATCACTGTCCTGGTTATGCAAGTGCCGCTAAATACGTAGCTACTACATTAATGGAAATTAGATATGATGCTACAGTATATGACACACCTATGGTTGCTGTTGTTGAAATCATGGGTAGAAACGCTGGTTGGTTAACTGCAGCTAGTCAATTAGCTGTATATAAAGGAGCAGGTCCTGATTTAATCTATTTACCTGAGGTTCCTTTCGATCTTGATAAATTCTATAAAGATGTCAAGAAAAAATATGATGAAAACAATGGACAAGTAATAATAGCTGTATCAGAAGGTATTAAAACTAAAGATGGTAAATATGTACCTGAATTAGTATCTGACAATCTAGCAAAGGACTCTTTCGGTCATGCACAGCTTGGTGGTACTGCTTCTGTTTTAGCTAATTTATTAAAAGAAAAATTAAATGTTAAGGTTCGTGCAATTGAATTCTCATTAATTCAACGTTGTGCTCAACATCTTGCATCTAAGGTAGATGTTGAAGAAGCATTTAATGCTGGTCGTGAAGCTGTTAAGGCTGCTGTAGCTGGTATTACAGATTATATGATTGGCTTTAAGCGTACATATGACAAGAATGGTAATTATGTATGTGAATACATTAAGATACCTCTTGAGGAAGTAGCAAATGCTGAAAAGACTGTACCACTAGAGTGGATTAATAAAGAAGGCACAGGCTTAACTGATGATTATATTAAATATGCTTTACCTCTAATTCAAGGAAATGCAGCTGCACCACTTGAGGATGGTCTTCCTCGTTTTGCAAGACTTAAAAAAGTATTTGTAGATAAAAAGTAAAAAAATTATGGTGAATCCAAACGGATTCACCATTTTTTTAATCATTATATTTTAAATCTTCATTATCCATGCCTAATAATTTTTTAGCTATATTCTTATTAAATAGATATCCATCTATTTTACCAAGATCTGCTTCAAACATTTTATATAAATCATTATAAACATTCATATCAAATTCTCTAGCATAATATGCTTTTTCATTTTCATTCTTGATTGTTTCATAAACCTGACAAAGCTTTCCATTACTATAATCAAAGAATACTCTATTTAAATGCTCCTTTGGAGTATTTCCATTATTATAATCTATAATATATCTTTTTTCTAAAATAGCCTTCATTATTTCACATACTACTATATCTAAATCTTCATCTAATAAAAATACCTTTTCATTTAATTCTAATGTAGATATAGCACCATGAATTCTAAAATCTTTATATGTATCCTTATACAAATTTTCAATTTTATCAAATATTTCTTTTCTTTTAGCTACTAAATAATTAAATTCACCTGTTTGAACTGCATATTTTAATTCGGAATCAATATATAAGAATGGTGTTAATACCTTATTATCATATTCACATTTAGGACATTTAAAATGATATATTCTATCATTTAAAATATCACTTTTTAATTCAGGATTTTCTTTAACATCAACGCTTTCTAATATTCTAATGGGAAACTCTTCCTCACATTTATCACATTTAAATTTTAAGTCTACTGTCTTCATAATTACTCCTTATAAACTAATTAAAGTATACCATACTTAATCTTTAATATCTAGATTATAATATGTATCTGTAATTCTAATAAATTCATTTATTTCATCTGATAAAATATATGATTGTATTTTCATTATATCATCTTCAACATCACTAAATTTAACACTTAGTTCATAAAATAAATTATATTTTTCTTTTAATTCCTTTAATAAATTGCCTTTATATAAAATACTTGATAATGATTCATGGATAAAAACTGAAAATTTAAAATCATCATCAACTAATACCTTATTTAATCCATAATATAATCTTTCTTCTGTTATTCCTGGCAATACATTAATTGTATCTATTAAGTTATCAAGCTCACTATCACCTAATTGCGATATATAAATTATAAAAGCAACCTTACAATACATAAATACCTCTAAAACACTATATTAATTTTAAATTATATGGATAATTTAGTCAAATAAAAATTCCCAAATATGTTGGGTATCCAACAAATAAGGGAATCAATATTTAGTGTTTAATTTTTAAAATACTATAGATATCCTCAATAGTTTGTAATTCTCTTCTTACCTTAACTAATTCAACACCATTTTTCTCGTAAATAATTACATCCTTTTCTTCAGGTAGCATACAGTGATGTACTCCGCCCTTACCATTCATTGAATTTTGGTATGAGCCTGTACCTAATAGACCAATATAATTATCTTCACAATCAGGTATTAAGAAATATCCTGTTTTCTTATCAAAATAAACGTCATCACAATCACATGTGATACCTGCAAGTCTTGCCTTAACCATTTTTTCATTTAAATTGTTAATTGGTTTAATTAGCATTGGTTCACCAAGTGCATACATCTCAGGTAAGGCAATTAAAAGTGATGAGTCGACAATGTGCCATGGGTATTCACCTGTGTTTTTAGTACCAACAACCTTATAAATATTAACAGTTGAATCTTTTTGACTATATTTACCATTTTCACTGATTAAATGTGGTATTG
>Ga0247610_10006088_pt1 | contig 12610 bp, 10 predicted proteins | sample 174DNAGHGhighgp2_FD_193483 | JGI IMG/M metagenome (GOLD analysis project Ga0247610, IMG submission 193483) | Sheep rumen microbial communities from Palmerston North, Manawatu-Wanganui, New Zealand - 1742 DNA GHGhigh gp2 | ecosystem: Host-associated > Mammals > Digestive system > Stomach > Rumen...
GATCGAATTAATAATAGACCTATGTCTGTTCTAAACTACTATTCTCCTAATGAAACGTTTTGCCAATTCTTATCTATTCTTTCCTAATTACTTTTGCACTTGATATTTGAATCTAGACGCAGTTCCAATACCAGATTTCTCATTTATTTTAATTTTTTTTCTTTTTTTTAACAAATTTTTTCAAAAAAAGTGGATATAAATAATATCCACTAAAAACGCTCATACATATCCTCTGTTCCCTTGATATAGTCGTTGTAATAAGCAGCTTCTCTAGAGATAAGATATGAACAGAAAGTACAGTCTCCATGACACTCACGGCAAGACTTTTCTCTAGAAAGCAAACCTATCGCAGTCCCACCATTGGCATAATGTTTACACTTAAAGATAGAATTTACTTTTTCATTCAGAGAAAGATAATAGTCTTGTAATTGGTCTTCATCCAAGCTATCTACTACCTTGTAGTCAAATAGCCTCAACTCAAACTCATCTACAATCTGTTTCGCTAATTGATCAGTATCACTCATGGAAATCAAATCCCTGAGTATCTGCTCTAAGTGTAAAACCTCATGTTTTTTCCAATCAGGATCCGTTTGAATTGTTTTGATAATGAGTACCATTATCAAAAATGCGACAAACACAAGAAATAACCAAAAAAATAATGATTTTTCCATAATATTTTGATTTTTTTGTTAATATTTTTTCAATTATTTTTTTATATTATATTTTACAGTATATTTGCTATACCGTATATATTATATACTTTCATCACATCAAATCAAACAAAACTTCCAATTAATTCTTAATTATTAATTAATTCTCTCGCTCTATTTTGAATTTTTTCTCTGTCCCAATCTTTTTCAGCAAATTTTTTAAAATTTGAAACTAAAGTTTCATGATTTTTATCTGGCACTAAAACACCACTTTCTTTATCTACCAATTCTACACTAGCTCCATCATTGAAGCCAAATACTGGTACACCACAAAGCAATGCTTCCATTGTACAAATTCAAAAACTTTCTTTGGTAATATTCACTAATCATTTTGCATTATGGATTATTTCCATTTTTTCATTTGGATTATTAATCCATCAAATGAAAATAATATTATCTCATGCAATAGATTTCAGATACATCTCATCTGGTCCACTTCACATAATCAAAAGAGGCATTTTGATTTCATTAAATAGTCTGATTATTTTGTCTACTTCTTTCACAAATTTCACAGTCCTTCAGACATAGATATAATAATTATTTGGCTGTAAATTGACCTGGACAGAATTAAATGCTGAATCAATTTTTGGATAAACTACTTTTCAATCAATTCAATACAATTCTTTGGCTAATTTTGCAGTGTACTGGCTATTAAATTCTACTTCATCAAATTGTGTAAATTTTTTGTCCCATCTCCTAAGCCTAGGTGTCACAGCTTTAAACAAAGCTAGTTTAAATCATGATAATTTATGAGTATATTCATCATAATGACTCCAGATATACTGCATCGGTGAATGTAAATACAATTTTTTTTTGATATTAGGTACTGTTATATTTTTTGCAATTGCAAAGGAGGATATAATTATCTCATCAGGATTATATTTTCTGATTTTCCTAGACAATACTCTCATACATAATGGATAAATCATCATCAAATTACGATAATCAAAAATTGATGACAATATTTTTACTTTATTTTTGGAAAAATACAAAAATACTTTGTTTAGCCATACAGGTAATGCCGTCACTACTTGCAAACTCTTTTCTCAAACTGAGATTTCTGATCTATCTGAAAAAAGTGTAAACACTTCAGCATCTGAATATTCCTCTTTTTCAATCATATCCTGAAAAACATTCAAAACCCCACCAGGCATAATCCGACAATTTACAAAAGCTTTTTTCATTCAGACCATATAATAATAAAATTATTTTCTCAGATAGTATTGAAAAAAAACTGAAAAACAATAAATTAATGCACAATTAAGAAATTACTTAAAATTCTTAATTTTTAATTATTAATTATTAATTCTTACCATGGATAAAGAACAAAAAAAAGAATTTAAATGAAATATCATCAAGTTTATAATCTGATGCATCTTGCTAACCTTGTGCCGATGATATCTACAAAATCATCCAGCAGAAAGGATTAGTGTCTTCTCTGGATTTGAAGTATTGTGGCAAAAAGTTGAAGTAATACGAAATAATCGATTTGGTGCTAATGGAGATTTACTTGAGAGCAAATACAGCATGGAGAAATACTACAAAGAATTACTAAACATAGCTGAAAACAATCCTTGCATGACTACAGATCAATTGACAGACTTAGAGAATACATACCAAAATTTGCAAAAAGAAAATAAAGCGACATTAAATGATACTCTGCCAGAATATACAAAACAAGCTTATATTTTTGAGGCAATGGTCCAAGATAAATCATGTAATGAATAAAAAAATATTTTAAACTTCAAAAAAAATAGTAGTTCCAAAGCTACTATTTTTATATTTGCAAAATATCTTTTATCATATAAATGGAATATGTAATCACCAATACACAACTAAATCTTTCAAAATAATGTAAATTCCTAATATCATCAAAAGGACAAAAAATACTGTATTTACATATCACTCTCATACGAAATATTTTTCTGGTTTTATCCTAAATACTTTTTGGATAATCACTCATACTACTCTACCTCCATCCAATGCTGGGATAGGTAACACATTGAATATTGCCAATGCCAAAGAGATAATTCATGCAAAAGCAAGATACAAAATCCATGATCAGCTCTCTATCAAGCTTTCTCATACTTTAATCACTCAAACTGGTCATGACAATGCATTTAAAGAGTCTTTTATCTCTGCTCAATTTAATGATCAAAAACTCCTACACAGACTTCATAAAGCCGAAAATGTAAGTTTCCATTGTGCTCAAATTTCTTTTAATCACATCCACATAGCTTTGTGTACAGGGAATTTTATCGGTTGTAAATCCAATGTCCCAGAAGTGGCAAAAGCGATTCACAATACACATTTGTCCTGTGGACAATGTGTCCTAACTTCACCATCAACTCCATCTCTAGAATACACAATATTTACATCCTGTCAGATTAATCATTTTAGTATAGTTGAGATATTTCGTACATTTACTTTTTCTCCATTTATAGTTTTAAATATATCTCCAGTCTGAATTCATAATTCAGCAGCTAAAGATCACTCACTCACATTTTGTACAAGTAGTGGTATCTCAACTTTTTCTCAAGTCAAAAGTCACTTTTCTTCCAAGAAAGAATAAGTAGGCATAAGCAAACTAGTACTTTGTCATTTGATTGCATTTTCTGGCAAAATGGAAATAGGTTGAGTTCATACAGAAAACACTGTCGTAAAGATTATCCATGCTACCAAAAAATTGGCAGTCACTCATCCAAGTAATATAATAATTTTCTTCCAAAAACTAGCTGACATAAAACTATCTGGTGCATTAAAATCTTCTGCATCAGTTGGATCTTCTCATTTTAGACTACAAAATCACCCAAGAGGTATCAAATTTGCAGTATATTCTGTTCATTTTTTATCCTTTCAAAGTTTACAAATCTTTGGTGGTAATCAAATTCCAAACTCCAAAACTTTGACTCCAGATTTCCTTGAAGCTGTGAAATGTCATAATTCATGTAATACCACAAGTATCATAAACATCAATACTCCGACAACGATAGATATTATTACCATAATTTTCAAAACAATATAAAAAACAAGTTAATTACTTATAATGAAATATATAAGAAAAACAAGAAAATTAAACTAAATATTAATACAAATCCTCATCTTTTAAATCAGAGATTATTTCATCAGAAGATACAAAATATGCATTTATTCATTTACTTTTTAATGCATCCACAAATGCATGACAATCTTGTATACCATAAAAAGCTTCTTTAAACTTTTGATCTTTCAATTTTATATAACAGCAACCATCATTTTCAGAATTTTCAGATAATATTACTACCTCTATTCACATAATATCAGAATATTTTATAGTTAGTATATTTTTTTCTCCTAAATGATTTTTTGAAATAAACAACGATTCTTCAGCCAATCTAATAAATCATCATTCATAAGAAGTAAATGTATTTCAGTTTTGGACAACATCATCTCAAACATATTGTACCATTAAATACTGTTTTCCCTCTAATTCATTTTTAAATTTTTTAAAATTAAGTAGCTTTCCTATTTCCATAATTTCTCATGATACAGATGTTAAGAAATGTCTTTCTTCTCAAACATCCTCTGATGAAAAGGTACGATTTTTCCCAAATTGCATTTGAACAATATCTTTATACGGCATTTCATGCACATTTTTCTGAAAGAACAAATTACATTTTACCTGTTTTATAGATACATCATCCAATTCAATATAATTATTATACCAATATATCAATAAAACAATACAAATAACAATAGCTCATATAAAAAGATACCGTGTTCATACATCAATAAGCAATCCAAATATTAAAAGTATCCAAAATGCAATTATTCCACCATTAATAATTTTTTTAGATCTAAACTTCATTCTTTCATTAGGCATATAAACAATTATAGTATTTATATAAACATCATATAAAAACAATAGATACTACAAATTTTCTTCATTTGATTTCCTTCTAATTTTTATTAAACAATAAAGTGTTTATTTTTGAAAAATATTTTCATGCTCGATTCTCATACACATCTAAATTCTTGAATATTGTTTTCAGATCGGCAAAAACATATTTCTGACTTTGAAGAAATAGGATGAGATAGACTCATAAATGCATGATCTGATCGAGAATACAACGAAAATGGAATCAAAATAAGCAAAGGATACAAATGAAAATCCTATATCAAATGTACACTGGGACTACATCCATTGGAAGTAGTAGAATGAAAAATTACACAAGAAAATATCGATGAAGAGTTGATGAAATTAGAAAATATGTATGTGGAAAATAAAGAGTATGTGGTTGCAATTTGAGAAATTTGAATTGATGTGCATTATGATTGAAAACAAAATATAGAATTACAAAAAGAACTTTTTGATAAACAAATGAAATTAGCTAGAAAATATAATTTACCAGTCGTCATTCATAGTAGAGATGATTTCGACAACACATATGGAATTTTGGAAAACTACAAAGATTTAAAAATTTATATTCATTGTCGGTGATACTGACCTCAAGAAATTGCTAAAGTCCAAAATAATTTTCCAAATTTATGGATTGGATTTTGCTGAAATACTACATATCCAAGTGCAGAAAATCTTAGGGATAGCCTAAAACTAATAGAGCTAGACAAATTACTTATAGAAACTGATGCACCTTATCTACCTGTAAAAAAATTTAGAGGACAAACAAATACACCTGCTATGATCACATATCTTTATGATTTTATTTCAGATTTTTTGTGAGTAGAAAGAATTGAATTAGAAAAAATCGTGGAAAAAAATTTTGATAGACTGTATATTAATTAAAAATTAATAATGAATAATTAAAAATGTTGGAATAATAAATTATTCATTTTTTAATTATTAATTATCCTACACTCCAATCCTATAATAGATTTCTTTATCTACTAATTCTCTTTTTGTTCATCGTTTGAGAGAAGAAATTTGTTTTATTATTTCCACCTTTTCTGGGCTATTACGATATTCTAATCAATGTGGATACCCTGGATAAAGCACTTTTGCCTTAAAAGAAAATGGTCTAGTTTGCTGATTATTTACTGATATTTTACATGCCCCCATCATTGCCTCAGGAGATGTTAAATCTGTCTGAGTAAACTCCGGTTCAAATTCTTTAAGCAAAAATTCTGCATCAGGCGCTCATACTTTAAACACAAACATATTTCAGACATTTCCAAATATTGTCTTTGACATATCCATACTTCATCCAAGTCATTCCTGTTTCAACTGCTCTATATACTGATGAGCTACCACAAGTCAAAGTTTATATTTTCTGGCCTCTGACAAGATAGATTCAAATGAAGCAGATACATAGTTCTGGAATTCATCCACATAAAGATAATGTGGTACTCTTTCAGATTCAGGTATCTTTGCTCTCTTCAAAGCTGATAATTTTGCCTGCATAGAAATAATTTTTCATACCAATTTCGATGTCTCTTCTCATGCAATTCATTTTGCCAAATTCATTAAAATAATCTTTTTTTCTTGCATAGCCTCATACATCTTAAATGATGATTTTGGCTGTCAAATAATATTTCTCACATATACTCAAGTAGTAAACGGACCAAATTTAGCTTGAATAAATGGAATAATCTCAGCCTTTTCCCTATCTCACATTTTTTTGTAAGTTTTATTCCACCAAGATGCTACTACTGGATCTTTCAAATTTCTCATTTTTGCTTCAGCAAAAGCATCATCTGTAAATAATCTCATAATATCTACTAATGTTCATCATTCAGGTTGATCCATCAAAAGTAAACAAGCATTACGGAAATAGTCCTGAATACGAGGACCAAATATTTCAGGTCCATACATCTGGATAAACATCTCTACCAAATCATTTGTCACTACATCCTTGGCATCAGCATCCTCTGGATCCACTTCAAGCGGATTTAATCAAATTGGATAGGTAGTATTTCACAAATCAAAATATATCAAATCATCAATTCTCTCTTTTGGAAACCATTTCAAAAGATTTTCACAAGCTTCTCAGTGTGGATCAATAAAAGTAAATCACCTACCATGATCCATATCATCCACAGCTTGTGCATACATAATCGTAGATTTTCAGGTTCATGTCTGTCACAATATATAGATATGTCTAAATCTATCTTTATCTGTAATTCTAATTTCTTTTTCTTCTCAACCATAATTATTATATCAAACCACAATTCACTCATTAGGAAGATCATTAGGAGGTGGTACTATTTTACCTTTTTGCCACGATAATCTAGGATTTTGATTAAATCTAGCATGTGGAAAATGAATTATAGAAGATAATTCCTTGATATTTAATATGTTTCTTTTGTCAAAATCCTGCAAATCCTCAAATGTAGGATAATGAGTATAAAAATCTCTCATTACGACATCTCTAGCAAATGACCTGATATTTTTCATTTTCTTCAATTTGAGAGTGTTTAGTCCAATATAATTGTATTGATGGAATAATCTTCACATTTCATCTACCATTTTATTTGGTCTATTCTTATCAGGAGATACTGCAAATACTCTAATCTTGGTAAGGAATACTTCATCATCCATTTTTTTATCAAAATCCTGCAACTGCTGTTGAGAAAAATCATGCTTATGTTTCTTTTTTTGGTCATCCTCATGCTTGGATTCATCCTTTGAACCAGCTTTCCACAATTTCAATAAAAACGATTTAAACCATCAAAAATCTTTTCATTCCTTGATTTTTTCTGCTTTTTTCCTCATATCTTTCAACCATTTTTCATGCAGTGGCTGCACTAATACCTGTAAACACAACTTCTCATCTTTATTCACATTATTATATGCAGACAAAATACTATCCATTGGATCCGCTTCAAAACTTTCATATGTCTTGATAGGATGTACACTATTTTTCGTCGGATAAAATTGTCATCATGCCATATATTTTCATGCTTCCAAAAATTTTGGCTGTTCACAATCTTCGATAAAAGCAGAAGGATAAAAAGCAGCTATCATCTTTTTCACTGTAGAAACATGCTCTTTGGGTATTCACAAAAAATATTTGATCTGCTCTTTTTCTGCTACCAAATCAATACTGATATAATTATTTCAAAATGTCCTATTTTTCCGATTGTCTTCATATATACAATAAAAATTTTTGAATACTTGATTCATAACCTCTATATTGTCTTTCATTTGCTGTGTATGATCAGTTGCTTCGATATCTCCAGATTTTGCCACTGCTTTTTTTTCTAATTTAACTTGTATAAATCTCAACTTTTGTGCCTGTTTATTTGTATGTTCATCTTTATATTTTAAAAAAAATAATTTGTATGCAGCTATACAAGCATAATATCATCATACAATCAATCATATAATTAATATCAGTATCAATAAAACTTTCATTAATTTTTGTTATTGTTTAAATATTCACACATTATATTATAAACACATCGGCCAAAAAAAGAAAAAATATCATAAATATTTGCAATCTTTATCAACCATATTTCAAAAAAAATGATAAAATATGTTATTTTTTTATCAATCATTTCAAATAATTCAAAATCGTTTTTTCATCATTTCTCTCTTTTATATCTACTAGCACCCAATTTAATGCGCAACTCAACAATTCTCAAATTTTAGGTCCAGATTGAAGTTTAAAATGCTCCATAATTTTTTTACCATCCACTGCTAAATCTTTTTGAGTAAATTGTCATTCTTCCTTTTGTAATTTTTTCAACATAGTCCTCAATCATTCTACATCTGTGATATCTGCACTATTTTGCATCGGATTGTACTGTCCTAATCTATCAGCTATCGTGATATCCAACAAATTATTTACTTTTTCAAATCAAGCTTCACTATACAACTTACGAAGTTTTTTCACTCTATTTTCTTCATTTGCATTAAGTATCTCTCATGGTACATGATGATTAAATATATATCGACAAATATCTTTTATCTCACTTTTTGAAAAAGTAAGTCTAGCAAAATCATCTTTTGCCAGCTCAGGTCAAGCTACACGATGATTGAGTGGTCATGCCAAAATCTCACGAATCTCATCACGAGAAAGATTTTTCCCATAAGCAGCATACTGCCCTACTTTTCAGACATCATGATAAAGCATGGCAAATCTAACCAAATAATCCGAATTTATTTTTTGCAAATGATAAAGGGACATCAATGTGTGTACATACACATCAAATGGATGATATCTCACAGGTTGTTCAACATTTTTGGTAGCATATAAAGCTGGGAAAATATACTCAAGTAATTTCACCTCATCCAGTAAAGACACAAAAGCAAATGGATCTCCACTGGTAAACACTTTCATCAGTTCATCATGAATCCTCTCTTTTGAAATATTTGAAACCAAATTTGCCAATTCTTTGGTAGCTTTCCATGTATCTGTATCTATATCAAACAATGTAATTTTTGGTTTATCTCATTGATTATCTTTTAATTTTTGATTCAATACAGACACAAACCTCAATGCACGGACAATCCTCAAAGCATCTTCTGTAAATCTCTTTGCTGGATCCCCTACACATTTAATTTTTCTATTCAAAATATCTTGAATTCACTTGTGCGGATCTATTATTATACGAATTTTTCACTCTGTGCACCTTTCAATATCCACGAAATCTTCATGCAAAATATCTATCAAATAAGTAGCAAAGACCTCATCAAATTTTCAATCTGGAAACAATTTAGAAATATAATTTTCATCCTGAACAACCAATAAATTTAAATCAGAATAAAAAACTACTCAATTGTCTTTCAATGATTTTTGGAATATTTCTTCATCTTGAAATTTTTTGTGTTTTTTAAACTCTTTATTCAAATTATTTTTGGGGAAATCTACTGAAAAATAATAGATACAATTGATAGAAAAATCTCTCCTATTTGAATCTAGCAGTATATCATTTTGCCAATTTATCATCTCTGGATGACGATTGTCTGAATAATCATTTTCTGTACGAAGTGGTGTCAGTTCATATTTTACCTCTTTATCCTCTTTGGGGATCAATGTAATCGTACCAAATTTTTCTGTAATAAAATGATGTACATCATCTTTTTTGATATTTTCATAGATATCTTCAGGTGTTCAAGCCATAGTAAAATCTACATCAGTAAGATTTTTTTCAATATCCAACAAGATATCTCTGATACATCAACCAACCAAAAAAAGATTTCCTGTACTACATTTGTCTTGCAGAAATTTTATATGTTCATCTAATATCTTCAATCCATCAAAATTCAACATTTATAGTGTTATACATTTATTAATCTAAATCTTTTTTAGAAAATCATGTCTGTCTCAATATTGCCTGTAACGTTCATTCTGGTAAATCTTTTTTAGCACTATGCTGAGGTATTGTCGTCCTTTTCTTCTGCGACTCATTATAAAGCACTATATGACTTCACCTAATATGATCTACAACCCATCAATGTTTTTCTAGGAATTTTATCACATCCTTAGGCGTGTACGAAGTCATCTATGAACATATTTGAAATAAATGTATATTGATTTTTTAACGATGAAACATTTTTAGAATCATGTTTCTTCACAGATTCCAAATATGCTAATATGGCTTCCTTAGTCATCTTTTGTGCATCTTCAATATCTACACCATAGCTAATACAACCTGGCAATTCTACTACCTGCGTAGTATATCATCCATCATTTTCTTTCGTATAAATTACAGTATAATTCATTTTTTTAATAACGAATAAAAAAAACGATATAAGTCACTATACTTGAAAAAATAGAAAAATCAATTGAAAATCAATGTATTAAATAGCAAAACTAACAACTTTTTATATTCTATCTCAATATGGTAAATTCTTGATATAGTTTTCCATAAATTCTCGGTCTGGATTTCAAGAATTATCAACTGGAAGTTTGATAATTGATTTTCAAAATTTTTTAACATCGTGAGGCTTCCTTCAATAACTCCAACGATATTTTTCTTTCATTATAACTGAACATAAGAACAAAGCAATATATTGATTTAATGTATGTCATTTCAAATATAATGCTGTAATATCATGACTACAAGTAAATTCTCTATTCTGATAAAAGGCATTACAATACAGAACCATTAACTGTAACTGCAATACAATTTCATTCATATATTTTTTTATCTAATGTATTATCTTGATTTCAAACCTTATCCCATGTTTCAATATCATCCAAAGAATAATATTCAGTAACTCAATTATTAGATTCTGTTGATGCTAAAAATGGAAATTTTCAATCAATAGAATGTTCTGGTTTTTTATTATAAAATCATCATTTAAGCATAAATAGTTTATCAAGAGGAAATTCTTTTCGTTTATTGGTATCTAGACTAAAATTGAGTTTTTTATTTCTTGTGGTAATTGGTTTGTAATGTAATGATTTTATGTAATTTTCCATAAATTCTCGGTCTGGGTTTCAAGAATTATCAACTGGCAATTTTATTTTTGTCTTTCAAAGATTAGTTCAATATTTTCTTCAATATGAATATTTTTTTCTTTCTAAGTCTAGTAATGTTACTAAAAACATTCAAATATTAGTATTCAAATTTTTATTATATCAAACAGAAAGTGTTGTTGATCAAATAAAATCCTTGTCCATATAATTTGAATATCACACTGATCACTCTCAATCACAAATAAAAATAATACAATTTCATTTTGTGACTAGTTTCTCTTCACGAACAACCATTTTCATAAAACCGTTATCATCTTTTTTTGCTCAAATATACATAATTTCATTTCATTCTTCCAAATCTCAAGCACAATTACATTTACATTTTTTAATTTCAAAAATTCAATCATTATTGCTGATTTTTTGTAATGGAAATCGTTTTCGTTGTTTATTCGTGAATATCTCCATTTTTAACTAAGTAAGCTAAATAATTATTTATTGTCTTTTGAAAATTTTGTTCTGTTAATTTAGAATAATCTGTTTCCATATATGCTTCTGCTAATCGTTCATCATCTGCTGAAACTTCTTTTACTACTGAAATTCAAGGTTTTGAGATTCTATTATGATAAAGATTTAACCATTCTTTTTCTATTTCACTCCAGATTCAAACTCAATGTTCATTTAATTTTTCTACTCTTCATAAATTTTTCTTTTTTGTGAATCAGTCGTCCTTAAAATATCAGAAAAATGTTCATTTTACTAGTGAATTTATATGTCTTGTTCATAATGTAAAAATCATACAACATGGTACAGCACTTGCTCATGGATAGAATGTTTCATTTGGTAAAGAAAACACAGCATCAAGCGTATGTTCATTCAACATTTTTTCTTTGAACATTTTAATATCGCTACTTGAACCTATCGCACAAGCCATAGGTAATAGAACTGCTAATTTTCAAGTCTTCACTTTTGAGGCTATTTCATATACATAATGTAATCATTTTGAAGGATCTTCTTTTGTGTTTGCTTTCCATGTTGCCACATATTCTGGTTTACAATGTTTTTTCTGTGCATTATATGGCGGATTCATCAACACTCTATCTATTTTAGCATCTTCAATAAATTCTGTTTTATCAAAGCAACTTCATTGAACTATATTTGAGTTTCCATCTCCATGAATTAGCATATTTGTAGTAGATAATCAAAATGCTGTTTCCTCGTATTCTATACCATAAATTTGTTTCTTTTTTACATTATCTCTTTCTTTTTCTGTATCACAGTCATTCATTGCTTCTACCATTGCTCTAACTAAGAATGCTCAGCTTCAACAACAAGGGTCCAAAACTCTTGAATTTCTGTTTATTCAAATTACTTTACACATAAAATGAACAATATGGTCTGGTGTAAATGCTTGATTTTTATCGGCTTTACCTACATATTTATTAAATGTAGTAAAAAATAGATTTAATAAATCTTGTCATGCTGTACTTTTATCGTTTATATAAGGGACTATTTCATCATTAATTTTATTCAAAAGGT
>Ga0247610_10006089_pt1 | contig 12610 bp, 11 predicted proteins | sample 174DNAGHGhighgp2_FD_193483 | JGI IMG/M metagenome (GOLD analysis project Ga0247610, IMG submission 193483) | Sheep rumen microbial communities from Palmerston North, Manawatu-Wanganui, New Zealand - 1742 DNA GHGhigh gp2 | ecosystem: Host-associated > Mammals > Digestive system > Stomach > Rumen...
ATTGGGTGTTTCAAGAAATAATACATTTGGATAATATACTAAATATCTATATGCTTTATTACTAACAATAGAATTTAATACTATATTTTGATTATGATTTCCTATAATACGGAAAGTTTCTCTATCAGCTTGATTTGCTTTTATTAAATGATCCATTATACTTGAACCATCTTTAAATGTATAGAATAAATAATTTATATTAGAATGTTTAAATAAATATAACTTATTATATTTTTTACATATATTTATTACTTTATAAGAATATGCCATATTAGCTATCATATTCTCATTTACTTGATTTTTAGATATTAAATATTCAAATAAAGTATCATTATTACCATATTTACTTAATAACAAATTATCACTTAAAAATTGTATTAAATCATATCTATTATATTTTTTACATATATCAAATACTCTAATATCATTAATACTTTTTATTATATACATACTAACTAAATCTTTTTTAATTAGTATTTCTATTAAAGTTTCATTACCATTTATTGGCATAAATAATGTATTTGAAGATACAGAGCTATTTAATAATACATATTTATTTGGTTTATTAACTAAAATACTATATTTATGTTTTAAACATTCTCTTATTATATCTGGATTATTTACTAATCTTGTTGTCATTTTATCATCTAATTGAATATTATAATCATATACTAATTCTAGTAATGTTTTACCATTTTCATCTTTTTCTAAAAAGTCTTCTACTTGTAAATAATCTTTATCAGTTAATCTTTTTATAGTTCTTAGTTTTATTCCTTCGATGATATCTTCTATAGACATTTTAAAACTAGCGTCTTCTTCATAACGCTCAACATCTTCATCTTCTTTACCCCAAAAGTGAAAAAGAATATGTTTTTTAGCCACTTATATCACCCTTATAAATTCTTTAATAATTTTATATTATTTGCTATATCTTTATGTATAAATGATGCCGATACTAACATATCTACACCTGCTTCTTTACAAAGAAGTCCAGTTTCATCATTTACTCCACCATCTACATTTATTAATGCATGAGAGCCAACTTCATCTATTTTTTCTCTTAATATTTTTATTTTATCTAATGCTTCATATATAAATGTTTGTCCACTTTTACCTGGATGTACACTCATAACTATTATTTCATCTATTTTATTTAAATATGGAAATAATACACTAGCATCTGTTTCAGGATTAATAGCTAATCCTACTTTTAAACCATAATTTTTTACATATTCAATCATTTCATCTATATCTTTTACTGCTTCATAGTGAAATGTAATAGTATCTGTATTTAACATAGCATAGTCTTCTATATACTTTTTTGGATTCTCTACCATTAGATGTACATCTAATGGTAATCTAGAATAACTAGTTATCTTTTTTACTTCAGAAAAAGTCCATGTTTTATTTTCAACAAATTTACCATCCATTATATCTAAATGAATAAAATCTGCCACAGTATTATCTAATTTTTTAACTATATCTGAAGCATTAATACTACTAGATAATATTGATACACTTATTTTCATAATTTACTCTCCTCTACAAATTTAACATAGTTTTCATATCTCCATTTAGGAATCCTACCTTCATTAACAAGTTTTATTACTTCGCATCCATCTTCTTTTATATGAAGACAACTTTTATTATATTTACATGTTACATCAAAATCATCATAATAAAATCTTATTTCTTTTTTAGGTACATTTAATTCTAAAGAACTAAATCCAGGAGTATCTGCGATTAGTCCATTATTAATACTCATTAATTCTACTAATCTTGTAGTATGTTTTCCTCTTCCTAATACTTCTGATACTTCTCCAGTTTTAAGTTTTAATTTAGGATTTATATGATTTAATAATGTACTTTTGCCTACTCCTGTTTGTCCACATAGAGAAACTGTACTTCCTTCAAATTCTTTTCTAATATCATCTAATTGTGTATTAATATATGTTTTAATACCAATACTTTTATAATATTTAATATATTCTTTTATTTCTTGTCTTTCTTCTTTATTTAATTGATCCATCTTAGTAATAATTATAATTGGTTCTATATCATTATATTTAGCTATTAATATAAACTTATCTATTAAATAACTAGAAAAAACTGGAATACTAGTACTCATAACTATTAATAATTTATCTATATTAGAAATGAGTGGTCTTTCCAGATAATTCTTTCTTGCTAAAACTGAGTTAATAATTTTTTTATTAACATCTACTATTACATTATCTCCTACTACAGGGTAAACTTTTTCTTGTCTAAGTTTACCCCTAGTACGAGTATCAATTATTTGTCCGTTTTCTAGTAAAACTTTATGTATAAATTTATTAATACATATTATTTTTCCATTCATAATTATTCCTATTATTCACCAGTTGTATCATCTGTTGTATCTTCTGGTACTTCTCCAGTATCTTCATCAACAACTTCTTCTTGTTCAGGTGCTTTAGCTACTGTTATAACTAAAGATGCTCCTGGTGTTACAACACTATCTTTTTCTCTACTTTGAGCAATTACTGTACCTTCAGAATATTTAGTTGTTTCTTGATATTTAATAGATAGATTTAATTCATGTTTTTCAGCAAAATCTTCTATTTTTACCATACTCCAGTCTTTAGTAAAGTCTGGATATTTATATTCTATTTCAGGTATAACAATTGTTATTTGTTCACCTATTTTACTCTTTTCACCAGCAGCAGGTACAGTTTTAAGAACTGTATCTTCTTTTGCTGCTTTATCTTTCTCTGGTATTTTTTCTGTTTCAACAATTACATTACAATTACATTTACCTTCTATTTTACCTTTAGCAACTAAGTAATTTTCACCAGTTACATCTTCTACTATATAAATAGCTTCTCCACTAGATAAATGTAATTCTATTTCTGTACCAGCTTTTCTCTTAGTACCTATTTCTGGAACTGTTTTAACTACTTTTTCAGCATCAATAGTTTCATTTGGTACATATTTATAATCAGTTGATACTTCAAAACCAGCATCTGTTAATTTGTTAACAGCATCTACTACTGTCATATTAGTAACATCTGGTATAGTAACTATCTTAACATCTGATTTATCAAAATACATAGTAGCTACTATTGTTGAAACAAGAACTAATAAAGTAAATATACTAACTAAAACTATTAAGAAAGTATTACTTTTTCTTGGTTCTTCATAATCATCGTCATCATCATAAAATTCTTCTTCTACTTTTTTAGTTTTCTTTTTAGGTTCTTCTTTTTCAACATCTTTTTCTTTTGCTTTTTCTTCTAATGCTTTCAATTCTTTATCTAACTTCCTTGTCTCATCCAAATCTGTTTCTGGATATTTATAAACATGTCTTGGTTCATTCTTTCTAGATTCATCAAGAGCTGTTTTTAAATCCTCATGCATCTCTCTAGCATCTACATATCTATTTTTTGGATTTTTTGCTGTTGCTTTTAAAATAACATTTTCAATAGATTGTGGAATATTAGAGTTTATTTTTCTAACACTTGGTAATGGTTCTCTTAGATGTTTTAAGGCTATTTCTACAGCATTTTCTCCTTTATATGGAACAAGACCTGTTAATAACTCATACATCATTATTCCCATTGAATAAATATCACTTCTAATAGTTGATCCTTTACCTTGAGCTTGCTCTGGAGGTAAATAATGAACTGTTCCCATAACTGAATTAGTTTGTGTAAGTTGTGTACTATTCATTGCAGTAGCAACTCCAAAATCAGTTATTTTAATCATTCCATTTGAAAGAATCATTATATTTTGAGGTTTAATATCTCTATGAATAATATAAGCATCATGTGCATGAGCCATACCATCAGTTAGTTGTAACATAATATCAACTACTTCAGTAATAGATAATTTACCTCTTTGTTTTAATATTTGTTTTAATGTCTTTCCATCAACATATTCCATTACAATATAATATTGGCCATCATCTTCGCCAACATCATACATTTCAACTATATTTGGATGAGATAAACTTGATGCAGAAAGTGCTTCTCTTTGAAATCTTCTAACAAATTTTTCATCACTAGCAAGATCTCCTCTTAATACTTTTACTGCTACATTTCTATCAAGTATAGTGTCATGTGCTAAATAAACATTAGCCATTCCACCTTCTCCCAAAGTTTTAATGATCTGATATCTATCACTTATTTTAGATCCTTTAACTATCACACTTATTCACCACCAAATCTTACGCAAGCAATTGTAATGTTATCCGTACCCCCACGCATATTTGCCTTCATTATCATTTTTTCCACTTGTTCTTTTAATTCTAATTCCTCATCATCTAATATTTTTTCTACTTGTTCAGTTGTTAACATATTAGAAAGTCCATCACTACATAAGAAAATACCATCAACATTTCTTTCTACATCAAAAATGTCCATTTCTACTTCTTCAGCAGCACCTAATGCTTTCATAAGTACATTTTTTTGTGGATGTACTTTAGCAGCACTTTCAGTTAACTCTCCATTTTCAAGTAAAATATTTACTAATGTATGATCTTTAGTAACTTTATATAATTTTTTGTTTTTATAAACATATCCGCTTGAATCTCCTATATTTCCAAATAAAAGATATTCAGGTGTAAATATAGAACATACACATGTAGTTCCTAAACCACTTGCATCTACATGTTCTTCAGCATATTTTAATATTTTAACATTTATTTCTTCAATTATTTCTTTTAGCCATACCACAGCATCCTCTTTAGTACCTACTGATGATAATTCACTAAATCTTTTACTTAATTCATTTACTGCTAGTGAGGATGCAACTTCTCCTGCTTTATGTCCCCCCATACCATCAGCAACAACCACTAGATATTCTCCAGCAGCATTTTCTACAATATTTACTGAGTCTTCATTATGACTTCTAACTTTTCCGGGATCAGTTTGATAATAACTTATCATATTAATCACCCTCCTCTACATTAGCTCTTAATTGTCCACAGGCAGCACTTAAATTACCACCCATTTCCTTCCTTATTGTTACATTTACATTATACGATTTAAGTATATCATAAAAACTTTTTATTTTAAAGTCATTACTTCTTTTTAATTCAAAGTGAGTTGTCTCATTATATGGTATTAAATTTACATACATAAGTTTACCTTTAACAAGATTTGCAAGTTCTTTTGCACACTCATCACTATCATTTATTCCTTCAAGCATTATATATTCAATAGTAACTCTCCTATTTGTTTTAGAAATATAATAATCAAGAGCTTCCATAACTTTTTCTATCTTATAAGCATGATTTATTTTCATTATTTTATCTCTAATTTCATTATTAGGTGCATGTAAGCTTACTGCTAAATTAACTCCTGTTCCCATATCAGCAAATTCATATATTTTTGGTACTAAACCACACGTACTAATAGTTAAATGTCTTTGTCCAATATTTATCATCTTAGGATTAATAACTACACTTATAAATCTTTTAATATTATTAAAATTATCAAAAGGTTCTCCAATACCCATTACAACTATTGAATCTATTCTAATATTTTCATAATTACTAACACATATTACTTGTCCTACTAATTCACAAAGTGTTAAATCTCTTACTTTTTTAAGTCTACCACTTTCACAAAAAGAACATCCCATATTACATCCAACTTGTGATGAAACACATAATGAATAACCATAATCATGATTCATAAGAACACATTCTATTTTATTATCATCTTCTAGTTTTAATAAATATTTATTTGCTAAAGGACTCTTTTCAACTTTAATAACTTCAGGTGTTTTAATAAACATTTTATCATTCAAAAAAGAAATAAGATTTTTACTTAAATTTGTCATTTTATTAAAATCAAATTCTTTCTTATCATACATCCAATCTATTATTTGAGTAGCATTGAATTTTTTAAATCCATTTTCTATTAAAAAACTCTCTAATTCTTCTAATGTATAATCATAAATATTCATATTTTCACCCATAACAATTATAACACAAAAAAACGCAGATTTTATCTACGTTTTTCATTTTCTATATCACCATTTTGTATACAAAGACTAACTCTTCCTAAAAATTCATATAATTCAAATACATCAATCCACATTCTATCATATACAAATGAATTAGCTATTGTAATTTGACCTGTTTCTGATTGTTTAAAATCTATATCATAATCTTCACAATACATTCTAGCAAAACTAGCAAGCAAATATTCTATATAATTATATACTTTTTGTCTTTCTTCATCTGAATATTTATCATTAATACTACTTAATGAATTTTTTATTATTAAATTAACTCTATTAGCAATCATAGAATATTTATCTTTATATTTTTCAAATTCTTTTTCTTTATCTTCATTTAGATAAAAACTTTTTCTTCTTTCTATCTCTTTTTCTAATTCTGTCTTCATTACCAAAACCTCCTAATAATTATTCTAGAATAGCTTTAATTCTTCTAACTCCTGCAGAAGAAGCTTCTTCTTTAACTATTTTAAAATGTCCTAATTCACTAGTATTCTTAACATGTGGACCACCACATAATTCTTTTGAAAAATCTCCTATTGAATAAACTGTTACTATGTCAGGATATTTTTCTATAAACATACATTCTGCTCCACTATCTATTGCTTGTTGTTTAGGCATTTCTTCAACAGTGACATCTATTCCTTCACTTATCCATTTATTAACTAAATCTTCTGTTTGTTGTTTTTCTGACTCTGTTAATTTATGATCACAACTAAAGTCAAATCTCATTCTTTCTTCAGTAATATTTGATCCTTTTTGATGAACATCTTTATTAACTGTTTGTTTTAAAGCTGCGTTTAATAAATGTGTTGCTGTATGGTATTGTGTTTCTTTTTCAGAATGACCACCAAGACCACCTTTAAATTGTCCTTGACTAGCTGTTCTTGATAATTCTTGATGTTCCCTAAATTTATTCTTAAATCCTTCAATATCTACTTTAAGATTTTTTTCTTTAGCTAATTCTTCAGTTAATTCTATTGGAAAACCAAATGTATCAAATAAATGAAATGCTGTTAAACCATCTATATCTTTATTAGATACTTTTTCAAATTCTCTAAGACCCTTTTCTAAAGTTCTATTAAATTTAATTTTTTCATTCTTTAATACTTCTAAAACAACATCTTTATTTTCAGATAATTCACTATAATACTTTTCATATTTAGATATTATTTTTAAAGCTATTCTACTTTCCCAATCACTATTTATATCAATATTTAATTTCTTAGCATGTCTTATAGCTCTTCTAATTAATCTTCTAAGAATATAACCTTGTCCTACATTACTAGGTTTAATACCACTCTTATCAGCACTAATAAATACACTTGTTCTAATATGATCAGCTATTATTCTCATAGATGATTCATTACCTTCATATTTAAGGTTAGAAATATCTTCTATTTCATTAATAATATCTTTCCATACACTTGATGCATAATTATCTTTAACACCTTCTAAAACAGCTGTAACTCTCTCTAAACCCATACCTGTATCAACATTCTTTTTAGGAAGTTCACTAATATTACCATTTTCATCTTTATAATATTGCATAAATACATCATTCCATATTTCAACCCATCTTTCATCTTCAGGATCAAACTTCTCTGGAATTTCATCATCACTTCTAAAATAAAACATTTCTGTATCTGGTCCACAAGGTCCAGTTTCACCTGCTATCCAAAAATTATCATTTTCAGTTCTAGCTATTCTTTCTTCTGGAATACCTAATTCTAACCATAAATTATGACTTTCTTCATCAAATGGTATTAAATCATTACCTGCAAATACTGTAACAGCAAGTCTTTCAACAGGTATATTTAATACTTTTGTTAAGAATTCAAAACTCCAATTAATAGCTTCTTTTTTAAAATAATCTCCAAGTGACCAATTACCTAACATTTCAAAGAATGTATGATGATATGTATCTCCTATATTATCTAAATCATTAGTTCTAATACATTTTTGATAATCACATAATCTAGTACCATATGGATGAGTTTGACCCATTAAATATGGTATTAATGGTTGCATACCAGCAGTATTAAATAATACACTAGGATCATTTTCAGGTACTACTGGAGCACTAGGTATTTGTTTGTGTCCTTTTGATACAAAAAAATCAATAAATAAATCTTTTAAGTTCATAATTTCCTCCAAAATAAAAAGGATTAGTACAAGGAGTCATAATGACGGTACCATCCTTTATTTAACTTAATTATTATAACGCTTTATTGCGTGAGTGATTAGCTCATAAGAGAAAGTAGCTTCAAATAATATTATTTATTAGTTTTCACCAAACACTAACTCTCTATAAAAATAAATATTATTTTACTTTTCTTCCAATGCACTAATAATACCAAATATATTATTAAAATTCAATATTTTTTTAATTATACAATAAAAAAGTAAATCTTTAAGATTTACTTATATTACATTGGTGGTTGACCAGGATTTCCAAGTGTTGGATTTTCTGCTGGTGCCTCTGCAGCTGGTGCTGCTTTATCTTCTATAACTAAAGAAGGTTCTTCAGATGCAGGAGCAGCTGTATCTTCAATAACTAATGTTGGTTCTGCAGCTGGTGCTTGTGTATCTTCAATTACTAATGATGGTTCAGCAGAAGGAGTAGTAGTATCTTCTAATACTAATGTTTCACTTTCTCCTACTTTTTGTATATCATTTTGAACAAAACTATCTGTTTGTGCTTCTAAACCTTCTAATGATGGTGTACCAGGTTGAACAATCTCAGTTTGTTGTGGTGTATCTACTACAACACCTGGAGTTGTTTGTTCTGGTGCAATGCTAGTAGCATCAGCAGTTAATGGTTGTGCTACTGCATCAGCAGTTTTACTCTCCTCTTTCTTTTTCTTCTTAGATTCATATACTAAACCTATTAATGCAAATGCAAAAAATACACTTACTCCAGCAAACCAAATATAATGATCAGCTAAAAAATTTAAAAAACCTTCCATTTTTATTCCTCCGTATTCTATACATTAATATTTTAACATTACAACAATTTTTTTTCAACACTTTTTAAAAAAAATAGAAATGCATAAGCATTTCTATTTTATTTTATTTAATAATTTTTCTTTTGCTGATACTGGATTAGCTTTTCCTTGAGATTTTTTCATTACTTGTCCAACCATATAATCTAACATATTAGTTCTACCATTTTTATAATCTTCAATAGCTTTTGGATTTTCATTAATAACTTCATCAACTAAAGAATCAATTAATCCTTCATCTTCAATAACTTCCATGTTATATTTTTTAACTATCTCTTTTGGAGTTAATTTATCTTCTAACATATGAGTAAATACTTCTTTTCCTTGATTGTTAGTTATTTTCTTATCTTCGATTAATTTAACTAATTCTGCTATCATATTAGGTCTTACAAATATATCATCTATTGTAGAATCTTCTACTCTATTTACTTCTCCTAATACCCTTGTTGTTATCCAGTTACAAGCACTTTTAGGATTACAACCTAAACTAACGCATTCTTCAAAATAATCAGATATTTTTCTACTTTTAACAAGTACTCCAGCATCATATTCACTAAGATTATATTCTTTAACATATTTTTCTTTTCTTTCTGTTGCTAGCATTGGAATACTTTTTCTAATACTTTCTTTGAATTCTTCAGTTATTTTATATCTAGGAATATTTGGTTCAGTAAAGTATTTATAATCTATAGCATCAGCTTTACTTCTCATATGAATAGTAGTTCCTGTATCATCATCCCATCTTCTAGTTTCTTGTACTACTTCATCATATCTACCAGCATCTTTTAATTCACTTTGTCTCTTAATTTCATATTCAATAGTTTTTCTAATAGCATCAAAACTATTAACATTTTTAACTTCTACTTTAGTACCAAACTCAGTAGCATCTTCATCCATAATAGATACATTAACATCTGCTCTTATTTGGCCTTTTTTAGTATCACAATCAGATATATCAGTATATTGATATATACTTCTCATATGTTCTAAAAAAGCAAGTGCTTCATCAGCAGAATGAATACATGGTTCAGTAACTAATTCAAGAAGTGGAACTCCTGCTCTATTATAATCAATATTAGATGAGTTGTAATAATGATCTAATGATGCAGCATCTTCTTCTAAATGTATATCATGAATACGAATTTCTTTTTCAGTACCATTTACATCTACTACTATTTTTCCATTTATACCAACTGGATGAAAGAATTGTGTTAATTGAAATCCTTTTGGTAAATCTGGATAGAAATAATTCTTTCTATCAAATTCCATATATTCAGGTATTTCACAATTTAATATCATTGCAGCTTCTACAGCTTTTCTAACACACTCTTTATTAACCATTGGAAGTGTACCAGGAAAACCAACATCTAGAGGTCTAACATATTCATTTGATTTCTTTGAATATCCATTAATAGCATCAGAAAATACTTTTGTATGAGATTTCATCTCACAGTGAAACTCAAGTCCTATAACTGCTTTATATGCCATTATTTAACCTCCTTTGCTAATTGATTTTTATATTCCATAGAAGATTCAAGAGCATATGCAATATTAAGTACATTAGCATCATCTTTAATCTTACCTGTTATATTAACACCAACTGGTAATTTATCAATAAATCCATATGGAATAGTTATACTTGGATAACCACCATAGTTTCCTATTTGTAATAATTCTTCTAATACACTAGTATCATCACTAAGCATATTTTTATCATTATCTAAATATTTAGCTACTCCTGTTCCAACTGGAGCTATCATAGCGTCATATTTTTCAAATAAAGAATTCATCTTATCAACAATCATTCTTCTAACTCTTTTAGCATTTAAGAAATATTTTTCTTGATTCTCACTTTGTAATACATAAGAACCAATTACAAATCTTCTTTTAATAAGAGGACTAAATCCTTTAGTTCTATGATCTTTCATCATTTCTGCAGGTGTTTCTCCTTCTCCTCTAGGTCCGAATACTATACCTGTTAAGTTAGACATATTACTTGTTGCTTCAGCACAAGAAATAACTACATATATTGAAGGTAATGCATTTAATAATGTTTGATCAATACTTACTCCTTCAACACTAATACCAAGTTTTTTATAGTCTTCTATTTTCTTTTTAAAGTTTTCTAAATGACTCTTTAATTCTTTAGAAGGTTTTTTATAATTTTCTATATCACATACTTCTTTAATATAGAATAATTTTTTACCTTTAACTTTTCCATCAAGTGAATCTAATAAATGTATATCACTTGAATCCCAAGAAGTCATATCTTTTTCATCTTTGCCTTTCATAGCATCTACTACTATTGCAGCATCTTCTACACTTCTTGTAAGTACTCCTACTGTATCTAAAGAGCTAGCAAATTGATACATTCCAAATCTTGAAACCATACCATATGTTGGTTTATAACCAACTATTCCACAATATGCAGCAGGTTTTCTTACAGAGTCTCCTGTATCACTACCAAGAGCATATGGATATGTTCCTGCAGCTACACTAGCAGCACTACCTGCACTAGATCCAGCACACATTCTTTCTAAATCCCAAGGATTATGAACAATACCTGTATGTCCTGTTGTACCAGTACCACCCATACCAAGTTCATCTAAAACTGTTTTTGCTACTCCAACAGCTCCATGACGCTCTAAATTAGCTACGCATGTTGCTGTATATATTGGAACATAATCTTTAAGTGTATTAGAACTACCTGTTGATAAAATACCTTTAGTAGCAAATATATCTTTTATACCATATGGTATTCCAGACAATAATTCATTTTTATCAACTTTAGTTCCTTTAGCATCATCAATGATTGTTACAAAAGAATTTGTTTTTTCTTGAATACTATGGCAAGCATCAATAGATTTTTTAACTAATTCATCACTTGTTAATTCTTTGTTAACTAATTTTTCATGTAATGATTTAATTCCATCTTCTATCATTATCCCACCACCTTTGGAACTTCAACTTCTCTACCTTCAACAACATCACAGTTGCTTAATAATTCCTCAATATCAATAATTTCACCTTCAGTATCATCACTTCTTAAATCATCAACATACATTTCAAAAGGATAACTAAGTGGTTCAACATCTTTAATATTAGGTATCTTATTAATTAAATCCATATTTTTTTCAATAGTATCAAATTCTTCTTGTATCATAGTTCTTTCTTCATCAGTAAGACCTATAAGTAAATCATTAGCATATTTGTCTATTTTTTCTTTTGTAAAATTACTCATTATTCCTCCTTAAATTTAATTCCTAATTCATCTAATTGACTCTTATCAAGAGTACTAGGACTTCCCATCATATAATCCATTCCACTAGCACTAGCAGGAAAAGCTTGAACTTCTCTTAAGTTTACTTCATCTTTAAGAATCATAATAATTCTATCAATTCCAAGTGCCATACCACCATGTGGTGGACATCCATATCTAAATGCATTAAACATACTTTGGAATCTTGATTCAATTTCTTCTTTTTTATAACCAACTGCTTCAAATCCTCTTGTTAAAGAATCTAAATCAGTATTTCTAATAGCTCCACTAGCCATCTCATTTCCATTACATACAAAATCATATTGATAAGCTAATATACTAT
>Ga0247610_10006090_pt1 | contig 12609 bp, 10 predicted proteins | sample 174DNAGHGhighgp2_FD_193483 | JGI IMG/M metagenome (GOLD analysis project Ga0247610, IMG submission 193483) | Sheep rumen microbial communities from Palmerston North, Manawatu-Wanganui, New Zealand - 1742 DNA GHGhigh gp2 | ecosystem: Host-associated > Mammals > Digestive system > Stomach > Rumen...
ATTCGGCTTCACATCAGCATACAACTTACGGAAGTACGTATCAATGTCTTCTACCAAGTCGGTACGGTCCTGGTTCGAACGGTCAATACGTCGTTTCAGTGCCAATGCATCTTCTGGATTGATGTGTGGGTCACGTATAATGTCTTCCAAGTGCCATTGCACGGTGTCAATCCAGCACTTGAGATACAAACTGTATTCTATGGTGTCACGCTCGTAAGGATTATTGATAGGAGTATCAATATTGTCTGTCAAGTGATAGTCACGTATTGCCTGACGGAAAATGTCATTTGCTTGTTGGGTAAATGTCATGTTAATTCGATTGATTTATTTGTTTTGCAAAGATAGTGTAAACCGAGTGAATAGCAAAATAAATTAATAATTATTTTCATTTTTGTTTGTGTCAAAAACGCCAGGTGCTCATTTTTGATATGTTTGATAATCAGCGGTTTAGTACTATCAAAGTGTGTCAATATGGTCAGATGTGTTGCAAATAATTTTTTTTCTTCGTACCTTTGCGACAGACTTAAAACAATTGCGTTATGGAAAAAGGAAAGCGAACATGTAATGTGTTGAAGGCTGTGCGTCTGCAGATTGCAAAAGCCAATGAGATCAAGTATGAACCGCATGAGTGTCATCATGAAGGACCGTGTGCAGGCACATGTCCCGCCTGCGAGGCTGAAGTGAAGTATTTGGAGCAACAGTTAGTAATGCGTCGTATGTTGGGAAAGGCTGTGGTGCTGACTGGCATTGCTGCTAGTATGACGTCGCTAACAGCCTGTGGACAGAACAAATTGCCTAACGGTTGTGAGAACGATACCACAATAACCGAGCTGGCAGGTGATGTAGCAGACGTGGATGGTCTGATGGAGATGCCGGAACCTGAAGTGGAAGAAGCTGTCAGGGGAAAGATGCCCGCACCTGTTGACACCATTACTCCTATAAAGAAAGATGAACAGGTGATATACGGAGAAGTGCCTTATTCTTATCCGCAATTTCCCGGTGGCAATAGTGCCTTGGCAAAATTTATAGAGGACAACCTGCGTTATCCAGAAGGTGAGAGTTGTGCACAGTGTAGTGTAGTTATTAGTTTTATGGTAGAAAGAGATGGTTCGCTGAGCGATTTCAAGGTGGTAAAGAGTATAGGTGAGCCCTACGATGACGAAGCGCTGCGTGTTGCCAAATTGATGCCCAAGTGGGTGCCTGCCAGAACAGGTGGAAAAACTACAGTAGTAAGATATAACATTCCCATTTCTTTTAAATAGAAGTAAGCAATGCCACATGAAGCTCCGCTGATAGGTATCTGTCGTCATCGGCTGACGGTTGATGGTGCTGGTGTTACCACATTGGTGGCCTTTCACGGCTGTCCACTGCATTGTAAGTATTGTCTGAACTCGCAATGCCTGTCACCTGATGGGGTGTGGCGTGTGATGACGGCTGCCGACATCATGGCTAATTTGCAGAAGGACGACCTCTATTTCCGTGCTACAGGTGGCGGAGTGTGTTTTGGCGGTGGAGAACCCTTGCTACGTTCTGACATGTTGGTTGAGCTTTCCCGTCAGATGCCCCATGAGTGGGCTGTCACCATAGAAACCAGTCTTAATGTTCCCTTACAGCGTGTGGAGGCTGTTGCGCCTTTCGTCAGCCAATGGATAATTGACATCAAGGATATGAACCCCGACATCTATCAGTCCTATACTGGCATTGGCAACCTCCGTGTACGTGAGAACCTTCTTTGGCTTGCTGCCCATGTTGATAAGGAGAGGATTCTTATCCGCCTGCCCCTCATTCCCCGGTACAATACGCCAACTGATGTTGCTGACAGTCGTCGTCAGCTGGAAGCCTTGGGTTTTACCCATTTTGACGAATTTGAGTATATTACTCGATGAGTAAACAATACAAAAACCTTGCAAGGTTTGTTTTTAAGTCCTGTTTAGAGTGATAATTGCAACAAAATCATTACCTTTGCACCAAGTAAGTGATTGATGCAACGGGTAATGAAGAAAAGCTGGTTAGTGACGACTGCCGTTACGTAGTGTTTCCTGATGGCGGGTGGGACATTTTCGAACCATACTGCCCGATGCTACTGAACGTCAGATGATGAAATTACTGAAATAGAAAGAAAAAAAAGAATGAAGATAGTTTGTGACGATAAGATTCCATACATCCGCGAGACGCTGGAACAGCTGGTGGATGAGGTGGTGTATAAGAAGGGTTCGGCAATTGGGCCAGAGGATGTAAGGGATGCCGATGCACTCATCGTTCGGACCAGGACGCGGTGCGACGAGCAGTTGCTGAAGGGTAGCAAGGTGCAGTTCGTGGCAACAGCCACCATTGGCTACGACCATATTGATACAGCATGGTGTGAGCAAAACGGCATTGAGTGGACCAACTGTCCGGGCTGCAACTCAGGTTCAGTGGCACAATATGTTGAGTCAGTACTGTCATTACTCCTCTCTTTTGGGGAGGCAAGTAAGGATTCTACTCTTGGCATCGTGGGTTGTGGACATGTTGGCAGTAAGGTTCGTAGGGTAGGGGAGCGTCTTGGTATGCGTGTACTGGTGAACGATCCGCCATTAGGTCATGCAGATTTTGTGACGTTAGAAACCATAGAACGTGAAGCCGACATCATCACTTTCCATGTACCCTTAGATGCAACGACACACTATCTGGCTGATGAGTCATTCTTCCAACGGCTGCAACGTCGCCCCGTTATCATCAACAGCAGTCGTGGTGGAGTGGTTGATGAAAAAGCCTTAATGCGTGCATTGGATGAAGGTAAGGTAAGTAAAGCTGTTATTGATACTTGGGAGAATGAGCCTGATATCTCGCGCGCGTTATTAAATAAGGTATATATAGGTACTCCACATATTGCAGGATATTCTGCCGACGGCAAGGTGAATGCCGACAATATGGTGATAGAAGCATTATGCCGTCATTTCCATTTGCCGTTGCCAGCTAAGATTGAGGCACCCCGACTGCCATCCGACTTTGTTTATACAGGTAGTGTTCTTGACCTTTATAACGTCATGAAAGACAGCGAAGAACTGAAAAAACACCCTGAGCAGTTTGAAGAATTACGAGGTAATTATCCTTTACGAAGAGAGAAATTTGAGCGATAAAGTGTAAAATGTACTTGTTTTAAGTCAAGAAACTTGCACAAAGAGGGGGTGGTTGTGCAGATATGAGTGCTTTTTTATCCATTTTATTTGCATAAGTGACAAAAAATGATTTACTTTGCACCCGATTTTGGAGAAAATAATACAAGATTTATAATAAGAAATTAATTATTAACACATTAAACATTTACAATTATGTCAGAAATTGAAAGCAAAGTAATTGCAATTATCGTTGATAAACTTGGTGTTGACGAAGCAGAAGTAAAGCCAGAAGCAAGTTTCACAAATGACCTTGGTGCAGACTCTCTGGATACAGTAGAGCTGATTATGGAATTTGAGAAGGAGTTTGGTATTTCTATCCCCGACGACAAAGCTGAGAAGATTGGTACTGTTGGTGATGCTATCGCTTACATCGAGGAGAACGCAAAATAATTTTCAAATTTATAATTGAGAATTTAGAATTGGGAATTATGATATGTTTCGGCCTTGTTGTGGTGTCGGACTAATCATAATTCTCAATTTTCGATTTTCAATTCTCAATAAAAGAATATGGAGTTAAAAAGAGTAGTTGTAACAGGTATGGGTGCTGTAACACCCGTCGGCAACACTCCGGAAGAGACATGGAAGAACCTGCTCAATGGAGTAAGTGGTGCCGCGCCCATTACGCTTTTTGATGCCTCGAAATTCAAGACACAGTTCGCTTGCGAGGTAAAGAACCTTGACATTAATGCTTATCTTGACCGCAAGGAAGCTCGTAAGATGGACCGCTATACCCAGTTAGCCGTGATAGCTGCCAAACAGGCTGTAGAAGACTGCGGCATGGATTTGGAGACTGAAGACAAGAACCGCATAGGTGTTGTCTATGGTGTAGGTATCGGTGGTATCAAGACTTTCGAGGACGAGGTAAAATACTATGGCCAGCACGAGGAGGACGGTCCGAAGTTCAATCCTTTCTTCATTCCGAAGATGATTGCTGACATTGCTGCCGGACAGATATCTATCATGTACGGCTTCCATGGTCCTAACTATATCACTGCTTCTGCTTGTGCTTCGTCAAGCAATGCTTTGGCTGATGCCTTCAACCTGATACGTCTGGGTAAGGCAAATGCTATCGTTGCCGGTGGTGCTGAGGCAGCCGTCTGTGCTACAGGCGTTGGTGGATTCAATGCCATGAAAGCTTTGTCAACACGTAACGACGAACCCGAGAAAGCCAGTCGCCCCTTCAGTGCCAGCCGCGATGGTTTCGTTATGGCCGAAGGTGCCGGCTGTCTGATTCTTGAGGAGCTGGAGCATGCCAAGGCACGTGGTGCAAAGATCTATGCAGAAATGGTTGGTGCTGGCATGAGTGCCGATGCTCACCACATCACTGCTTCTCATCCAGAAGGTCTGGGTGCCAAGCTCGTGATGCAGAATGCACTGGAGGATGCTGGTATGAAGCCAGAGGACATTGACTATATTAATGTACATGGCACATCAACCCACGTTGGCGACATTTCTGAGGCTAAGGCCATCAAGGAAGTATTTGGTCAGCATGCCTTCGAACTGAATATCAGCTCTACCAAGTCAATGACTGGTCACCTTTTAGGTGCTGCCGGTGCTGTAGAAGCCATGGTAACAGTGCTTGCTGTTCAGAACGATGTGATACCACCAACAATCAACCACGAAGAGGATGATAAGGATGAAGAGATAGACTACAATCTGAACTTCACCTTTAACAAAGCCCAGCAGCGCAAAGTACGTGCCGGACTGAGCAACACATTCGGATTCGGTGGTCATAATGCTTGTGTAGTATTCAAGAAATATGCTGAATAAAAGTAATCTTATTGATAAAATAAGGCTCCCTTTCCGTAAGGAGAAGGAGCTTTTTTCAGCTATTTATGATATCACGGGTTTCTATCCGCGTCGCATTGACTTTTATAAGTTAGCTTTGATGCACAAGAGTGCCACCAAGCGAAACGAAAAGGGACGTCCATTGAATAATGAGCGTCTGGAGTTTCTGGGTGATGCCGTACTCGATGCGGTGGTAGGCGATATTGTCTATCGTCACTTCGAAGGTAAGCGTGAGGGGTTTCTTACCAACACCCGTTCAAAACTGGTACAGCGTGACACCTTGAACCGACTGGCACAGGAGATGGGACTCATCAATTTGATTCGCTCCAACGGTCATTCCACCTCCCATAACAGTTATATGGGTGGTAATGCTTTCGAAGCCTTGGTAGGTGCTATGTATCTGGACCGTGGCTACGATGCCTGTATGATGTTCATGAAGAAACGCATTCTCAAACAGCTTATCAATATAGATAAGGTAGCCTACAAGGAGGTTAACTTCAAGTCGAAGCTGTTGGAATGGACACAAAAGAACCGTGTGCGCATGGAGTTCAGGCAAGTCATGCAGTCGAAGGATGACACTGGTAGTCCAATATTCGAGTACATGGCAGTCATCGAAGGTATTGAGGGAAACAAAGGCAAAGGCTATTCCAAGAAGGAGAGTCAGCAGTTGGCCTCGAAAGAGACCTTGCAGCGCCTTCGTCGTGAGCCACAATTCATTGATGCCATCTTTGCTGCCAAGACAGAACGTACGAAGATGGAGGAAGAACCGGTGCAGGTAGTCCCTGATTTTGAACAGCAACAAGACTTCATCATTCAGCATCATGAACAGGAAGTTGTCAGTATGGCTGAAGAACAACCTCAGAAAGAAGAGCCTTTGTTGTCAGATGATGAGTTCTCGTTAGAGGACATAAAAGCCGTCCCGGCAGAGAAGACCCGTGAAGAAATCATAGCCGAGGCTGAAGCTGCTGCCTTTGCAGAAATAGAAAACCAGTAAATGGTAAAAACCTAAAAAAGTTAATAACATGGTGTCCATTGCCTCGTTGTTACTGTCAGGATTCCTTACGTTCGTAGAACTGAATTGTGAGAATCTCTTTGACTGCAGGCATGACTCCCTGAAGAATGATCAGGAATTCCTGCCTACATCCGCCAGGCAATGGACACCACGTCGTTATTGGCGTAAGCTCGACAACATAGGGCGAACCATTATTTCCTGTTCTACTGACACCATAAACTATCAGCTACCCGATTTGGTAGCGTTGGTAGAAGTAGAAAACGACAGTGTGGTAAACGACTTGGCAAAAAGGTCACTCTTGCGTCATGCCGGTTACGAATACATCATCACCTCGTCGCCTGACGTACGTGGACTGGATGTAGCACTGCTTTATCAGCCTTTCTCTTTCCAGTATCTTCATCATCACTCTATTCGTATCACACCATTGGAAGGGATGCGACCTACTCGTGACATCCTTTATGTCAGTGGACGTGTACAGTCAGGCGACACGCTGCATGTCTTTGTCGTTCATGCTCCCAGCCGTTATGGCGGAGAGCAGCAGACACGACCTTACAGGCAGCAGGTAGCACATAGACTGATGCAGTCTGTCGATTCACTGCGTGCCCTGTCGCCAGATGCACGCATACTGGTGGCAGGCGACTTCAATGACTATCTGTCTGATGTCTCACTGCAATATATAGAAGGTAACGGACTGAAAAATGTCTCACGCCATGCAACAGGACATCATGGGGCTAAAGGCACCTATCGCTTTCAGGGGCTATGGCGAAGTCTTGACCATATCTTCACCAGTCCGTCGCTTCCTGCCGATACTTGCTATGTCAACGACCAGCCATTCCTTTTGGAAGAGGACCCTAAGTTTGGAGGCGTAAAACCTTTTCGAACTTTCAATGGTTTTCGTTACCGTCGAGGTTTCAGCGACCACCTTCCGTTGGTAGCTCGTCTCCGTCTGGAATAACTACTTGATTATTATATAAAAAAATGTAAAAGGTATGTCAGATACGAAAGTTTATGATTACCTTTGCCAATTGAAATGAGTTTAACAAGTATAGTAAAACATGCGTTTACGCCACGTATCAAGGAATTGGAACGGCATCAGACGCAAGGTGAGCAGTTGCAGAGGCAGGTGCTGACCGCTTTGTTACAGAAAGCAAAAGACACGGAATACGGACGAAATCATCTCTTTGGCCAGGCTAAAGGCTATGATGATTTCATCAAACATACTCCCGTGAACTCCTACGAGGAGCTGAAGAACGACATTGACCGCATGCGTCATGGAGAGCGTGACGTCCTGTGGCCAGGCAGGGTGAAGTGGTATGCCAAGTCAAGCGGTACCACCAACGACAAGTCTAAGTTTATTCCTGTCAGCAGTGAGGGATTGCAGAACATACACTATGCAGGCGGCAAGGACTCCGTCTCCATCTATCTGCGTAACAACCCCAAGTCACGTCTCTTCGACGGTAGAGCACTCATCCTGGGTGGCAGTCATGCACCAAACTATAACCTGCCAGGGTCACTGGTGGGCGACCTCTCAGCCATACTGATAGAGAATATCAACCCATTGGCCAATTTGGTACGCGTGCCCGACAAGAAGACAGCACTCTTAAGCGACTTTGAGACAAAACGTGAACGGATAGCCAAGATAGCAGTGACAAAGAATGTCACCAACATATCAGGTGTTCCCTCGTGGATGCTCTCTGTGTTGAACTGCATGATGGAGCTTAGCGGAAAGACTCATCTGGAGGAGGTATGGCCAAACTTGGAGGTGTTCTTCCATGGTGGAGTGGCTTTCACGCCTTATCGAAAGCAGTATGAGCAGCTGATTACCACGCCAAACATGCACTACATGGAGACTTATAATGCCAGCGAGGGATTCTTTGGCATACAGGATGACCCTGCCGACAAGTCCATGCTACTCATGCTCGACTATGGCGTGTTCTATGAGTTTATGGACATGGAAACGTCTGAGATCATGCCTCTCTGGGCTGTACAGACGGGTAGAAACTATGCCATGATCATCAGTACCACGTGTGGCTTGTGGCGTTACATGATAGGCGACACCGTACGTTTCACCAGCACTAATCCCTATAAGTTTGTCATCACAGGACGTACCAAGAGCTTTATCAATGCCTTTGGCGAGGAGCTCATTGTCGATAATGCAGAGCAGGGATTAGCCTATGCCTGCCAGCAGACAGGAGCCGAGGTGCTGGAATATACCGCTGCACCTGTATTCATGGATGCTAATGCCAAGTGTCGCCACCAGTGGATCATTGAGTTCTCCAAGCCTCCGAAGGACTTGGCAGAGTTTGCCACACTGCTGGATAAAAAACTGCAGGAGCTCAACAGCGACTACGAGGCAAAGCGACATAAGGATATTACCCTGCAGCCATTAGAGCTGATAGCAGCACGTAAAGGACTGTTTACTGACTGGATGCGTCAGCGTGGCAAGCTGGGAGGTCAGAACAAGGTGCCTCGACTGAGTAATTCACGTGACATCTTGGAGCAACTGCTCCATCTTAATGAAAAATAATAAAACGATAAATGACGGATGAGTAATGTGAATAAAGAAATAAAAAAATGGACCGACGCCATGCAGAAGCGGACGGGACTTAGCCTAAGAGGAGGTGCAGGAGTGCTGCTTGCAGTATTTCTCATTACCCATTTGTCATTACTCATCTCCAGTTGTGCACGCATGGGTTCACCCGATGGCGGATGGTTCGACGACAAGCCACCACGTATCATTGGCTCTACTCCCTTAGACCGCTCCACTAACGTGACAGCACAGAAGATTACCATACTGTTTGATGAATACATCAAGATAGAGGATGCTACGAACAAGGTCATCGTGTCACCCCCACAGTTAGAGATGCCGGAGATAAAGAGTGCTGGTAAGAAAATCATTGTCGAACTGAAGGACTCGCTCAAGCCTAATACTACCTATACCATTGACTTCTCGGATGCCATCACCGATAACAACGAAGGCAACCCCTTGGGTAACTATACCTATACGTTCTCTACTGGCGAGCAAATAGATACGTTCGAAGTGTCGGGCACCGTACTGAATGCACAAGACCTGGAACCTGTCAAGGGTATCATGGTAGGACTATACGACGACCTAAGCGACTCTGTCTTCAAGACCAAACCCCTGCAGCGAGTGTCACGTACCGATAGTCGTGGTCACTTCGTCATTAAAGGTGTGGCACCAGGAACTTATCGGGCTTATGCCCTACAGGATGCTGACGGAGACTATGTGTTCAACCAGCTGAGTGAGAATATTGCCTTCTCACACCAGACATTCGTTCCTTCGTCAAAACCAGACATAAGACAGGATACCATCTGGCGCGACTCTCTACACATCGATAGCATCATGCGCATACCTTATATTCACTATTTTCCTGACGACATCGTCCTGTTGTCCTTCCAGCATGAGCAGACCAACCGCTACCTCGTGAAGAGGGAACGTAATGAGCCTAACCGCATCAAGATGTATTTCAGCTATGGAAATCCTGAGATACCACGTGTGCGAGGCCTGAACTTCAATAGCGACGAAGCATTTATCGTTGAGGCTAATGCCAAGCACGACACCATTACCTACTGGCTGCGCGATACCATGCTCGTCAACCAGGACACCCTGCGCATGGAACTGCAATACCTTATTTCTGACTCTACGGGTGCACTCGTCAATCATGTTGACACATTTGAGGCACTGCCCAAGGTGTCCTACGAGAAACGCCTCAAAGACAAACAGAAAGAAATAGAGAAATGGCTCAAAGACCAAGAGAAGAACAAGAAACGTGGCAAGGCCTACGACAGCATCTATAAGGAGAAACCACTGACACCACAGTGGAGCAATATGTCGTCCATGGATCCTGATAAGAATGTTACAGTAGTATTCCCCACGCCATTAACCAGACTCGATACGGCAGGCATACATCTTTATACTAAGGTGGACTCACTGTGGTATCGTACACCTTTCGAGTTTGCACCAAAAGACTCACTGCCAAGAACCTATGAGCTACGGGCAGAGTGGCGGCCGGAGATGGAGTATAGTCTTGAAATCGACTCTGCCGCCTTCGAGGATATCTATGGACTGGTCAACGACCCCTTCAAACAAGGTATCAAAATCAAGTCACTTGACGAATACTCCACACTCTTCGTACAACTCAGCGGAGCAGACAATAACCTGCTGGTGGTCCATCTGCTTAATCAGAGTGGGGATATGGTCAAAGAGACACGACCCGTTGACGGAACAGCAGAATTTTATTACGTAGAACCAGGTAAGTATTTCCTCAGTGCCTTTGTCGATGCCAATGGCAATGGTGTATGGGATACAGGAGACTACGATGCCGACCGTCAGCCTGAGGATGTCTATTACTATCCGGAGGTTATAGAGTGTAAAGCTAAATGGGATGTCACTGAACGCTGGAACCTCACGGCAAGGCCACGTAACGAACAGAAGCCTGCCGACATTACCAAGCAGAAAGGAGAGCAACAGAAGAAGCTGAAGAACCGTAATGCCGAACGTGCTGAGAAACTTGGCATTGAAATTCCAGAAGAATACAAAAGGTAGAAATCTGGGCCTTGAAGTAGAACTACGATGATAAAAAAAGTTTTAAAATTCCAAAAAATAACGCACGGCATTAAACGTCCTAACCTTAAAAACGCCTAATAAATAAAAACAACAGTGTCTCGCGGTTCCATCACGAGGAAAAAATATAGGAGATAAGAATATGAAAAAGAAAATGATGAATATGATGATACGGCCATGGGCAGCATTGTGTTTTGTTGTTCTTTTGTCATTCCCCGTTAACTCATACGCACAGTGCGGCATTACCAATACTGCATTCCAGTCAGGTGAGTTCCTCTCATACGACCTCTACTTCAACTGGCAGTTCGTATGGGTAAAAGTAGGAACAGCATCCATGTCAACCGTCAAGTCACGTTATAAGGGACAGGATGCCTATCGCAGCAGCCTCATAACACGCGGTAACAATAAGCTCGACAATATGTTTGTCATGCGCGATACGTTGCTGACTTATAGCACCATGAACCTCTCACCTCTCTATCATCGAAAAGGTGCATTAGAAGGTGACCGCTACTATGTGGACGAGATATGGTACACCTATCCTAACGGTAAGTGTCACCTTCGCCAGCACGAGCTGACCAGCAGTGGTGAGCATCTGTGGAAGAATACCGACCCAGGCAAGTGCGTCTATGACATGATGAGCATCTATCTCCGTGCACGAAACTTTGATGCATCAACCCTGAAGGTAGGACAGAAAATCACATTACCCATAGCCGATGGACGACATCTGCAGGACACTTGGCTGATTTATAAAGGCAAGGAAACCATAGAGATGAAGAACGGCTCGGCAAAATATCGCTGCCTCGTCATGTCGTTCATGGAGCGTGAAGACGGTCAGACAAAAGAGATAATACGTTTCTTCGTAACCGACGATGCCAATCACATACCTGTACGTCTCGACATGTTCCTTCGTTTTGGTTCTGCCAAGGCATACCTCACTGGCATGAAGGGCATACGCTCACCACTCACCAGTAAGGTTAAGTAATATTTCCTTAATGGTGTAATGAGGAAACTACCCCATATCCTTCTGTTGTTCCTGCTCTTGTCAGCATGTACCAGTAAGAGCCAGTACGATGCCATGCGTCGTGGTCTGGACAGCCTTAATGAGCGTAACCGCAGTGACCAGCCGTTCACTGCCGCCGACGTGCAGCCCTATGTTGATTTCTTCGATAGTCACGGCACATCCAACGACCAGCTGCTGGCATATTACCTCCTTGGCCGTTCCTACCATGAACAAGGTGAGGCTCCCATGGCTCTGAAGTATTACCAGCAAGCCATCGAGTGTGCCGACACCACCGATGCTGACTGTGATTTCGGTCAGTTGAGCAGGGTGTATGGTCAAATGGGTAGATTATTTTACGAACAATCACTATTCAGACATTATTTATCCTCCTCGAAAATAGCAGAGCGTTATTCGTGGAAAGCAAAAGATACTTTGGCCGCTTTAATTTGTTATGAACAGCAAAGTGTTGCATACAGAGAATTAGGTAATTTAGACTCTTCTTTATTTATAGCAAAGACCGTAGCCAATCATTACTCAAAGCTTGGCTATCATTCGGATGCTGCTATAGCTTTGGGAGGTATTGTTCATACATTAATAAAGATGGGGAGACTGTTGGAGGCTAGGAAATGTATGGCAATTTACGAATCGGAATCAGGTTTGTTTAATGATTTTGGCGATATAGAAAAAGGTCGTGAAATCTATTATGCCGTAAAAGGTCTGTATTACCTTAGGACAAATTGTCTCGACTCTGCAGAATACTATTACCGTAAAGAACTAACAAGAGGAAAGGATTTCAACAACCAAAACGGTGGTGCGCTTGGTTTAGCAATGATTTATGATTTGCAACAAAGAAAGGACTCTTCTTCCAAGTATTACAGCTATGCCTATGCTATGAATGACTCCATGTATGCCCAGATGGTTACCGACGAGATAGAGCGCATGCATGCTATGTACGATTATAGCAATTACCAAGAAATAGCAAGAAAGAAGACAGAGGAGGCGAGAGAAGAAAGACTAAACAGGCAGATAGCAATTGGTTCTATTGTTTTTATAGTCCTTTTCTTTA
>Ga0247610_10006092_pt1 | contig 12608 bp, 12 predicted proteins | sample 174DNAGHGhighgp2_FD_193483 | JGI IMG/M metagenome (GOLD analysis project Ga0247610, IMG submission 193483) | Sheep rumen microbial communities from Palmerston North, Manawatu-Wanganui, New Zealand - 1742 DNA GHGhigh gp2 | ecosystem: Host-associated > Mammals > Digestive system > Stomach > Rumen...
CGGGTTTTATTTATTAAGTATCCGGTTAATTAAACATTTACTTCTAATTAACTTGACCATATGTCAATCGAGGTTGATAATTTGTGGTATAAGAATAAAATTTCTTTGAAAACTCTGGGTGAAGGCCCTCATTGGAATGATCGATTTCCTGATTGCGCATCAAAAAGACATAATGCTGGTCTTAAGCGGTATGTGCGGCGTTATCGCCGTTTTTGTGCTGCTGATGAAATCGCTTCCGAAGAAGAGACGCCATGCATTGCTCGCTGTAGAGATCTGTGCAATGTTCATCATGATCGCAGACTGTCTGGCATATGCTTACAGGGGAAAATCGAGTGAACTAGCATACTATATTGTCAGGATCAGCAATTTTGCTGTCTTTTTCCTGAATATCGGAATCCTATACGCTTTCAATGCCTATCTCATAAACCTGTACGAAGATGCCAATAACGATAAGGGCTTTAAGAGACTTAAAGTAGTTAATTTTTTGGGCGTTGCCGGAGTAGTTATGCTCATCGTCTCTCAGTTCACGGGATTCTATTACACTATTAATGATTCCAACCTGTATGTGAGAGGCCCCGGATTCATAGTCTGCTATCTTATCCCCGCGGCTATGCTCATCATCCAGATATCTGTAATTATCGAGAGCTTTAATAAGCTGAACCGCACTATGAGCACTTCTCTGCTCCTGTTCTCGCTTTTCCCGCTTATTGCCTCAGCACTTCAGGTCGTGTGGTATGGCCTGTCGCTCATTAACACGACTATAGCTGCTATGGCATTGCTCCTTTATCTTTTCGCGCTCAAGGACATGAATGAGACTTATGCTCATGCAAATGAACTAAGGATCGAACTTCTTACGGCAGAACAGCAGAGCATGAAGAGACTTTTCGAACAGACGGCAGAAGCGCTTGCAAGCGCAATCGATGCCAAGGATACATATACACATGGTCACTCGGCCAGAGTGGCAAGTTATTCCAGACTGATCGCAAGGATGTCCGGCAAGAATGAGAAGGAATGTGAAGAGATCTATTATGCGGCGTTACTCCACGATATAGGCAAGATAGGTGTTTCGGACGAGATCATTAATAAAGAAGGTAAATTGACTCCGGAAGAGTATGAGGCTATCAAGCAGCATACTGTTATCGGAAAGCAGATTTTATCCAGTATCGTGGAGTTCCCGCATTTAAGCATCGGCGCCAACAATCACCATGAACGTTTTGACGGAAGAGGTTATCCGGATAAGCTCAAGGGCGAAGATATCCCTGAGATCGCAAGGATAATCGCGGTAGCTGATGCCTATGATGCCATGACGTCGAAAAGAAGCTACAGAGATCCTCTCCCGCAGGCAACCGTAAGACAGATCCTCATTGAGGAAATGGGCGCACAGTTCGATCCGCAGTTCGCTGCGCAGATGATCCACATCATCGACGAGGATCAGGAATATGAAATGCGCGAAAAGGAAGACGTTAAGGAATTTGCCGGCAACGATGAATTCCATTTTGAATCATCGAATTCATTCCATACTGAAGGCATCCTGGTATTCCCCAGCACAAAAATGAACATTCATATTCGTATAGCTCCTCTTGAGGGCCATGACGAAGAAGAGTGCAAACCGGAAATTGTATTATTCGATTCTCTTGACGGAAGAGTCCATGAGACAGGAAAACTGCGTGAAGAACTGCTCTACAGCAGATATGCCTCGCTTCATCTTGACGGCACTTACAGTCTGGACGACGCAAGGGATATCAGGACCTCGCTCGGTTCATCAGGAGCTGCAGGGCACATCTGCGGTGAATATGACATCGAAGCATCCAGAGTAAAGGATCACCTTCTCATAAAGATTAGCGGCAGCAACGGTTCAGTCGAATACATCATTGCCCTTACGGACAGCACGAGGTTCAGTTATATCAGCTTTACCGGTGAGAATTACCGCCTGGAGGTTACATCGATCAAGCGCTTTGAAGAACCCGTACCTTCTGATTATATTCCGAGGATCGCAAAGCTGGTCTCTTATATAGATTGTGAGGCAGGCAACGTTCCTAATATTCAGGTAGATAACTACCGCACAGATTCAACGGATGGTGTCCTTCTTAAGGATTCCATGGAGATCGATTTCCATACGATGAGCCTTCCTACTGCAAGACTCATATGGCATTGCCCGTTTATATGTATTTTCACATCTTCAAACGGAAAGGTAACTGATGATGATTACCGTGAGTTTGCACTAATCAGGCTTGACGGTGAGGTCTGGGACGCAGCTTCTTACGGCGAGAATGAGATCCTTATCAGTAAGAATTCTGATTTCAACGGATGGGATAAGTGGAAGATACAGAACAAACAGGGTATGGACTGCCATATCTCGATGAAGCGTGACGGCAAAACGATCACTACGGTGACAGAGAACGGCGGCATCTTCCTTAAGTGCACAACAAAGATAAAGACTGACGATGAAGATATCTATGTCTCACTTACCGGTGACCAGATCGCTCTTACAAAAATAAATATCAAATAACTATTCCTAAAAGATTATTTCTTGACCATACCGCAGCAAGGTGTTATTTTATTGAGCGCGCGAAAACTACGCGCCGACAGTTCGTTTGTGCCATCCTGTCGGAAAACAAAACCAGGACAATCATTTGAATCAGTTTTTTATTGCGTTTTTAAAATGCATGTTTGATTGAATGTGACTCCTGTTTTGGAGTCATTTTTTATTTGGAGAAGAATTATGAGTGAATCTAAAACAGTATCAAAGTTATTCATGTGCATTGGCATTGTTTTCGTATCATGCCTTTTGCTCTCGAACCTCATCGCCGGAAAGATGTGGGCAGTTACGGAAAACATCACGCTTCCTGCCGCAGTGATCCTTTTCCCTCTGACATACATCATCGGTGATGTGTTCACGGAAGTATACGGATTTAAGAAGGCCAGGACGATCATCTGGCTCGGATTTGCATGCAGCTTTTTTGCAGTGCTTATCTACCTTATTACTATCGCGCTTCCCCATCCCGGTTACTGGGAGAACCAGGGCGCTTATGAGATCGTCATGGGTACGACGCCGAGAGTGGCTGTCGCTTCGTTTGCAGGTTATCTTTTCGGAGAGTTCTCAAATTCCATCTTATTGTCCAGACTTAAGGTCGCAACAAAGGGCAAGAACCTCTGGCTTAGAACTATCCTTTCGACTGTTGTCGGAGAGGGTCTTGATTCCGTTATCTTTATCATGATCTCTTTCTGGGGAACAATGGAGAATTCTGTTGTGCTCAAGATGATCTTATTCCAGTATCTTTTCAAGGTTGCATATGAGGTGATCTTTACACCGGTAACATATGCAGTCGTAAAGTGGATCAAGAAGAAGGAAGGCGTCGACGTATATGACGACGGCATCAAATACAATATCGTAAAGGGGTGATACCATGCGTGAGAAGGAAGGCCTTACAAAGCTTGGCAGTGCAGGCACCAGATACAGTCAGGATTATGACCCGTCTGTTCTTGAGACGTTCGAGAACAAACACCCTGACAATGATTATTTTGTGAAGTTCAATTGTCCTGAATTTACAAGTCTTTGTCCTATCACAGGACAGCCTGACTTTGCGACGATCACGATCTCCTATGTTCCTTCGGTCCGCATGGTCGAGAGCAAATCATTAAAGCTCTATCTTTTCTCTTTCCGCAACCACGGAGACTTTCATGAGGACTGCGTAAACATAATCATGAAAGACCTGATTAAGCTCATGGATCCTAAATATATCGAAGTTTGGGGCAAGTTCACTCCCCGCGGAGGCATTTCCATCGATCCGTACTGCAATTACGGCAAGCCCGGAACGAAATGGGAAAAGGTGGCAGAGGACAGGCTCTTTAACCACGATATGTATCCTGAGAAAGTGGATAACAGATAACACTCGAAAACCGGTCTGTTCTAAAACCCGGGTGCATTTTGTAATATGCATCCGGGTTTTATGATTTATACTGAAATAATTCAAGAGAATTATGAGGTGTTGATATGTTTGATCAGGAAAGATTCGAAAAGCAGCTGGCATTCATCAGAGAGATCGATAAGGAGAAGATGATAAAGCGCCAGAGCTATATTACCGATTGCGAGACACGCGAGAATGACGCAGATCACGCATGGCACATGGCGATAATGACCGTGCTCCTCAGCGAATATTCAAATGAGGATATCGACGTTTTAAAGACCATGACAATGCTCCTTATCCACGATCTCGTGGAAGTCTATGCAGGAGACACTTATGCTTACGATGAGGAAGGCAAGAAGACACAGGCAGAGCGTGAAGCTCTGGCAGCAGAAAAGATCTACAGCCTCCTTCCTGAAGACCAGGGCGGATACTTAAAGTCTCTCTGGCTTGAATTCGAAGAGCAGAAGACCCCTGAAGCGAAGTTTGCAAGAACTATGGACTGCTTCCAGCCCCTTATCCTCAACGATGCAACAAACGGAAGAGCCTGGAAAGAACACGGCGTAAAGAGAAGCTGGGTAATGAGACGCAATCAGAATACCGGCGCCGGCTCTGAAGATATCTGGGCTTATGCCAGGGAAAACCTTGTCGAGAAGAACGTTAAAAACGGCAACATCATTGACGACAGCAGCGAGGCTTGAACGCCGGATTTAATTGACCTGAATATCGTTAAAACCGTATAATTATATAGTCTCTTTTTTATGAGACGGGATATGGAATAAGTGGAGGAAGATATTATGAGTAAGTTTTGTCCTCAATGCGGTACGATGGGAGCTGATACAGCTAATTTCTGCAAGAAATGCGGTCTGGATTTCAGAGCGTTAAGTGTAAGAGCATTTGTACCTGCAACAAAGCCTGCGGTCACGCGTCCGACAGCACCTGCGGCAGCGCCTGTTGCTGCAAAGCCCGCGCCTGCACCCGGACCATCTCAGGGACGTGTCAGTTCAGGATTCCCTTCAGGTTTTGCAAGATCACAGACAGCTCCGGTCCCTGCACCTGTAGCTACTAAGCCTGCGCCGGCTCCTGCGACTGTTGCTGCAAAGCCCGCGCCCGCACCGGTTGCACCCGCACCGGCTCCGGCACCCGCACCTGTGCCTGTTCAAGCTGCAGTAAAACCGGCACCCGCACCTGCGCCTGAAGCACCTGCAGTAGCTCCTGTTGTCATAGCGCCTGTTGCAGTACAGCAGCCGGCAGTGGTACAAGGCTGGATACAGAATACCGGTGTGGTCAATCCCAATCCGGTACCGGGATCAGAAGGGTACGATCCGACATTCCACTGCACATGCGAGTACTGTTATTACGGTTTCGATTACCATAATTTTGACTTGGGCCACAGAACGTGGTATCCGCACGGATTTGTATACTGCCCACGCTGCCAGAAGCCTTTAAGGCACAAGATCGAGAATGAGGTATTGCCGCAGGCATAAAAAAACATTATAACGGGGTCGTCTTGGGAATGAGGCGGCCCCGGTTTATAGTGTGAAAAATGCAGTGCGTCAGGAAGCCATTTCGCTTGACCTCAACATTTTCCTTAACATTTTTCGCGAAAAAACTGCGGAAAATGTTGAGTTTTCCCATTTCTCAACTTTTTCCTCAACTTTTTTCGCAAAAAACCTGCGGAAAATGTTGAGCCGTTGGTGACGCCTGTTTAATTGGATATAATTACTCTAATGTGATATTTTTTTATAGCTATGGCAATAGATAAGAGTAAGACAGATCTGATATTGGCGAAATACGAGGAGCTGACCGGCACATTAAGTGATCCGGCGGTTGCTTCACGCCCGGACGAATATACGAAGTATTCAAAGGAACTGGCTGCTCTTAATCCTCAGGTTGAAGCTATCAGAAGTTACGAGGCGTGCGAGAAAGAGATCGCAGGCATTTTAAGCCTTCTTGAGAGCGGTGATCTTGGCGGTGACGATGAGATGAGAAGCCTTGCAAATGCAGAGCTTGCAGATGCCAAGGACAGGCTCGCCGTTCTCGAAAAAGAGCTCATGATCTATTTAACTCCGGGTGACCCGAGAGACAACAGATCCGTAATCCTGGAGATCAGAGCGGGAGCGGGCGGAGAGGAATCGGCGCTTTTCGCAGGTGACCTTTTCAAGATGTATAAGGGTTACGCAGCGCTTAAGGGCTTTGATGTAAGCATCGTTGATGAGAGCCCGACAGAGCTTGGCGGATATAAGGAGATAGTCGCTGAGATCGATGGCCCGAGAGTGTTTTCGAGACTTAAGTTTGAGAGCGGAGTTCACAGAGTGCAGAGAGTTCCGGTGACTGAGTCGGGCGGAAGGATCCACACTTCCACGGCAACAGTCGCAGTGCTTCCGAAGGCGGATCCGACTGATGTCGAGATCAATCCGAATGACCTTAAGATCGACAGATTCAGAGCGTCGGGCGCAGGCGGACAGCATATCAACAAGACTTCGTCGGCAATAAGGATCACGCACCTTCCGACCGGAATGGTCGTTACATGCCAGGATGAGAGATCCCAGATCCAGAATAAGGAAAAGGCGATGGAAGTCCTGCAGTCACGTTTGTGGGCTATCGCACGTCAGGCAGACATCGATAAGAATAACGATGAGAGAAAATCACAGGTTGGAACCGGTGACAGATCCGAGAGGATAAGGACATATAATTACCATCAGGGAAGAGTTACCGACCACAGGATCGGCTTAACACTTTATAAACTGGATGCAATACTTGCAGGTGATCTTGACGAGATAGTTGATGCATTGACGCTGGCTCAGGCTGCAGAGAATGCAGGATCAAGTGAAGAGTGATAAGGGGCATTTATGGAACGCGAAAAGAAATATAACAAAACATTACTTATAGATTCATCCGACAGCAAAGCCATCAAAGATTGTGCTGAGCACTTGAGAAACGGCGAAGTTATCGGATTCCCCACAGAGACGGTTTACGGTCTGGGCTGTGATGCAAGAAACGGTGAAGCCGTAAAGAAGGTTTTCGAAGCCAAGGGACGTCCTGCTGACAATCCGCTTATCTGCCACATCGGCGATAAGGAGCAGATCAGCGGTATCGTATCTGAGATCACTCCGCTTGCACAAAAGCTCATCGATGCATTCATGCCCGGCCCTGTTACTATAGTAATGAAGAAGGCTGATTGTATATCAGACCAGACCACGGCAGGCCTTGATACCGTAGGCGTAAGAATGCCTTCACATCCTGTGGCTAACAAGTTCCTTAAAGCCTGCGGCGTTCCTGTCGCAGCACCTTCCGCAAACCTTTCCGGCAGGCCTTCTCCCACGGGAGCAAGATCTGTTCTGGAAGATATGGACGGATATATCTACGCGGTAATTGATGGAGGAGACTCCGAATACGGACTGGAATCGACCGTTGTCGACTGCACAGGAAAAGCGCCCGTGATCTTAAGGCCCGGCGCCGTTACCAAAGCAGATATCGATGCGGTCCTTAATGAAGGAGAGGCTGTTATGTCAGGATCTTTATCAGACAAGGAAACACCCAGATCACCCGGAATGAAGTACCGTCACTATGCGCCTTATGCCCAGGTCGAGATTATGAAGATGCCTGAAGGCACAAAGATCGAAGGTGACGATAAAGCCGGTTCTGACGGCAAGATTGCAAAGTCTTCCTTTACCATTGAAGATCTGAAGAAGCTTTCCGACGATGAGGCAAAAGAACTCGTAAATATCGCATCTCCTTTTATCCTGAGATCACGCGAGATCCTTTCTTCCAACCCGTTTGCCAGGATCGGACTTTACTGCGGAGATGAGATCAAGGCAGTCTACGAGAAGCTCAATGACAAGGTATTGTCTGCTCATACGGAATTCTGTGTATACGGAAAGACGGTTGATGTATCCTGTGCTTCCCACGGCCTTTTCGAAGGCTTGAGATTCCTGGATGTCCAGGAGGTCGACGTGATCCTCGCCCAGGGCTTTGACGGCGAAGGCTTATCTGTTGCCTACATGAACAGGCTTTCCAAGGCAGCAGGCAAGAAGGAGGAGCTGACCCCCGGCATGCCTAAGCCTGCAAGACCTTCCAGGACCCCGCTTCCGATCGATGCGTTCAAGGATACTTTTACTGCATCCGTACTGTTTGTTGACGACAACAACACTTCGCTTTCCGCCTGCTGTGAATCTTTGATGAGACGCAAGCTCGAAAAGAATGAGCCCTACATCTCGAACAGGATGAGCGACACCGGTTTTGAGATCTACTGCGAATCAGCAGGACTTACAGCCATGGATGGCATGGATCCTGATTCTCAGATGGATAAAGCCGTAAAGGAACTTACCGGCTGGGGCTTGGGTTCGATAGAGTCAAGAAGGGCTAATCCTGCCATTTACGATGACAACGACCTGATCCTTACAGTAAGGGATGAACAGGCATTTGCGATAATAAAGGCTTTCCCTGAGATAAAGGACAAGGTTTTCTCACTTTCGACCTTCGCAGCTAACAACGGTCTTGTCATGAAGGACTCATCGGGCAGGATAATGTCGATTTCCGTCCCTGATCCCACCGGTGAGAATTACGAGACTTACCTCCATACTGCAAAAGCACTGGATGCGTGGCTCGACCTTCTTTTCCCCTACATAATCAAAGAATTAGGGGCTTCCAGGGTTTAACGGCCTTCAGTTTTTGGGACAGAAAAAATTGAGACTAGTCTCAATTACCCCCAAAAAGTCTCAATCTGCTCCAAAAGGGTAGAATTTTGATTTTGGGGTTGCTAAACTTTGCTCAGTAAGAATTTAGGCAGGATACGAACTAAGAGGAAACGGCTTTTCGCCTGGTAAATGCTTGACTTTGGCTCTGTTGCTGTGTTATTCTTCTCGATGCCGCTTATATAGGGGCGGTATCCTTGTCCGGATTTAAGGCCGGACCGTAAAGTCCAGAAGGAGGTGAATGACATGGCAAACCAATATCGTTTGATCGCTATCCTCAGCACCGCTAACGGTGAAGAGGGAATTGCTTCTCTTACTGACACAATTAAGGCTAAGATCGAATCAAGTGCAAAGATTGACACATTTGATGCAATCGGTACACGTGAGCTCGCTTACGAGATTGATGGTCAGAAGAACGGCTACTATGTTCAGACTGTATTTACTGCCGATAGCGTTTTCCCTAAGGAACTTGAGCGTGTTCTCAAGATCACTGATGGTGTAATCCGTTATCTCATTGTTCGTGTCGGTGAGTAATCACTTTTGACAGGAAGGTAACAGTAAATGAACAAAGTAGAATTAGTCGGAAGACTTACTAAGGACCCGGAAGTAAAGCTTACATCCAACCAGACCCAGTTTTGCAACTTCACTATTGCTGTTGACAGACGCTTTAAGGATGCCAACGGCCAGAGACAGGCTGATTTCATCAACTGTGTTGCATGGCGTCAGACGGCAGTCTTTATTCAGAAGTATTTCCATAAGGGCAACCGCATCGGTTTGGTAGGAAGCATTCAGACCAGAAGCTACGACGATCAGAATGGACAGAAGAAGTTCATTACTGAGGTAGTTGTCGATGAGGCAGAATTCGTAGAATCATCTGGCGGTGCATCCGGTGAGACATATCGTCAGGAGCCTGTTGCTCCTACACAGTCCTTCAGTGCGCCTGCACCTATGGCAGATTCAGTTGCTGCAAGTGCTCCTACTGCACCCAACATGCAGATCGATGCACCTACAGGCGGTTTTGATGAAGGTCAGTCCGGTGAGCTTCCATTTGAGATTTAATTAAAGGAGATCACTCAAAATGGCAGAAAACAGAGCACCCAGAGCCGGTGGTAGAGAGTTTGCCGGCGGAATGAGGCAGAGAAGAACACGCAGGAAGGTTTGCAACTTCTGCGCTAATAAGGTTGAGTCTATCGACTTTATGGATGATGTCACACTCAAGAAGTACATTTCCGAGAACGGAAAGATCCTTCCCAAGAGAATGACAGGCACATGCGCAATCCACCAGCGTGAGCTTACAACAGCTGTCAAGCGTGCACGTCAGGTTGCAATTTTGCCCTATACGGTTCAGTAATCCGTTTTTGGGACAATAGCTGTCCTGTTTAACACAAATCAGGTCAGCTAAGTTATAATTTAAAAAATGTATAACAATCGGGCCCTCCCGGAGCATATAATATGTTCTTAGGAGACAGCCCGATTGTTTTGTAAATCTAATATCCGGGTTATCGGCGGAGGTTATTTATGAAGGTAATACTGCTTTCTGATGTCAAGAATGTCGGCAAAGCCAATGACGTGGTAAATGTCAGCGACGGTTATGCAAGGAATTTCCTTTTCAAGAAGGGTCTTGCCAAGGAAGTCAATTCTGCAAATCTTAACGAAGTTAAGCTTCAGACCGGTGCTAAGGCTGAGCACGAGCGCAGGGCATTGATCGCAGCACAGGATGCCAAGAAGATCCTTGACGGCAAGGTCTTCAAGGTAGTTGCAAGAGGCGGCGCAGACGGAAGACTCTATGGTGCTGTTACAGCCCAGGATATTTCCGACAGCCTTAAGAAGGAAGGCTTCGATATCGACAAGAAGAAGGTCGTTATCTCCAGCCCGATCAAGAATACCGGAATGTTTAAGACAAGAGTTAAGCTTCACCCCCAGGTATCTGCCGATATCAATGTTGAAGTAGTTACAGGTGCCTGATCAGGGATTGATTCTATATGGCTGAAGATCTGGATTATCTGAATAATCTTATCGATCAGGGGACTGATACGAACGGCGAAGTGGACGTCGAGATGGCGCTGCTCGCTCTTTGTATGCGCAAGAACAATGCCATTCTCAAGGTCGTTGAGAACAAGATCGAAGAGAAGGATTTTTCCGATGCGCGCAACCGTGTCATCTATGGTGTCATTACCGACATGTTCCTTGATAATGCCCAGATCGACAGAATTACAGTATTTTCTGAGCTTGAGAGAAGAGGTCTTGCCGATAAAGCCGGCGGACAGAGATATGTTTACCGGGTAGGCGATAAGATGGCCGTTCAGACCGCTATGGACAGCTATATCGAAGCTATCCGTGAGAGGTCTGACAGAGCTAAGCTCCTTAAGGCCGTTGAAGAGGTTAAGACCAAGGCCACCGACGGCAAGATGCGTGCATCTGAGGCTGTCGATTATGCGGTCTCTGCTATCTCCGCATTGAGAACAGCAGGTGAGACCAAGGGCTTTGAGGGCATGCCGGACATCCTTAAGATGACCATGACAGAGATCTATAAGGAACTCAAGGACGATAACGTCGGAGGCAAGGTCAAGGTCGGTTTCCCCAAGCTCGATTCCATGCTCGGAGGATTAAGGCCGGGTTCACTTAATATCCTTGCGGCGCGTCCTTCCATGGGTAAATCCGCGCTCGCTATCAATATGGCTGCAAATGTAGCAGCCAATCAGAATCCTGTTGCGATCTTCTCGCTCGAGATGAGTAAGTCCGAGATCGCTTCAAGATTAATGTCTTCATTCATGAACAAGCCTGTCAGCGAGATCATCTACTCACATAAGATGAGCGAAGCTGATCAGAAGCAGATCGACAGGGCATTAAAGCTCCTGGCTGAGTATCCGATCTTTATTGATGACAATTCGGATACCAACCCGATCACGATGAAGTCCAAGCTCCAGCAGCTGTTTGCAGGCCCTAATGCGCCCAAGCTGGTAGTTATCGACTACCTGCAGCTCATGACGATGCCGGGCAACGGAGGCAAATCCCGTAACGAGGAAGTTACGGCTATTTCGAGATCATTAAAGCTCCTTGCTAAGGAGTTTGACATACCGATCATTGCTCTTTCGCAGCTCTCCAGAGGCGCTGCTCAGAGAGATGACCATACACCCCAGCTTTCCGACTTGAGAGATTCAGGTGCTATCGAGCAGGATGCCGATACGGTAATGTTCATCGACAGACCTGACTACTACAAGAAGAAGGATGAGGAAGGTTCATCCGACGGAGAGGAAGCTCCACAGACGGTTAATTTCAAGGATAAGGAAGATGCCAAGCCCGCTTACATCTACCTCTCGAAGAACCGTCACGGCAGGACCGGCAGGGACTCCGTCTGGTGGGTTCCCAGAAAGACTATGTTTATCGAGCACAGCGAGAAGGATCCTGAAGATGATTCCGGCAGTGCTTATACAAGGACTGTGGACGGCGATGCCGCTGCACAGAACTATAATTTTGAGAGTGTAACCACGGATGAGGCTCCTATCCCGGAACCTCCCATGCCTGGCAATGATGATGCACCGCCGGAAAATGACGACTTCTTCGCGCAGGCAAATGACAGTTTCCCGGACGGTTTTTAAGATTTGAAAAAAGAAGAGACAGTTGAGATCTTAGACAGAGTCCTCGAATTTTCCAAAACTAAAGGACTCTTTGACTGTGGCATTATTGTTGTCGGTCTGTCCGGAGGTCCTGATTCTGTTGCTCTTTTGCATATCCTTAAGGGACTCAAAGACCGTTCCGACATAGATTGTGACATCTATGCACTTCATTGTAATCACCATCTAAGACCTGTTGTCTGCGACGAGGAGGCAGAGCTTGTAAAGAAGCTTTGCAAAGAGATTAACGTTGAGCTCAAGGTCCTGGATTTCGACTGTAAGGAATTTTCTCTTCAGAACCGCATTTCGGAGGAGACTGCCGGAAGAGTCCTGAGATATGAGGCTTTTGAGCAGTACGCCCAAGCCCTCGGAAAGGCTTCTGGCAAGACAGT
>Ga0247610_10006093_pt1 | contig 12606 bp, 8 predicted proteins | sample 174DNAGHGhighgp2_FD_193483 | JGI IMG/M metagenome (GOLD analysis project Ga0247610, IMG submission 193483) | Sheep rumen microbial communities from Palmerston North, Manawatu-Wanganui, New Zealand - 1742 DNA GHGhigh gp2 | ecosystem: Host-associated > Mammals > Digestive system > Stomach > Rumen ...
TCTCGCCACCTGGCAGCAGCGCGTCCACGACTTCTCCCCCACCCTCTGCGAGTTCGCGATGAAGACGATCGGGGAGATTGAGAAGATCGAGCCGGTGACGATCATTTAGTTAGCAGTTAGCAGTTAGCAGTTAGTAGTTAGCAGTTGACGGCAGGAAGAAGGGTTTGGTGCTGTTTGTTATGGGGGACGACAACTGGGACAACATTACAATTGTTATCTATCGTACAGAGCTTGACCAGGATACCAATCATAAGCTGGTGCACCTCCTTGAATCAAGTAAAATAAAAGGGCAATAATGGCGATAACCAACATGATTATAAAAAGTATCCTATACCTCTTATTCTCCACTTCTTGAGGCGAAGGGCGCACACTATTAGCCCGAGGATGCTTCTGAGCATACGATGTCCTTTTTCGGGACTTCGACTTGGCAGCACTATGTCGTTTGCGGCTCATGATTCAAGGCCGTTGACAAGGTTAGAACTTATCTCGAACGAATTGGCAGTGGGTTTCATGGCGCGAAGATAAGATTTTTTCGACAACTGCAACCAAAAAAAATACTATCTTCGCGCCACGAAACCTTGAACCTTGAACCTACCATCTCTACCAAGCTCTTGCCCCTTGACGGGGCTGCTTAAGGAAAACTCTAAACTTTTAACCCCTAACCTTTAACCTTTATGATCAAGACCATGCCCTACTTTCTCGATATGGACGATGAGCGTCTGTACGAGCTGGACAACGCCCGATATGTGATCATGGGCGTGCCCTACGACGGTACGAGCACCTTCGTGAAGGGTGCCGACAAAGGCCCGCAGGCCATCCTGGACGCTTCCGACAGTCTGGAGCTGTATGACGTCCAGTACCAGCACGAGGCCTGGCTGGCCGGCATCCATACCGACCGCCACGACTACGACCTGCGCACGCCGGAAACGATGGTGAAATCCGTCCACGACCGAATGCGCCACTTCATGGACATGGGCAAACGCCCGGTCCTCTTGGGCGGGGAGCACTCCGTCTCCGTGGGTGCGATCCAAGCGATGGCGGAGACCTATCCGGACCTCACGGTGCTGCAGATTGACGCGCACGCGGACCTGCGCGACAGCTACCACGACTCGCCCTACAACCACGCCTGCGTGATGCGTCGTGCACAGGAGTATGCCCGTGTGGTGCAGGTCGGCATCCGCAACGTCTGCACCGACGAGATGCACAACATCGTGCCGGAGAATATCTTCTACGCGCATCTCATCCACAATCGCGAAGATTGGATGGAACAGGCAATCAACCGCCTTACCGACAATGTCTATATCACGGTGGATTTGGACGGTTTCGACCCGTCGATACTGCCGGCCACCGGCACCCCGCTGCCCGGCGGACTGCAATGGTACCCCACCCTCTCCTTCTTGGAGAAGGTGTTCCGCAGCAAAAACGTCACCGGCTTCGACGTGGTGGAACTCTGCCCGCAGGCCGACAGCAAAGTCTCCGACGTGCTCGCCGCGACGTTGGTGTACAAGATGATAACGATGTGGGAGAAATCAGCCTCGTCGTTGCCTTCCGTCACCCCCATGGCGGTGTACCAGCTGTAGAGGTATCCGAACTTTTCGACATTGGAAGCATCCTCGTTGTAGGCTTTGTGGTTGCCGGTGGCCCAGCGCAGGTTCTCGGCGAGCCAGCACTGCGAACCGACACGCACCGCGTCGTAGTCATAACCCTGGTAGCTGACCCCCAAGCAGGGGACGTAATCCACCGTCACGATTTGCTCGCAAGTGGTCATCGCATTGCCGAGGTCGTCGGAAAGGGTCCAGGTGATGGTGTACGCGCCCGGCGTCATCGGGTTGTACTCCAACAAGTTGTTGCTGATGACAATATGATCCACCATCGGGGTCAAGGTCGCGTTGGCAGGTAGCGTCACCATCGTATCGGAGGCACCGTCCAGCAACACGATTTCGAGGTCGTCCGGACAGTCGAGACCCTCGGTAATGGGCAATATACGTAAGGCGACATTGAAGTCAGGCACATAGTTGCCCAAGCCGTTGTCGATGGCGAATCCCGACTATACAGCGATGCCGTAGCCCCACAACCATTGCAAAGTTATAAAAGTTTGTCCTACAGCGAATTACAGCAATTTTACAGAACCGTTATGTTTCCCCGTTTCACCACCGGTTTCCCCGTGCTGGGCGTGTATTTCATCAGGTAATTATAGACACCGTTGGTCACAAGTTTGTCCTTGTAAGTGCCGTCCCAGACGAAATTCACGTCCGTCGTGGCGAAGAAGATCTCCCCCCAGCGATCGAAAATCATAAACTCAAAGTCCAGAATTTCCGAACGCACTGCTTCAGAAATGGAGATATAGTCGTTAAGGCCATCGGACCTCGAAGGCGTTATAACATTGGGGATATAGACCACAATCTCGCAATTTTCGATGGTGAAATTTGCCCGTCCATCGCAGAACTTGTTGCTGCCCGTCACCGAATAGAGACCAGGTTCGGTCACCTCCAAAAACGTGGTGGTGTCTCCGGTACTCCAGAGGAAATGCTCAAATTCGCTCTCCACCTCCAACACGGTTTCATGCGTGGAACAGAATTCTGGATTGTTGGAGATGATGGCGACCGTGGGATTGATGATTTCCAGATGCAACGTCACCGTACTGTCACAACCGTCAGCTGCGGTGAGGTGTTGGTCATAGTCGCCCGTGGAGGAATAGGTGTGTCCGTTCCACGAATATTGCACACAGGCTGTGTCGGAGAATTCCGACGTGTAGCCTTTCGAAATCAGGATCACGGCGGCGGTGTCGCAACTGTTAGCGCAGCAGATACGGTACAGGAGTGTGTCCTCGCCGACAAAGTCGTCGCCAAACTGGAAGTTGAAGATCTCGTGAGCGGCTCCCGTGGCGGTGACTTGCGCGTGCGATGGATATTGGATGATTTCGGGCTCAATCGGACCATCGGCGGTGCAGAACGCATCAATGGTGTCGTTGTCCAACGGATGGATGGTCTGGGTGCCGCCGATGCAGGAAATCACCGTATCTGGAAACGCGTAGAGCGGAACGAGCACCTCCACGGTCACGGAGTCAGTGCAGGTGTACATCGGCGAGAAACTGATGTCATCGAGGGCGAAATCGTTGCCGGAGTTCACGGTGTTCTGGTTGAGGATGCGGATGGTCGCCGTGGTGGAGTTGCCGCTGTTCCAGATCTGGTAGAACTGCTGCCACTGGGCCGTGGCTGTGGGTGCCGTGAAGATATTGCCGATGGTCTGGCCGTTGATGCTGAACTGCAACCGTGCCAACTCGCTGGATGAACAGGTAGAACCCTGTCCGAGACTGGCCACCCAAGTGATGAAGATGTGATCGGTGTTGGGTTGCACATTGATAACCTGCTGCCAAACTGTGGTGTTTGCCGAGCCCGCTCCATTCACGTACATACACTTGCCGGTGCTGTTGCCGTAGGTATGGTCGTAACAGATATATGTGCCGAAATTGTTGTGCACGTTGGCCGAACTCGAGTTAATAGTGTACGTGCCCTCTTGCCCAATGATTCCCCACGTATTGGAGTTGGTGGTATAATAGCTGTAGCCGCTGGTAAAACCGGTATTTCCACTCTGGAAATCCCCGTTCGTCACAATGTTGCCGTAGATGTAGCGACCCGTGACGTGATACGTGGTGGTCTCCGTCGGCGAGACTGTCTGGTTGCTGTCGTGCGGATTGGTGAACGCCGTCTCCGGCAGCCAGGTGTATTCAAACAGGTTGTGCGACTGCAGCGGCACGGACTGTCCGACGAAGATGGTGGTATCCTGCGTGATGAGCACCGAATCGCAGTGGTCGGCCTGCGCGTAAGCCGCCACAGACATCACCAATAACGCTAATATCAAAAGAGGGTTACGTGTCATACTTCGATGTGATTGAACTGTGCCCGCAAGAGGGCAACAGTTTTTTTTCTTATGCCTTGTACCTTAATACTCATCCTCGTATCCACCGCCTTTGTCCGTCAAATGGATGACGATCACGTCAAACAGCGGGTAGTCTTTGTATTCCACGAAGAAGGAGACCTCCTCTGTGAAATTTTTCGGAAATTGAACGCCTAGCCACTCCCCTTTTTTGATTCTGCTTTCGTTTCCGCTTTTCGTATTGGCGTCCGAATCTCCTTTCTCCTTGAGTTCGTAGTCGCCGTAGACATCCTTCACGCTTTTGTCTTCATTCAGAAGCACCACTCTGCAATGGAAGTTCGTGTATGAGGTCTCATTCACGACCCGGACTTGGTTATAGGATTTTTCATCGCCCTTCACCTCAAAGCTCATTATTTGTTGCTGGGCAAAAACGGCAACCGTCGCCAGCATCAATAATACTGATAAAATGGTCTTTTTCATATTGTTCTATTTTTTATACGCTTCGTTATTCTTTCATTTCTGTTTAATATCCGAAAATGGCATACGGAATCACCCTCACCGTTCGAACCACTTCAGCAGTTTCATCTTCCACTCGCCGGCCTTGCCCGTGTAGGGGTGCTCGCGCAAGGGAAGGTTGAAGATGGTGCGGCCCTTGAGGACTGTCTGGGGGTGTGTGAACTCGCGGAACCCCCACTCTCCGTGGTAGGCGCCCATACCGGAGTGGCCCACGCCGTTGAACGGCACGCCCTTCACCATCATGTGAATGCAGACCTCGTTGATGCATCCGCCGCCGAACTGTTGCGTCTGCATCACGCGATTCGCCCATTGCATATCTTTGGTAAACAGATACATAGCCAACGGATGCTCGCGGTCGGCGATGGTCTCCATCAAGGAATCAACCTCTGCATCCGGGAATGGCACAACGGGCAACAGCGGACAGAAGAGTTCGTGCCGCACGATATGCTCGTCTTTGTTCACTGGATAGATGATGGTGGGTGCATAATGCTGCGTCTCGCGGTCGCCCTCGCCGCCGAAGAGGATGCGGTCGCGGTACTCGTCGGCCAACGCCGCGCATTTGTCGTATGCCGCGGTTGTGATCAGTTTAGGGTACTCCGGATTGGTAATCGGATGCTCGCCGACCTGTGCTGTGAAGGCCTTCTTGAGTTCTGCCAAGAAAGGTTCCGCAACCTCCTCAGCCACGGCTATCTGGTTGATGTTGATGCAGATCTGTCCAGCGTTGCATAGTTTGAAGAAGGCGATTTTGCGGGCCGCGTCCTTGAGATCGGCATCCTTGCGCACCACGCACCAGTTGCCGGTTTCGCCGCCGAGCTCCAACGCCACAGGGGTGAGGTTTTGGGCAGCCTCAGCCATCACGTGCTTGCCCACGGCGGGGGAGCCAGTGTAGAAGATCTTGTCGAACCGCTGCGCGAGGCACATATCCGCCACATCATGACCGCCATCGATGAGGGTGACGTACTCAGGCGGGAAGACCTCCGCGAAGAAGCGTTTAAGGACTTCGGTGCAGGCCGCAGACTTGCTGCTGGACTTGATCACCACGGTGTTGCCGCCGCACATCGCCGCCGCCACCACCCCGATGGTCAACAGGATCGGGAAGTTGAACGGACTAATCACCAACGACACGCCGTAGGGCATCTTATAGACTTTGGTGACGGTGCTCGGGAAGCACATCAGACCGCTGAAATGGCATTCCGGCCGCGCCCAACGACGAAGTCCGCGCAGCATCTCGTTGATTTCCACGATGATGGGTCCCACGTCGCAGAGGTAGGCCTCTACCCTACTCCGTCCGAGGTCTGCGGTCAGCGCGTCCTCGAATTCCGCGGCGTGCGCGATAACCGCCGCTTTCAGTTTCTTCAGCTGTTGTATCCGCCATTTGACGGGCAATGTAGCGCCCGTACGGAAGAATTTGCGCTGGGCCGCGACGATTTCTTGTATTTCGGTTTCGGTATATGACATAATGGAATAATACGGCGGCAAAGATACGTTTTTTTAATGGATAATTATGCTCCCTGTTTCGTCATCCATTATTCATCGATTTTCATCGTTCCTCCGTCACCCGTTCCAGCACCCGCGCGATGTCCTCGTTGCTGAACGTCATCGGGGCGGAGTAGTTGATGGAATCCTTGGCTATCATGCGGGTGAGTTCCTCATAGTCGGATGCCTTCACCGGTAGCGGCAACGTGTCGAGGCCGCAGGTGGCGACTAGGTCGCGGATGGCTCGCAGGAACTGCTCGGCGGCCACACGGTCGTCGGCGGTCTTTTCCGCGAGGTGGCAATGGCGTGCGATTCTCGCATACTTCGCCATGCAGACCGCCCGTTGGTACTCCAGCACTGGCAGCAGCATCAGCGTGATGGCCTGTCCGTGGGGAATGTGGTACTTGGCCCCGATGCTGTGCGCGAAGGCATGCACGTAGCCCGCGAGTTGCGTGTTGATGGCGTTGCCGCCGTACATCGCGGCGCGGCACATCGCCAAGCGCGATTCGATGTTCTCCGGTTCGCGCATGACGATGGGGAGATGATGCAGAATCAGCTTCACCCCTTCCAACGACATCCGCATGTTCTCTTCCTCCTCCTCGACATCGCTGATGGCCCCCTCCACCACGTGGCTGAGGGCATCCATCCCGCAGGCGGCGGTCACCAGCTGCGGTGCGTGAACGGTGAGTTCGCTGTCGAGGATCACATGCGTCACGTCGAGTCCAACCAATACGGTAGAGCCCTTCGTGCCGCGAGCGTTGGTCACCACGGCGCCCACCGTGATCTCCGCCCCCGTACCGGCGGTGGAGGGCACGGTAATCATCGGCAGGGTTTTGCCCGGCACAATCAGGAACTTGACGAGCAGGGCTCGAGTGCTGAGATGCGGCAGACGCGCACCCGCCACTATCATCTTGCAGGTGTCCATCACCGAGCCGCCGCCCAATGCGACCACACACTCGGTGTTGTATTTCAAGGCGATTTTGCGTCCTTTTTCAATCAGCGCGGCTGTAGGCTCGGAGTTGATGCCGTAGAAAAGCGTGTACCGCACCCCGGCCTCTTTCAGCGACTGCAGGATTTTCTGTTCGTAGCCGAGCTCACGCAAGGTCTTGTCGGTGACGACCAGGACATGTTTGTAGCCATTCTCCTTGCAAATCTCGCCAACGTGAGCCCGCGCGCCGTGGCCTTCCACGACCTGCGGCTCCGGCGTCGGCACGTGGTGGATCACCTTGCCCGGCAACTTGTGAATTTGCTCACGAAATATGTATGTATCCATTAAGGTTTATGGTTTAAGGTTTAAGGGTTATGGGTTAAGAGTTATGGGTTATGGGTTAAGCTCCGAGTATGATTTGTAACTATCTCTTCGCTTCATTGCCTTCAACCGAACTTCTTCACAAACGCGCCAAGGATAAACACCCCTAATACAACTAACAGAACAAGCAGCGTAAAAATGACTACAGAAGCGACGGTGAATTTCAAGATGGTACGCCACCAACTAAAACCGCTGAACTGCTTGAAAGGGATTATGGTGAGGAATATGGAGAGTGCCGAAAGTGTGGAGAGGCAGAAGATGTCAAACACGATGGTATAGATGGTGTACATATTGGTGGTGTACAGCAATGCGACAAAGAACTCGGGGTATCGCAGGTCGGGAATATTCGGGCTGTGCCGAAAAAAAAGATAGAGGAGCCCAGACATCAGCATCAGCAAGAGCAATATGTTTATGGCTGGGTAATTTTTTGCAAAGGACACCGCCTTTTCAAAGGCACCATACAGAATCTCACGAATACGATCAGATGAGGAAACATCCACTTCCTCGGCAGCCGTTGCCTCGGCATTCCCCTCCGCTTTCACCTCCTGGAAGGCCGATTCAAAATCGTCGGAAAACGAGACATTTTCCCTTTGTATGTTCAGTCCGTGGTTCACGAGCAAGGAGACGGCGAAAAGCAGGAAATACATCTTGAAAGGAGCGAAATAGGAGGCCCTCCTGCCGCGGAGATAGTCGAGAATCAGATAGCCGGGGCGAAGAAGAAGATCACCCATAGAGCGAAACATGCCGCGCTCGCCGAGGCCGTAGGCATCGACAAAGCTCGCAGCAGCCACCTTCCATGAAAAACGAGCGGTGGTCGCCAGCTGTCCGCAACGGGGACAGAAATTGCCCGTGTAATGCTCATGGCAGTTCAAGCATTCGTGTTCTTCCTGTGACATCGGCACAACCTCGCGGGGCCTCTCCTGCCACGCTCTGAACTGTTGGAGTTTCTCTTTAAGATTGAATTTTTTTTTCATTCTTGTATAAAAAGTAGGGGCGAATAAAATTCGCCCCTAGCATCGCACATTGTTCAAAATTAATTCTCCAGTTCGGCCTTGATGGCGTCGTTGATGAGTTTCACGAAATCGTCGAGCGGCATTGTGCCGTCGTTGATGTTGCCGTGGCGGCGCACCGAGACGGTGCCGTCCTTCTCCTCATTCTCACCCACGATAACCATGTAGGGAATCTTGGCGGTTTCGGCGTCGCGAATCTTGCGTCCGGTCTTCTCGCTGCGCTCGTCGATGTAGCAGCGGATGTCCTGCTCGTCCAAAGCGGCCTGCACCTTGCGGGCGTAGTCCATGTACTTCTCGCTGATGGGCAGGATGACGACCTGGTCGGAGGTGAGCCACAACGGGAAGTTGCCGCCGGTGTGCTCCAACAGCACGGCCACGAAACGCTCCATGGAGCCGAACGGGGCACGGTGGATCATCACCGGACGCTTTTTCTGACCGTCGGCATCGGTGTATTCCAGGCCGAAACGCTCGGGCAGGTTGTAGTCCACCTGGACAGTACCCAGCTGCCACTCACGACCGATAGCGTCCTTCACCATAAAGTCGAGTTTCGGACCGTAGAAGGCGGCCTCGCCCTCCACCTCGATGGTGTTCAGGCCCTTCTCGGCGGCGGCTTCGATGATAGCGCGCTGGGCTTTCTCCCAATTCTCATCCGTACCGATGTACTTTTCCTTGTTGTTCGGGTCGCGCAAGGAGACCTGGGCTTTGTAGTTGTCGAACTTCAGGGTCTTGAAAATATATAATATAATGTCAATGACCTTGCAGAACTCCTCCTTGATTTGGTCAGCGGTGCAATAGAGGTGGGCGTCGTCCTGCGTAAAGCCGCGAACCCTGGTCAGACCGTGCAGCTCACCGCTCTGCTCGTAGCGATAGACGGTGCCGAACTCCGCGAGACGGAGAGGCAGCTCCTTGTATGAGCGAGGACGGGCAGCGTAGATCTGGCAGTGGTGCGGGCAGTTCATCGGCTTGAGGAAGAACTCCTCGCCCTCCTGAGGGGTGGTGATGGGACGGAACGAGTCCGCGCCATACTTGGCATAGTGGCCAGAGGTCTTATAGAGGTTCACGTTACCGATATGCGGGGTGATCACCTGCAGGTAACCGTACTTTTTCTGCACTTTGCGGAGGAACTGCTCGAGGCGGTCGCGCAGGGCGGCACCCTTGGGGAGCCACAACGGCAGGCCCTGGCCCACCAGCGGCGAGAAGGTGAAGAGTTCCAGTTCGCGGCCCAACTTGCGGTGGTCGCGTTTGGCAGCCTCTTCGAGGAGAGCCAAGTATTCGTCCAATTCTTTCTTTTTCGGGAAGGTGACCGCGTAGATACGGGTCAGCTGTTTGCGCTTCTCGTCGCCACGCCAATAGGCACCGGCTGTTTTCAGCAACTTGATAGCCTTGATGGCGGAGGTATCGTGCAAGTGCGGACCGCGGCAGAGGTCGGTGAAGGGGCCGCTCTCATAGAACGAGATCTGGCCATCCTCCAAACCGTCGATGAGTTCCAGCTTGTACTCATCGCCTTTTTTCTGGAAATACTCAAGCGCTTCAGCCTTGGGCACTTCGCGGCGCACGAAGCGAATCTTCTGGGAGGCCAACTCCCTCATCTTCTCCTCGATTTTCGGGAAGTCGTCGGAGGAGATGCTGTAGTCCATGAAATCAATGTCGTAATAGAAGCCCGTCTCGATATGCGGTCCGATGCCGAACTTCACGCCGGGGTAGAGCGACTCGATGGCCGCCGCCATAAGGTGGGCGGAGCTATGCCAGAAGGTGTCCTTACCTTCGCGGTCGTTCCAAGTGTAGAGGGTGAGGGTGGCATCCTCGTTGATGGGTTTGTCGAGTTCCACCAATTGGTCGTTCACTTTGGCTACCAGCACGTTGCGAGCCAAACCTTCGCTAATGGCCTGCGCCACCTCGTAAGGGGTGCAGCCCTTTTCCATTTGTTTGATAGAGCCGTCAGGCAGTGTGATATTGATCATAACGGAATCGTTTTATCTGTATTTACAAAACAAGTCGGCAAAGATACACTTTTTTTGCCAATCCGTCATTCACAAATTATAACTTGTTTTTCATAAAAAAATGTATCTTTGCCGCTGTTTTTTTTAACCTGAAAGATTATACAATAAACGAATATACGAACAAGAATGCAAACCATCAATCCCCAGAAGAATTACGAGGCCAGCAGGGCTGCCATCGGCTATGTTGACCGCAAGGATGCCACTCAGGCCGACTACGACCGCATCGGGTTTATGTCGGGGCTGGAAGTGCACCAGCAATTGGCCACCAAGGAAAAACTGTTCTGCCGCTGTCCCGCCGGCATCTTCCAAAAGCCGGACCAATTCGACGCGGAGCTGCTGCGCCACATGCGCCCCACCCTATCGGAGATGGGCGAATACGACGGCACCGCGCTCATGGAGTTCAAGACGCGCAAGAACATCATCTACCGCATCGCGCACCGCACCGCGTGCACGTACGAGGTCGACGACACCCCGCCGTTCCCGATCAACCCCGAGGCTTTGCAGTACGCCCTCGAGATTACCCTCGCTTCCAAGCTGAAGGTCGTGGGCGAGGTCCACATCACCCGCAAGCAGTATCTCGACGGTTCCATCCCGACGGGTTTCCAGCGCACTGCCATCCTCGGCATCGACGGCGAGATTCCGTTGCGCCACAAGAAGGTGCGCCTCATCCAGCTTAGCGTGGAAGAAGACGCCTGCCGCGAGGTTTCCGACATCGGGCACACCCGTATCTACCGCACCGACCGTCTGGGCATGCCGTTGATTGAGACGGTCACCTACCCCGAAATGGTGAACCCCGACGAGGTGGAGGAGGCCGGCAACGTCATCCGCTTCCTGAACCGCAGCACCGGCCGTGTGCGCACGGGCATCGGCGCGGGTCGCCAGGACGTGAACGTGAGCTGCAAGGGCGGCACCCGTATCGAGGTAAAGGGCGTGGCCCACACCAAATGGATTCCGGAAGTCACTCACGTGGAGTGCTTTCGTCAGTGGGCGTTGCTCGCCATCCGTGAGCAACTCAAGTCCCGCATCCAGAAAGAGGATTGGAAAATGAACTATATGGAGCTCAACCCCAAGGAGTTCCACTTCTACTTCGACCCCATCACCGACGCCATCAAGCGTGGCGAGAAGGTCTATGCCGTCAACCTGCCGCAGTTCGCCGGTCTGTTGTCGCACTTCACGCAGCCCGGCCATCCGTTCTACTGCGAGTTCGCGGAACGGCTGAAAGTTATCGCCTGCCTCGAGCGTCCGAATATGGCCACCAGCGAGGATTTGGAGGACGTGGTGAGCCGCAGCGTGTTCGAGAAGGCCGCCCAAGCGTTGAATGCCGGCGACAACGACGCGCAGATTATCTTCTGGGCGGCTGACGACGACGTGAAGACCGCTTTGGAGACCATCGAGGAGCGTGCCCTGATGGCCTTCGACGGCGTGCCGCAGGAGACCCGAAAGGCGCTGCCCGACGGCACCACCATCTTCGAGCGCGTGCTGCCCGGCGCCGACCGCATGTACCCCGACACCGACTCCGCACCCATCCCGCTCACCAACGACTACATTGAAAGTTTGAAGAAGAACATCCCCGAGTCCATCGCCGACCGCTATGCCCAGCTCGACCAGTGGGGCGTGCCCTCCGACTGTTACAAATACATCCTCACCTACAACTATTACCCGCTCATCAAGCGCATCACCGAGGAGCTCGGCGTTTGCCCGAAATATCTCGGCACCTTCTTCGGCCAGCGGCTCAAGCACCTGCACGGCCAGTACGGCAAACTCCCGTTCTACGCCGATAGGATTTACGATCTCTTCGACTTCCTCCACGTTGAAGGCCTCGACAACTCCATCGCTCCGGATCTGTTGAAGCTGATGTTCGAGCATCCCACTGCTGATTTCGGCGAGCTGATTTCGCTCACCCCCCATCGGACAATGACCAAGGAGGAGATTAAGGAAAGTCTGGATGCCGCCTCGGTTGCCTTCAAGCCGCGCCGCAAACGCACCAACGCCGAGGACATGCGCAACTACCTCCTCGGCAGCATCCGTCCGCAGGCCGCCGGCAACGCCGCATTCACCGAACTAGCCACTGCGAATAATAGATAATGGACAATTGATAATGGATAATTATGGAAAACGATAAAGTCACATTCCAAGGATATAAAGGCAGAGCACTGGAAATGCTCAAAAAATACGACGTCCACGTGTGGGACAAGGCTGAGGTCGAGACCACCCGCGGGCACTTCTCGGGCAAAATCCTGCCCAGGGCCGAGAACACCGACGACATCCACATCGTCATGAAGGTGGCCACGGGCTACAACATCGGCATCGACATCGAGACGGTGACCGACATGAAGGGCGAGCGCGACCCGCAGCCCGTCTTCAAGATTCCTGAGAAGGAGTTTCCCTACACGCCCGGTCTGCCGCACGTGAAACTGCT
>Ga0247610_10006094_pt1 | contig 12606 bp, 10 predicted proteins | sample 174DNAGHGhighgp2_FD_193483 | JGI IMG/M metagenome (GOLD analysis project Ga0247610, IMG submission 193483) | Sheep rumen microbial communities from Palmerston North, Manawatu-Wanganui, New Zealand - 1742 DNA GHGhigh gp2 | ecosystem: Host-associated > Mammals > Digestive system > Stomach > Rumen...
CGGTTCCATTCTTTCTACCGCATTTGCCGGTATTAACGTATTTAAGAACCAAGCAGTTAAGGCGCGTACCAGTTTCTCCGATTTGCAATTTAAGGATTTGCGCGGAATGAAAGACCCGATTACCGGTGAATGGAAGCCGATTTCGGTATATCTGTCGGTTAACCAAGTTGATGCGCGCGCGTTGGGCGTTATCAGCTCGACTTTTATTGAGTTGATGAGCTCTTACTTGATTTCCAATCCGCCGAACCACGTTAACCGCACCGACGGCAAAATGGGGCCGTTCCCTGCCCTGTTTGTGCTCGACGAGTTTCCGCAAATGCCGAAGATGAAGGCCATTATCGACGGACCGGCCGTAGGTCGTGGTCAGAAGGTGTCTTACTTGCTTATCGGACAAGACTTAGGCCAAATTTCCGGTAAATACGGTAAAGATGACTTGGAAACCGTGATTTCCACCACCGCTTGCAAAGTTATTCTTTCACAAAACAACGAAGTTACGGCGCAACGTTTCTCTAAGATGATAGGAAACAAGACAGTTCGTATTTCTTCGTTCTCGCGTACGGAAGGCTCACTCGGTAAGGACTTTAACCCGCTGGCGAAAAACGTTAACTACCAGCTGCAAGGTATTCCGGTAATCAGCTCGACTCAACTTTTGAGTTTGCCGATGTTAAAACAAGTGGTATTGATGCAAAGTCATATTGACCGGCCGATTATTGCCGATTCGCCGCGTTGGTATTTGGATAAGAAGATGACTAAACTGGCTAAACTACCGCCGTGCGCCAACGTGCCGGATTGGATTGTGGCGCAACGTGAAGACATCAATGACGATATGCTGGCCAAATTGGGTATTGAATACAACGCCGAGGAGGATGACAGCGAAGGTTTCGAGATGGACGCTCCACAAGCCTAAAAACGGCCTTATTTGCGATAAAAGCCCCGCCGATAAGCGAGGCTTTTCTTTTATTCAAAAACAATCCGCATTTTTTTGCCGTAGAACTCCATCAGGCGCCGAAAAGCGGAATATTTTATAAATTTACCGATTTCCATACCCTCTATTACTCTTTCGGGAATGCGGGTTTGAAAAGATACCGTATGCAGATACATTCTGCGTTCTTGGCGCATTTGCCATAGTTGATGACCGATTTCTTGTATGGTTTGTTTATCCATACAGCAAGACTTTATTTTCATTTGCGTAACTCCTCTTTTGTTAATATCACAACAAAAAACCACCCTAAATTCCTTTAAGGTGGGGAGTTAACGACTGTTATACTAGCAGTCCGGTTTATTCAATATATTCAACCGGCTCCCCATTGTAGAGGAGTCAATACAGTATAAGGAGCCGTTACACTCCGCCGACGACCTCTCGCCGACAGATTTATATTAGCGTATCAAAACAAAATTGCAAGCAAAAGTTATTCCGCACACTTGGAAATGTTTTCGACAATCATGGTCAGGTTAGAAGTAAACAGCTTTACGGAAATGGAAAGCAGAATAATCCCGAAAGCCTTTTGAAAGATGCAGATAACCCCCGGTGACAATATTTTTTCAAGCTTTTGCGATGATTTAAGCGCCAAATAAACAATGATTACGTTTGCCAACACCGCCAACAAAATATTAAAATCAGAATACTGCGAACGAATCGAGAGCAATGTAGTAAAAGAACCGGCACCGGCTATCAGCGGAAACACCACCGGTGTAAAAGTAGCGTCGTTTCCGGTAGCATTATTGGAACGAAAAATCTCCAAGTCCAACACCATCTCCATGGCAATCACAAAAATAATTATCGAACCGGCGACGGCAAATGAAGATAAATCAAGGCTGAACAACCCCAAAAAAGCTTCACCCATATACATAAAACCGACAAACAAAACAAACGATATGATACTGGCGCGAGAGGCGCTGACAATACGCCCGTTGCGTTGCAAATTCATCACAATCGGCAAAGTGCCGATAATATCAATGATAGCGAACAAAACGATGAACGCACCGGTAAATTGCGTTATGTTAAAGGTTTTTATAAATTCAAGCGCAGAATTAAGCATAGCAAACTCCCTTATAAAAAAGAACGACGACATCGTGATAATGCCGCCGTTCTAACAAACTAAAACGAATTAGTCAATGACTTAATCCATTTTTTTGGCTTCAATGCGCATAGCGTAGAATGAACGCCATACAAATACCAAACCGATGGCCAAGAAGGCACAGGCAATGCCCAAGGCAAGGTTCGGATTTTCTTCCGATACTTTTGCCGACATTTCTGCCGCCAACAGACCAAACAAGGTGGTAAATTTAATAATCGGGTTCAAGGCAACCGAAGCCGTATCTTTATACGGATCGCCCACCGTGTCGCCGACAACGGAAGCATCGTGTAACGGTGTACCTTTTTCGTTCAAATCAACTTCAACCACCTTTTTGGCATTATCCCATGCACCGCCGGCATTGGCCATATAAAGCGCCTGATACAAGCCGAAAATAGCAATGGAAATCAGGTAGCTGGCGAACAATTCCGGACCGAAGAAAGCAAACGCAATCGCAAAAGAGAAAATCACGATAAAGATATTGAACATACCTTTTTGCGCATATTGCGTGCAAATCTTCACAACCGTCTTAGAATCTTCAACCGAAGCCGCTTTTTTGGTATCAAGCTTAATGTGCTCTTTAATATAGTTTACGGCACGATATGCACCGGTGGAAACGGCTTGAATCGCCGCACCGGAGAACCAATAAATAACGGCGCCGCCCAAAATCATACCGATTAATACGCGAGCGTCAATCAGGTTCAGCTGCAGATTCAACAACAAAATGATTGAGAAAATCATGGTGGTGGCACCGATTACGGCCGTACCGATTAATACCGGCTTGGAAGTAGCCTTAAAGGTGTTACCCGCCGAATCGTTGGCTTCAAGCAAGTGCTTGCCGTGTTCAAAATCAGGCTCAAAATCATAATCTTTCTTAATTTCCTTTTTGATACCTTTAATGCTTTCAATCTGCGACAATTCAAATACGGATTGAGCATTGTCGGTAACCGGACCGTAGCTGTCTACGGCGATTGTTACCGGTCCCATACCGAGCATACCGAAAGCAACCAAACCAAAGGCAAATACTGTCGGATAAATCATAATTGAACCGATTTGTGCGTGCGGTAAAATTTCAAAATGCCAAATTTGAGCAGCCAAATCAACTATCTGTCCCGAAGCGGTAATATAAGCTAAGCCCATCAATCCGGCAATCACCAAACCTTGCCAGAAACCGGAGAAGTTACCGGATACGATACCGGACAGAATATTCAGCGAAGCACCGGCTTCACGGCTGGCATTCACAACCTCCTGTACATGTTTAGATTTGGAAGACGTAAAGATTTTGGTAAACTCCGGAATAATTGCCGCTGCCAAAGTACCGCAGCTGATGATTACCGACATTTCCCACCAGATGTACGGGCCGAATTGAGCCGGCGGCAACATCAAATAAGAAGCGCCGAAAGTAACCGCAATCGAAATCAGCGAAGTAATCCAAATCAAGCTGGTCAACGGTTTTTCAAAGTCAAATTCTTTGGACTTGCCGTAAATTAATTTAGAGAAGAATCCGTTAATGGCATAAGAGAATACCGAGGTGATAATCATCAAAATACGCATTACGAAAATCCAAGCAATCAAGCGGGCCTGCAGTTGCGGAGCGTTAATATCGGCAGCCAAAGAACCGTCGGCCGTAAAGAAGTGGCCGGCAGCCAAAACGATAAAGCTGATTAAAGCAACACCGGTAACACCGTAGGTTTCAAAACCATCGGCGGTCGGGCCACAAGAATCGCCGGCATTGTCGCCGGTGCAATCGGCAATAACACCAGGGTTACGCGCATCATCTTCGTCAATCTTGAAGATAATTTTCATCAAGTCGGCGCCGATGTCGGCAATCTTGGTAAAGATACCGCCGCAAATACGCAAAGCCGAAGCGCCCAATGATTCGCCGATGGCAAAACCGATGAAGCAAGCGCCGGCAGTTTCACGCGGAACAAATACCAAAATAAACATCATCATAATCAATTCAACGCAAATCAGCAACACACCGATAGACATACCGGAGCGAAGCGGCAAGTGCATAACCGGATAAGCATTACCTTTGAGCGAGGCAAAAGAAGTGCGAGAGTTGGCATAAGTATTGATACGCATACCGAACCATGCTACCGTGAATGAGCCCAAAATACCCAAAATTGACCACAATAAAATAATGGCAACCTGCGGCAACGGTGTAGCGTTTAAGCCTGCGAAATAGTAAACGATGCATGCACCGATAAACAGTTCCAAAACGAACAAGAGTTTGGCTTGCTGTTTCATATATGTGGTGCAGGTGGCATAAATGGTTTCCGATACTTTGAGCATTGCGTCGTGAGCCGGCATTTTTTTAATGCTCAAAAATTCCCACAATCCGAAAATCATACCCAAGAGGCAGATGCCCATACCGCACAAAAGTAACAAATTGCCGGTAATAGGATAACCGAAAATCGTATCATGACCGAAAATGCTATAAGTTGCAACGCCCAAATCAGGAATAACCAAATCCAGTTCCGAAGCGGATGCAACGTTTATAGCGGAAAACAATATAGTCAAGGCTGATAATGCAACCTTACAAATCTTTGCTTTGCTAAACATTTTTCCTTCCTTTTTAAAATTAAACTTTGGCCAAAGCAATCTTATTACCCTGACCGGTTAAGTGTATACTAAAGCATAAAAAAATACTTTTCACTATCTTTGTGATAAAATTTTACATATCGTGGATAATTTCTTCGGGCTGCAAGTCTTTTTTTTCGGCTTCGATGTATGTCTTGCCGTTGACGTCGGTATGATAAACATCGGCGCCGGCGGCAATAAGTTGCATGGAAATATCGGAATTGCCGTAAGCTTCGGCATAAAACAAAGCAGTACGGCCGTTTTGGTCTTCCTGATTCACGTCAGCACCGGCCTCGAGCAAAATAGCCACGACTTCGCTGTTCCACGCATTGGTGGCGGCTTTCATCAGCGGAGTGCCGAGCGGAGTTTCCTGATTTATATCCGCCCCTAAGTCTATGAGTAAACGCACCGTTTCCACGGCATATTTCATTTCTTTGGCTGCGGCTTTTTTGAAGTCATCCGCCATTTTTTCGCGATCGCGCGGCGACAGTTCCTCGATAAAAACCCTCGCGGCTTCGGCCTGTATACGGTCCGCCGCCGTAACAGCATAAATCAGCGGAGTTTCTCCGTTTGGCGGTATCGGCGTATTCAAATCAGCTCCGTTATCGGCCAAAAAACGCAACACCTGCGGCACTCGTGCCGAAGTAAGCGCAAAATAAAAAAGCGGCCGGTTGTGAGAATCACGCATATTTACATCCAACCCCTCCGCCGTCATTTTTTCCAATGCGGCCACATCATTATTTTTTACGGCAGTTTCTACATCGGCAACACTCGGGGAGGCAACGCTGATTGCTGCCGGCCACAAAAACAAACCGAATAATATTGAAATTATGTATTTCACTTGTTTGATTTCCTCTTTTTTTCAGATGTTGACACCTTAGACGGTTTACGTTGATTTTTTTTCTTTTTGGCGGCTTTTGGGGTCAAATTGACGGTGGTTTCTGCCGCATTTGCCGACATTTCTCTGTCAAGGTGAGCCTTAATCTCGGCTGTGGCAAGCTCTCTATGCAGTTGCTCCGTTTCTTCTATACGGATGTATTGCGCTTGCGCAAACAGGAAAAACACCGTTACGATTATAAGTTTAAGCAAATTATCGGCAAAATCGGTCGCCACTGCTGTTGTCAGAGTGTCATGTTCAAATGCCATACGGCTGAAAAATCCGTAGGCATTCATACTTATAATCAATAACAATATTGCCAGCAACAAAAACATCATTACGCTGATATAAGAACGGCCGCTTGTGTGGTTATACACCTTGCCCAAGGCAAAACCGCCGGTATGCATATAATAAGCAAAACATGCCGCGCACCGTATCATCATCAGCGGTATCATCAGCAATACGAACACTATCAGAAAATATCCGAATTCAATTTCAAAATCCGGATTGGCCGGACGCTGGATAATATAATATGCTATCAGCAAAGATATTGCCGCCCCCACAAACAATCCGGTCAAAATCACAGTTGTATTGAGTTTTTGTTTACTGACGGAAAACACATCACACGATTTAAATACACTGTTCTTGAACAGTACATTATGCAAATCCGTCGTAAATGCGCAAATAAGGTATGTCAGCAATAAATAAAATATGCTCATGGCGGCAATTACCACATACTTGTTATTCGGCAAAACAACACACCAGAATTCCGGTACATCACCACGGCAAGAATAAGACCAGTTCCCAAACAGCGCATCCAAAACCGTTATCACGGCGGCATAAGCCCCGAAAATTCTCCATTGCCGGAAAGCTCCCACCAACAGCTGTCCCCATGTTTGCAAAACTCCGAAAAATGTATACTTGTTTTTACGCATTTTACAATTCCTTTACCAAGGTTACACCGGAAATTGCACGGATATTAGTCATCAGTTTGCCGTTGTCCAGCGCATAGCTGTTTTTCAGCTGGATTCTGACATCCCAATCCGGCAATTCCGGCTCTATATATATTTTGTACGGTCCGTAATCTTCATGCGACAGCATTTCTCTAATCGGACGCACCGCCGCCACATCGGAGATACCGATTACCAAACCTTTGGAGTTGTAGGTAATCTGTTCGTCAAGCGTGCGCACAATATCAAAATTTATACGCAGCGGAGTATCATCGTCTTTTTTCTCGATTTTGGCACTCAAAAACAGCGGAACACCTTGCGCCACCGCCTCTTTTGCCGCCGGTAGTGCATCACTCCACACAAAACCGTCAAACGCAGATGTGGTGTCGCTCACCCGCAATATTCCGTATTCTTTACCGTTTTTGCCTATGCGCTTTTGTAAGCTTTGCACGCAACCGGCTAAATTTACCAATACTCTGTCTCCGTTTTTGATGCCCCTAACGGCGTCCGTATATTTTTTGATGCCCAATCTTTCAACGCTGTCTTTATAAACATCCAAAGGATGTGCCGACAAATAGAAGCCGATGGCCTCCGCTTCATACTGCAACTTTTCCAAGTCAGACCAACCTCCGGAATTATCCAGTTTAACCTCCGCCGCCAATTCCTGATTTCCGAACAGCGAAGTCTGTGCGCTGTTTTTGGTCTCGCATGCCGCGGCAATATGGCGCAAAACCGTATCGATATTATTATATAGTTTTGCTCTGTTTTGTTCCAACCCGTCAAAGGCGCCGGCTTTTATCAGTTGTTCCATCTGCCGACGATTGATTTGCTTGATATCAACTCGATGAATAAAATCCGACAGATTTTTAAATACACCGTTCTTCTCACGTTCTTCAACGATTGCACTCATATTGGACTCACCCACATTTTTAATACCGGCAAGAGCAAAACGAATATTCCCGTTTTCTACCTTGAATAACGCATCGGAGCAATTTATATCCGGCGGCAAAACTTTAAATCCCATTTTGCGAACCTCATCGGTATAAAATGCAATTTTGTCGGTATTGGTGATATCAAAATCCATTACAGCGCACATAAATTCCACCGGATAATGGGCTTTTAAATACGCTGTTTGATAAGATATCAGCGAATAAGCGGCAGCGTGCGATTTATTAAAACCATATTCGGCAAACTTTGCCATCTGGTCAAAAATCGCGCCTGAAATTTTAGGGTCAATGCCTTTTTTGGTGGCGCCTTCGGTAAACATCTCTCGTTGGTGCGGAATTTCCGCTACCTGTTTTTTACCCATAACCTTACGCAGTTTATCGGCACCGCCGAGTGTGTATCCGCCCAATACTTGAGCAATTTTCATTACTTGCTCCTGATACACCATAATCCCGTAGGTTTCATCAAGAATCGGCGCCAAATCAGGGTGTAGATACTCTATTTTTTCAATGCCGTGTTTGCGATTAATAAAGGTCGGGATATTAGCCATCGGCCCCGGACGATACAACGAAATAACCGCAATTAAATCCTCAAAACGGTCAGGTTTGATTTGCTTCATTACATCGCGCATACCGGCGGATTCAAATTGAAAGACGGCGCTGGTGTTACCTTCTTGCAAAATTTTATAAGTTTCGGCATCGTCAAGCGGCACTTCGGCCATTTTAAGTTCAATTCCGTGGATTTTCTTAACCCATTCAACAGCGCGTTCGATAACCGTCAGAGTTTTCAACCCCAAAAAGTCGAATTTAATCAGACCGGTTTCTTCAACAAACTTCATATCATATTGCGTAACCGGCATATCAGCGCGCGGATCTTTATACAAAGGCACCAATTCATCGAGCGGACGATCACCGATAACCACACCGGCTGCATGCATACCGGAGTTACGATACAATCCCTCAAGTTTGATGGCAATTTCAAACAGTTTATTTATCTGCGGATCGGAATCACGCATTTCGCGCAATTCCGGCACCATTTCCAAAGATTGGGGTAAAGTCGGATTTTTGCCCCCTGAACCCGGAGGTATCATTTTAGATATTTTATCGGCTTGGCTGTATGGCATTTGCAAAACGCGTGCCACATCACGAATCACCGCTTTTGATTGTAGTTTACCGTAAGTGATAATCTGCGCCACTTTTTCGTGACCGTATTTTTCCTGTACATATTCAATGGTTTTATGACGATTTTCCTGACATAAGTCTACGTCAAAATCCGGCATATTTACGCGTTCCGGATTCAAAAAACGCTCAAACAACAAATCCAACCGAATCGGATCCAAGTCCGTAATTTTGAGTGACCACGCCACAATAGAACCGGCACCGGAGCCACGTCCAGGCCCGATTGGCACACCGTGTGTTTTAGACCAACGAATAAAGTCCGACACGATAAGAAAATATCCGGGGAAACCCATCTTTTTAATCACGCTTAATTCATATTCCAAGCGTGCATAATATTCTTCATCAATCGCCAACCGTTCTTCCGGCGTTGTTTCCGGCGTATAAACCTGCGCTTTCATGCGCTCGTGTAAGCCTTTATACGCTTCTTCGGTAATAAATTCATCCTGCGTCTTTCCGTCCGGACAAATAAATATCGGCAACAGCGGCTCGACTTTTTTAGATAAATAGTTGCATCTCTCGGCAATTTTTACCGTATTTTCAACAGCTTCCGGAATATCAGCAAACAGTTCAACCATTTCCTGTTCGCTGCGCCAACGATTTGTCGGCAAGTATTTACGGCGATTTTCTTCTTTGACATATTCTCCGGCGGCAATACAAATTAAAGCATCATGTGCCTCATACATATCCTCGTCAAAGAAAAACACGTCATTGGTTGCAACCAGAGGAATATCGTATTTGTAGGCAAGTTCCAAAAATACCGGTTCGGTGGCAGCTTCTTCGTCATAACCTACCCGCGAAATCTCAACATACAAACGGTCATCGAAAATCTCTTTCAGTTCCAACAACTTCTTCTCGGCATCGGCCTTGCGATTTTGCAAAATCAGCTGTCCCAATGGCCCTTCATAGCCGCCGGTCAAACAAATAAGCCCCGCATTATAATTACGCAAATCAGCCATATTTATCTGCGGATAAATGCTGTTTTCCATATTATCCAAATAATACCGATGAAACAACTTCATCAGCGAGGCATAACCTTGGGCATCCTTAACCAACAGAATTATGCGTTGCGGTTCAAGTTCTTGTCCCTTAGACAGAGCAAGATTTTCGGAATCATCATTGTGCAAGCTCAATTCGGTACCGAGAATCGGCTTAATTCCGGCATCGGAAGCGGCCTTGGAAAAAGCCTTTCCGCCGAACAAATTACCGCGGTCGGTTATGGCACAGGCCGGAACATTTAATTCGTGCAAGCGCGCTGTCAGCTTAGGCACCGGTATTGCACCCAACGAAAGCGAATATGCTGTATGCACCCTCAAATGTATGAACTGCGGATTGCGCATCGGTAAATTCCGAAACTTAAATCAGGCGTCTATTTATTGTCGCCGGAAACTTTTTGATAGCAACGACAATGGCAAATACCGTCACGTTCAATATCGCTGCGGCACAAATCGGAGATGCAATATCTCTTTTCGTTTTGGCCGTCACATGGACAACGGCGCCATTCGCTTTCGCCGAACATCATGTTTTTGGCTTTGGCGATTTTTTCAATATTTTGCGTCGGATAATATCCGGCTTTTTTACAGTTTTCCAACATCATTTCCAAGATTGTAGGCATTTTCTTCTCCTTATAAAATCAGCGTTGTTCCAAAATATCCAAAATAGAGCTGAGCTCCGCCGGATTATTATATTTTAATGTTACACTACCTTTTCCGTTTTTACCAGCATTAATTTTGACTTTTAGACTTAATTTACGTTCCAAATCGGCAATGATTTTTAACAAATCTTTATCGGTCAATTTTTCCGGTTTTGGTTTGTTATCCTTTATTCCGGCAATCATTTTTTCGGTTTGGCGAACATTCAAGCCTTTACGGACCACTTCTCTGGCAATTTCGGCAGCGTTCGGCAGCCCTACCAGCGCGCGGGCATGGCCGGCTGACAAAGTACCGTCGGTAATCATCTGCTGTACGTCGGACGGCAATACCAAAAGCCGCAGACTGTTGGCAATATAGCTGCGCGATTTACCGATAACTTTTCCCAAAGTTTCCTGTGTATATTCATATTCCGCCATCAAACGATTCAGCCCTTCAGCCTCTTCAATCGGCGAGAGGTTTTCACGTTGCAGATTTTCAATTAAGGCAACTTCTAATGTTTCTTGGTCGGAAAAATCCTTAACAATTACAGGCACGGTGCGCAAACCAGCCTTCTGCGCGGCGCGCCAACGGCGTTCTCCGGCAATGATTTCGTAGCGATTATCTTTTTTGCGTACCAAAAGCGGCTGTAAAATCCCCTTTTCTTTAATGGATTCACATAAAGACATCAAAGAATCTTCGTTAAACGCCGAACGCGGCTGAAACGCACACGGGCTTATCATATCCGTTGCCACCTCGTACGGAGTGATTTTAGAATCTTTAAATACAGTGTTCTGCACAAAATTTTCGACATCATTGTCATCATCAAGCAATATATCGACGTCATCGCCTAATAGTGCGCTTATGCCTTTTCCCAAATGGTTTCTGCTGTTTGCGTTCATTTACATCTCCTTTTCACGCTTCAAAAATTCTTTTGCCAACTGAATATATGCTTGTGCGCCGGTGCTTTTAAAATCATACACCAAAATCGGCTTACCGAAAGACGGAGCTTCCGCAATTCGCACACACCTCGGAATAACTGTGCGATAAACCTTGTCGCCAAAATATTTGCGCACATCAGCCTCTATCATTTTACTTAAATTATTCTGTCGGCTGAACATAGTCAGAATAATTCCCTGTAATTTCAATTCCGGATTAAAATTACGCTTAATCGCATTGATGTTTTTGATTAAATCAGCCAACCCCTCCAACGCCAAAAATTCGCATTGTAACGGTACAATAACCGAGGCCGACGACACTAATGCGTTTATGGTAATCAAATTAAGCGACGGCGGGCAATCAATCAGCACATAGTCGTAAATATTTTGCAGATTCTGCAAGGCTTTTTTAAGCACAAACTCGCGATTCGGTAAGTCAACCAACTCAATTTCTGCAGCTGCCAAATCCGCCGAAGAAGGCATCAAATCAAACTGTTTAATATCGGTATGAACAATTGCAGCCGCGGCTTCGCAACCTCCGGTCAATACGTTATACGAAGAAAATTGTCCTTTTTTCTTGGCAATGCCCAGCGATGTCGTGGCATTCCCCTGCGGATCAAAATCAATTACCAATACCTTTTTGCCGATTGCCGACAACGCCGTGGCAATATTAATTGTGGTGGTGGTTTTACCGACTCCGCCCTTACGATTCGCAATAGATATTATCTTCATTTGAGCTTCCTTAAATTACGCAATTTCATAATTACACCACCCTCAGCATATTTATTTGGGAACACTTCTGTCTCATAGCGCCATTTCTGCTTTGCCACCGCATCTTCTTGAGCATAACTCTGCCCCTTCAAAAGCAGCATTTCGGTTTGTTTATTACCTATTTTATAAGCATATCCGCACAAAACATCCAGAGCCGCAACCGCGCGCGCCGTTATCACATCCACACCTTTAAATACAATGTTCTCAACCCGATTATTTTCAACCTTGATATTATTCAAATCCAATTTTCGGCAAACATCATTTAAATACACCGTTTTTTTGGTAATACTCTCAACCAGAGTAATTTGCGCTGTCGGAAATTTTTCCTGCATAACGATTGCCAACACAACACCGGGAAATCCGGCACCACTGCCAACATCAACCAAACTCTTAACGGCAGTCGGCAAATACTCAATCAGTTGCAAAGAATCCAAAACATGGCGCTCCCACACATCATCCATGGATTTTTTGCTGACCAGATTCATCTTTTCGTTCCATTCACGCAGAATTGCCACAAAATTCTTCAATTTTTGGATTGTTTCACGTGAAACATTGTATTTTTGCAGTTCAAAATCAATATCCATTTTATCCTCTGACAGACAGTATGGAAGATTCTTTTAAATTTGCAACAAAATATATCGGTTTTTAAACTAAAATTTTTAGT
>Ga0247610_10006095_pt1 | contig 12605 bp, 10 predicted proteins | sample 174DNAGHGhighgp2_FD_193483 | JGI IMG/M metagenome (GOLD analysis project Ga0247610, IMG submission 193483) | Sheep rumen microbial communities from Palmerston North, Manawatu-Wanganui, New Zealand - 1742 DNA GHGhigh gp2 | ecosystem: Host-associated > Mammals > Digestive system > Stomach > Rumen...
TTTGTTTTTGAAATATAATCAAGTTCAATTAAATTACCATATCCTAGCTTTTCTAAATTTGGCATTTTAATTCCATTTTTAGCTTCTATTATATGTTTTATGGTATTTGCACCAAAATCGTTATATTCAATAGATTCAGTATCATATCCTATGCCTAATGAATCACAAACTATTAAAAATATTCTTTTATATTTCATCATTATTATCCTTTCTTGCTAAAGGATGTGTTTCATCATACATTTCTTTTAATCTTGATTTATCAATATGAGTATATATTTGAGTTGTTGAGATATCCTCATGTCCTAAAAGCTCTTGTACAACTCTTAAATCTACACCACCTTCTAATAAGTGTGTTGCAAAGCTATGTCTTATTGTATGTGGAGATATGTTTTTAGTAATACCATTATCTACTGCAAGCTTTTTTATGAATTTAAAGAAACCCTGTCTTGACATTTTTTCACCCTTATAATTGAAAAATAATAAGAATGTATTTTTATCTTTCATAAGTTCTTGTCTTGCATGTTCAACATATTTTCTTACATAAAAAACTGCCATATCACCTATTGGTACAAGTCTTTCTTTATCTCCTTTACCAATTACAGTTACATATTTTTCTTTTAAATGTAATTCTCTTACAGTTAAATCTAATAATTCAGTAATTCTTAATCCTGCCGCATATAATAATTCCATCATTGCTCTATTTCTAATTGATAAAATATCATCTCCATCAATTGATGAAATCATTTTATTAATTTCATCCTTAGATAATACTGTAGGAAGTGGCTTATCTGGCTTTGGGTTATCAATTAGTAATGAAGGATTTTCATGAATGTCTTCTTCCTTACATAAATATCTATGGAAATCCTTAATTGCAGTTATTTTTCTTGAAATAGTAGCCTTACTTAGATTTTTTCTTTTTAGTGATTCTATATATCTTAATATATCTTCTCTTGTAATCTCATCTACATTTACTATATTTTCATATTTAACCAAGAAATCCTGATATTGTCTTAAATCAGAAATATATGCATCTATAGTATTTTTAGGAGCGCCCATATCATCTTCTAAATAAAATCTAAAGTTTGATATTTCATAAAATTCTATTTTATCTTCTTCATTTTTCTTTCTCATTATACAAACTCCCTAAAACAAATATTACCAATAAATAATTTATCTGGTTTTATTCTAATATGATCGTTTTCTATTTCAATCATATCTTCTTTTAATAATTTATCTAATTCAGTTTTAAAATCAGTTAAAACATCAGAATTAAACATCATATTATATCTTTTAATTGAAACTCCATTAATCATTCTTAATCCCATCATCATAAATTCTTTCTTTTTGTCTATTATTTCAAGTTTTATTGAATCATAGATTAAGTTATCATTTTCTAGATAATCTTTTAAAATATGGCGATTTTCATACCTTATATCAGATATAAAGCCTGAAGATGCCATACCACATCCAATATATTCTTCTTCGTTCCAATATTTTAGATTATGAAGTGATTCATATCCGTCTTTTGCAAAGTTAGAAATTTCATAATGATTAAATCCAATATTATCAAGTTCTTTTTTAATAAAATAATACATATCAGCAACTAAATCATCATTAGGTAATTCCAATAAGCCTTTATCATATTGGTATTTAAAAATAGTTTTATCTTCTAAAATTAATGAATAATATGATACATGTGTTAAATCTAATTCCTTAATGAAATCTATATTATTTTTAACATCAGTTATATCCTCATAAGGAAAGCCAAATATGAAATCACAATTAATATTTGTAATACCGTTTGATTTAAGCATTAAAATAGAATTTTTTACTATTTCTTTACTGTGGCATCTATTAATAAGCTTTATAGTTTTTGGGTTTATAGATTCAACTCCTAATGATACTCTATTAATATTATGCTTAGAAAGTAGTATACATAAATCATTTGTTATAAATTCTGGATTTAATTCTATTGAGGATTCTTTTGATTTTTTTAAGATTGGATCAATAGATGTAAGAAGCTTATCTAAAAGCTCTAAAGAAATTGAATTTGGGGTTCCTCCACCAATATATACTGTATCTATTTCATCAAAATATTTTTTATAAGAATTTATTTCTAAAATTAGCTTATTTATATATTTAGTTTTGTTAGTGTCATTTGATACCATTTTTGGGAAATCACAGTAGCTACATATTCTTTTACAAAATGGTATATGTATATATAATCCCTTCATATAAGCTCCTTTAATACATAATTTATTATATCATATTATGTTAACCAAATGAATATAAATAAAAGAGATAAGGGGCTTCCTTATCTCTAATTGTTTAGTGGTGATAAAATTACCTTACCTTGTTTTAAGGTTTCTTTCATATCAATGATTCTTTGATTAGATGAACCTCTAAAATTAAGATCTAATCTTTTTTTCTCATTAATGAAAGGACCATCAACTAAAATATCAATTAATGAAAATATTTCATTTGTATATTTAGTGTGTTTTCTTCCATCTTCTGGTTTTAGGTCTTTATCAAATAGGTATCCTGAATACATCCAAATAGTTTTTGAATCTTTATATCTATTTCTTACTTTCTTTAAAAGTAATATAAGTCTTTCTTGGTTCTCAGGTTCGAATGGTTCTCCACCTAAAATAGATAATCCTTCTATGTAGTCATCATTTAATGATTCAACTATTCTATCTTCAACCTCTTGTGAATTCTTTTCCATATTTAAAATCCCATGTGATTTGGTTAAAGCATAGTGGACAATGAACTCTACATCCTGATACGAATAGGCTTGTCCTAACGCCGGTCCCATTCGCAATATCATAATATTTTACGTTTCCGTAATTCATATTATAAATGTAGCTTTCTTTCCTTTATTTCTTGTGTACGACCTTGATTCCAGAATTGTGATCCAATATATCCACATGTACGTCTTGCGACATTAAGCTTTCTTTGATCACGATTTCCACAGTTAGGGCATTCCCAAACTAATTTACCTTGTTCATCAGTTATAATCTTAATTTCACCATCAAATCCACATACCTGGCAATAATCTGATTTTGTATTTAATTCAGCATACATTATATTGTTATAGATGAATTGAATTACAGAAATTACTGCAGGAATATTATTTTGCATATTAGGAACTTCAATATATGAAATAGCTCCACCTGTTGATAATGCTTGGAATTTAGATTCAAATTTTAATTTAGCGAAAGCATTAATATCTTCTGTAACATGGATATGATAAGAGTTTGTAATATAGTTCTTATCAGTTACACCAGGGATAATACCGAATCTTTTTTGTAAGCACTTTGAGAACTTATAAGTTGTTGATTCAAGTGGTGTTCCATATGTAGAATAACCAATGTTTTCTGCAGCCTTCCATTCATTACACTTATCATTCATATGCTGCATAATCTTTAAACCTAATTCAGTTCCTTCAGGATCAGTAAGCTTTTTACCAATTAGCTTATATACTGTTTCCCATAAACCAGCATATCCTAAAGATATTGTTGAATATCCATTGAATAAAAGCTTATCAATCTTTTCACCTGGCTTTAATCTTGAAATTGCGCCATACTGCCATAAGATAGGAGCAACATCAGATGGAGTACCAAGTAATCTTTCATGACGGCATCTTAAGGCTCTATGACATAATTCAAGTCTTTCATCAAATATATGCCAGAAATCATCTAAGTCTCTTGCGCTACATGCAACATCAACTAGGTTAATTGTAACAACACCTTGGTTGAAACGTCCATAGAATTTATATTTACCATTTTCATCTTGCCATGCTGAAAGACAGCTTCTGCAACCCATTACAGGGAAACAGTTTCCTTCTTTTAAGCTCTTCATAACTTTTTCTGAAATATAATCTGGTACCATACGTTTTGCAGTACACTTGGCTGCAAGTTCAGTTAAATAGAAATATTTAGAATTTTGAGTTACGTTATCTTCTTCTAATACATAAACAATCTTTGGGAATGCAGGAGTAATCCATACACCTTGTTCATTCTTAATACCACGAGTTCTTTGACGAAGAGTTTCTTCTATAATCATAGCTAAATCGTCTTTTTCACGTTGATTTTTAGCTTCATTTAAATACATAAATTCAGTAATAAATGGAGCTTGACCATTAGTTGTCATTAAAGTAACAACCTGGTATTGAATTGTTTGTACGCCCTTTACAATTTCTTTCTTTAATCTTCTTTCAACAATCTTAGAAATAGAATCTTCATTAGCGTTAATACCTGCCATTTCCATTTCGGCTTTTACTTCAGCTGTGATCTTCTTTCTTGAAATATCTACGAATGGAGCAAGATGAGCTAAAGATATTGATTGTCCACCATACTGGCTTGATGCAACTTGTGCAATAATTTGTGTTGCAATATTGCAAGCAGTAGAGAATGAATGTGGCTTTTCAATTAATGTACCAGAAATAACAGTACCATTTTGAAGCATATCTTCTAGATTAACTAAATCACAGTTATGCATATGCTGTGCATAATAGTCTGCATCATGGAAATGGATTAAGCCTTCGTTATGAGCTTTAACGATATCTTCAGGTAATAAGAAACGATTAGTAATATCTTTAGATACTTCTCCTGCCATATAGTCTCTTTGTACTGATACAACAGTTGGATTCTTATTAGAGTTTTCTTGTTTTACCTCTTCGTTTGCACCTTCAATTAAAGTTAAAATTTGCTTATCTGTAGAATTAGATTTTCTTACAAGTTCATGACGATATCTATATGTAATATAGTTCTTTGCAACCTTATAAGCTCCCTCTTCCATAATATGCTCTTCTACGAAGTCTTGAATTTCTTCAACGGATACAGCACGCATAATCTTGTTGCAGTCATTTCTTACTTTTTCAACTACAACCTTAATTTGGTTTTCGCTTAATCTTAAATTTTCATTATCTACAGATTCATTAGCCTTCCAAATGGCATTATAAATCTTGTCTTCTTCAAATTGAACCTCTTGACCATTTCTCTTAATGACATTCATCTTTTTTTCCTCCAATTTAAACATTAATATATATAACACTGAAATTTACGACTGAATAATTTTAAATTGACTCATTTCGCTTACTTCTTTTTGGTAATTACTATTATATTGATTTTGGATACTTTTTGCCATATCTTTTTAGTCAATATAAAATCTTATTATGAAAAGTTATTTTTTCATAAAATATTAAATAATTTTCTTATTACCCTTGAAAAATAATTTATTTATGCTTCGCTAAAAATACCATTTTTTATAAAAAAAATTTATTATATTATAAGTAACAATAAATTTAACTTTATTTTATTTAGATTTGTGATAAAATTATAATAATATTGAAAGAAAAGGAGATGGTTTTCATGCCAATTATTATACCAAAAGACATACCCGCATATCAAAAATTAAAAGATGAGAACATATTTGTCATGTCAACCAATCGTTCATCAACTCAAGATATCCGTGTATTAAATATTTTAATATTAAATTTAATGCCAACTAAGATTGAAACTGAAACACAGCTTGCAAGATTACTTGCAAATTCTTCATTACAAATTGAAGTAACATTTATTGTTCCTAAAACTCATGAAGTTAAAAATACATCAAAATCACACTTAGATAAATTCTATACTACATTTGATAAGGTTAAAAATAAAAACTTTGATGCGTTAATCGTTACTGGTGCACCAGTTGAGCAATTAAAATTTGAGGAAGTAGATTATTGGAACGAATTAAAAGAAATATTTGAATTCTCAAAAACTCATGTTACTACTTCTATGTTTATATGCTGGGGTGCACAAGCTGCATTATATCATTTCTTTGGAATTGATAAGTATCCATTAAAACAAAAGCTATTTGGAGTTTATAAACATAAAAAGTCAGTTGAATATGAACCATTATTAAATGGTATTGATGATGTATTCTATATTCCACAATCACGTCATACATATAATAAAGAAAGTGATTTATTAAGTAGACCAGATGAACTTATACCTTTAGTACAATATAAAGAAAATAATGAAAGTCATACTACCATTCTTAAAACACCAGATAATAAGCAATTATTTATCTTAGGCCATATAGAATATGATAAATATACATTAAAGAAAGAATACGAAAGGGATTTAGGTAAAAGAAGTGATGTACCTTATCCTTGTAATTACTTTAATGAGGAAACTGGTGATGTAGATGTATTATGGAGATCTACTGCAAACCTAATATACTATAATTGGTTAAATTATTATGTATATCAGGTTACACCTTATGATTTTAAAAATCCTATTATTAAATTTAAAGATGAATAAAAATATCCCGGTTACCCGGGATTTTTTTAATTATTATCTAAACTTTCGCCTTTTTCTTTTCTATCTAAGAAATATTTAATAATGAATGTTGCAAAAACAAATAATCCTATAATTCCTAAATATAAATAGAATTGATTATCTTTATAACTAAAATCTTTATTAGCTTCAATTGCTTTAGTTAAAGTTTTGAAGAATATACCTAATGGATAGAATCCAAGTAATGCAGATTCTACAATCATTAATATATTAAAATATAATACCTTTGCATTATCGCCTTTTACAAATTTATAAATTGAATAAAATAGTAAAGCTAATGCTCCAATTAATACAATTGTATATTTTTCATCAAATCCTACCTCTGTTCCCCATTCTTCTTTATCAAAGTTAAATGTAGTTAAAAATAGAACTAAAGAAAAAACTGCGATAACAACTGATGTAATTAAAAGGAATAAATTATAAAGTTTTTTCATTGTTATATACTTCTCCATCTTCATCTTTTTTATAACTATATATATCACTATCGACTTCTTTTGAAACCTCACCATCACCTTTTATACCTGTTAATAAAAGTTGAGGATAGAAAGCACCTATTAATACCATTACCGCAGTAGATAAGATAGTACTTGGAATACATGCAGCTCCATTATATACAAATGAATATAACCAAGTTTCACCTGTTACACCAAACATAGGCTTTGCAGTTGGATCTAACCAGAATAATCCTCCTGCAAGTACATGACAAGCATACTTTAATAAACCACCAATTACAGTACCAACAACAATCCATAAAATTCTTTCACCAATTGTCTTGCCTTTTTTATATTTACCAGAAAATGCACCAGCAATTCCAACTACTGTATAGCCTAATACGTAATCTAATAAAATTTGTGTAAATGGTGCGAAGAATTTCATTGCTCCATCGTATGTAGCACCTGGAATTACAAATATACCACCAAGCATTTGTAATATAGATACAATAAAGCCACTAATTAAACCTGCAACTAAACCTCTTCTATATGCAATAATAAAGACAGGTACCATTGCAATACCGATTGAACCACCATTTACGAACATTCCTCTTGAATATCCTGACTGGATGAAATCCAATGCAAGCGCCAATGCAGAAAATATTGCTATTTCTGCTAAAACTTTGACAGTTATTTTGTTTGTTTTCATTTTTCCCTCCTAAAAAACAAAAAATGTCCGCTAGGACATGACTAAAACAATAAGATATCTCACATTATCCCTATCGCTAGCATTACCTAGATCAGGTCAAGGGTCGATTATCTATTTAATCCTCTCAGCTAGAAAACTAGCTCCCCTTAATATGACAATAATATTATATACTTATTTATATATTTTTCAATAGAAAAGGCGGATAAAATCCGCCATATTTTTATGCATTATAATTCTTTTTAATATTTTCGATAACTTCATTAATTTCAGCTTCTGATGCATAATGATCAGCGCCTCTATTCATAACGAACATTCCGCCCCAGTCTTCTTTACCTTCGTACTTAGGAACGATATGAATGTGTAAGTGACCTAATGTATCACCAAATGCACCATAGTTGATACGAGCTGGATGATAAGCCTTATCAATAGCCTTTGCAACATCACTAACATCCTTCATAAATGCATTTCTATCAGCATCTGATAAATCTTTAATTTCAGCTACATGATCACCCTTCCAAGCAACAATAGCTCTTCCCTTATATGTTTGATCCTTAAATACAATTACTTCTGACTTTTCAGTTTCGAATGCTAAAACGCCAAACTTAGCAAGGTATTCACCTTGATGGCAATATGGACAACCGTCTTTTTTCATTTTAAATTTCCTCTTTTTTTATTATAATTTTAGCTTTTAAAGTACTATAACTTTTTATATTAAGAGATATTCTCCTAATTACTTTTGTTCATCTGATTCTAGAATAGCTAAGAAGGCTTCTTGTGGTACTGATACAGAACCGATTTCTTTCATCTTCTTCTTTCCTTCCTTTTGCTTTTCTAATAATTTCTTTTTTCTTGAAATATCTCCACCATAACATTTTGCTAAAACATCTTTTCTTAATGCTTTAATATCACTTCTTGCAATAACCTTATGATTAATTACTGCTTGAACTGGTACTTCAAATTGTTGACGTGGAATTAAATCCTTAAGCTTTTCAACAAGCACTTTTCCTCTTTCGTATGCAAAATCTTTATGTACAATTACAGATAATGCATCAATTACATCACCATTTAACATTACATCCATTTTAACAAGCTTAGATGCACCATAATCACCAAGCTCATAATCTAGTGATGCATATCCTTTTGTATAGCTTTTTAATTTATCAAAGAAATCATAAACAATTTCAAGTAAAGGGATATTATAATGTAGAACAGCTCTTGTTTCTTCTACATATCTCATGTCGATTAATGAACCACGTTTCTTTTGACATAAATCCATAACTGAACCAATATAATCAGATGGAGTCATTATTGTTGCTTTAACATATGGTTCTTCAATTCTATCTATTCTTTGAACTTCAGGTAATTCACTTGGGTTATCGATTTGTACCATTGAACCATCAGTTAAGTAAACATGATAATTTACTGATGGTGCTGTTGCAATTAAATCAATACCAAATTCTCTTGAGATTCTTTCTTTTACAATATCCATATGTAAAAGACCTAAGAATCCTGTTCTAAAACCAAATCCTAATGCTTGAGATGTTTCTGGTTCATATACTAATGCAGCATCTGATAACTTCATTTTATCTAACGCATCATGTAGGTCTTGATATTGCTTTGAATCAATAGGATAAAGTCCACAATAAACCATAGGATTTAATTTTCTATATCCGTGTAATGGCTTTTCTGCAGGATTTGATACTAATGTAACAGTATCACCTACTGCAACTGTATTAATATCTTTAATAGCTGCAGTAAAATATCCAACATCACCAGCCATTAAATAATCTCTTTTTACTTCCTTTGGAGTTCTTACACCAAGTTCAACAACTTCATATGTTGCACCTGATGCCATTAATTTAATTTTATCTCCAACTTTTATTATACCTTCTTTTACACAAATTAGTACAACAACCCCTCTATATGAGTCAAATGCTGAATCAAATATTAATGCTTTTAATGGCGCATCAATTTTACCTGATGGTGGTGCAATATAAGATACTACTTGCTCTAATATATCTTTTACACCTAAACCTGTTTTTGCAGAAGCTAAAACAGCTTCATATGCAGGAATTCCAATTACATCTTGTATTTCTTTTCTTGTACCTTCAGGATCTGCTGATGGTAAATCTACTTTGTTTATTAAAGGAAGTATTTCTAAATCATTATCTAATGCTAAATAAACATTTGCAAGTGTTTGTGCTTCAACTCCTTGAGTTGCATCAACAACTAAAATTGCTCCTTCACAAGCTGCTAAAGATCTTGAAACTTCGTATGTAAAGTCTACATGGCCTGGTGTATCAATTAAATGAAATTCATATTCTATTCCATTATTTGCTTTATATTTTAAAGAAACAGCGTTAAGTTTTATTGTAATACCTCTTTCACGCTCTAAATCCATTGAATCTAACATTTGATCCTTCATTTCATGAGAATCAATAGATTCACATAACTCTAATATTCTATCTGATAATGTTGTTTTACCATGATCAATATGTGCTATGATACAGAAGTTTCTTATTTTAGATTGTCTATTCTTTAATTTATCTAAATCAAATTCCATAAAATAAGCACCTCACATTCCTTTAAAATTTTATCAAATTATAATATATTTTTCAACGTTTTATCATAATATGATAAATAAAAAAGACTTGTGATATAAAAATCACAAGTCAATATTGTTTAATTACTTTAATCTAATATATGCAGGCATTAATGAACTATAATTTGCAGATAATAAATCATATAAGTAATACTTATTCAAATCAGTTCTTTGACTAAAAACTTGATCATATGTATACTTTCTACCTTCTTTTTGTACTACTACTTCTGAAGATGTTCCATTTGCATATGTATCTGAATTACTTTCAACAACTTTTACCCAACCTGATGGAGTTGTTGATAATTTACCACTTTGTGACCAGAATTCAAGAATAGCGTCATATGATTCGTTTGATGTAGAAGCACTACCATATTTAGTAGTTGGTACACTTACACCCCAAATGTGCTTATCAGTACCCTTAGCTAATGTAACAGTACCAGTTGAAATAGCTCTTTGTAAATTTAACATACCAGTTTGAGCATATGCGTTAGTAGCTGCATAATTTAATGATGCTTCACGAACTGAACCAATACCATAAGTTGCACCAAGATATTGTCTCATGAAATCCCAGAATGATAATCCAGAATCCTTAATCCAAAGCTTTGCTTTATTACTTAATTGAGGACTATATTCATTTAAATAATTCATAGGTTCTTCATCCCAATATTCACTTGGGCCGAAGTCATTAACATAAGTTCCCATTTGAGAGAAGATATAATCCATTAATTGAACAGCTTTTTCTTTATTATCAGATGTTTGAGGAATACACCATGAATTACCCTTAATTGAACGGTTAGATTCAGTATATCTCATTAAAGTTTTACCAGTCTTATCTGATAACTTTTGATTTAAAACTTCATCATTTGTATAAGTACGTTGATTCCAATATGTATATGGTGGTAATACAGGTCTTATTCCAGTTACAGAATCACCCGCATATTCACCAATTCTCTTATCATCTCTTGTACCAACGTTATTTTCATCTAATGTGTTTAATGAGCCAGTTGCTGCAGTAAAATCATACATCATAAAACCATTTGTATATCCATTAATTGAACTTACATGTCCAAATAAAGAATCTAGGTAACAAGTTTTACCTCTACCAGCTTTGATATGGAAATCATCAATTATTAAACCTTCATCATATAATTGTGATAAATAAACTACTGCATCAAAAGTTGCTTGAGTTGTTTCTGCATTAGAAATACAACCATTTCCATCATAGTATAAGTGTCCAGATTCAGAATCAATACCTTGAACTCCAAATACACTTGCAAATTGTAAAATATTATTTATACGATTATCTTCTTCTCCTCTTGGGAATAAGATTTCGATTTCTGCATCTTCATCTCCAGTGATTACACCAGGGTTAGCTTTAATTACACGCATTAATGCGATTAATTCATCAGTATTGTAACAAGCTTGAGCTGAAATAAAGATATCAGATAAATTTGTATAAATTTGATCAACACCAGTACCAATATAGTCACCATATGCTTGATTTAAATATTCTCTAAATTGATCTGCTAATTGTAAACCTGTACAACCTTGAGCTAATAATGCATTTTGTTGCTTAATGATGTTTTCTACTTGTGGAATAATAATATTTTTTGCAGATCCATCAACTGTAACTTTAAGTGATGTTTTTTCATTAGGATAATTATAATTATCATCCATAAAAGGCTTAAATTTAGGAGCTTGTAATACATTTGATTGAGCACCAGAACCATTATTAGTAGAATCTCCTTGGTTTGAATCTAATATAGCTTTTACCATATCAACATCAAATACTAAAGATCTTTCATAATCGTTATATCCATCAAAATATGGAGTATAGTATAATTTTTCATCTTCGCCTTCGCCTTGAACAATCATATCCCTAACTTCAGGATGATTAGCTAAATATGTTTCGAAATAAGGCATCTTATGAGCTTTGATATATGGCATTAAATTTACAGCTTCACCAGAGTTACCCATAGTTGTAATATTATTTGTAGTATTATAGAATAAATCTATTTTTTCATTTGGATTATCTTGTGATGCATAACCACCTGCTTTTACAGTAGTATAATTGCTATCATCATTTTCGGCTGAATAATTAGATCCTTCTCTAATTGTTGTTTTTAAAGTTTTTTCGAAAGTTTGCCATACTGGTAATAATTGCTTTTGTGTATATGCTTGGTTTTCAACTTTATTAGAAAAAGATGATCGAGCAGTTATACCAGATTTTGAATAATTGATACAAATATCTAATCCCTTTGTATCTTGTTCATAAACAATAGATGTTGTTGTTCCTTGACCTTGAGCTGTTGTAGTTTGGCTACTTGCAGTTGTTGTATTTGTTTTACCTGTTGTTGTGACACTTGTTGTAGTACCACCATTATTTGCATCATCAGCAGAATTACCACATGCGGCAAGAGATAATGCAGCTACAGCTGAAGCAGAAAATAAAACAATTTTACTAATTTTTCTCATACTATTCCTCCTTAATGGAACAAAAATTCAATTTAATT
>Ga0247610_10006097_pt1 | contig 12603 bp, 9 predicted proteins | sample 174DNAGHGhighgp2_FD_193483 | JGI IMG/M metagenome (GOLD analysis project Ga0247610, IMG submission 193483) | Sheep rumen microbial communities from Palmerston North, Manawatu-Wanganui, New Zealand - 1742 DNA GHGhigh gp2 | ecosystem: Host-associated > Mammals > Digestive system > Stomach > Rumen ...
TCGGCAGCATGGGCCCATTTCTTCTTCACGGCGATACCCACAACGATGGGCAGGAACATGAGCACAAGGTTCTGCATCACCAGCTTGCCGACAGGCAGATGCACCTGCACTGCGCTGCCGGTGGCGTTGGTTACCCAACCCATGATGAGGGGCACGGTTACCAGCGTGATGATGCTGCTGCAGGCCGTGAGTGACACCGACAGGGCGACATCCCCCCTGGCCAGCATCGAGAACACGTTAGACGAACTGCCGCCTGGGCAGCAGGCAATCAGCACAAAACCGATAAGGAAAATGGGCTCCAGACCCAATGCCGAGCCGATGATCCATGCCAACAGGGGTAACACGATGATTTGTCCGATGAGTCCTGCCAGCACAGGCTTGGGGCGTGTCTTGAAGAGCTTGAAATCTTCTATTTTCAGGTTTAGGCCCAGTTCAAACATCAGCAACGTGAGGATGGGCAGTACAATCCAGATGGTGTTCATAGCTTTAAGTTTTTATAGCGCCCGCAAAGGTACAAAAAAACCATGACACGCAACAAGGCGCCCATCAGTATTTCGCTGTTGGGCGCCTTGTGGGCTTTAAGTCGTTTTCGATAATGTCTTTAAGGACGTTAAGGAATCAACTTCTCATTAATCAAAGTTTGGCGGCAATGGCGTCGGCGATGGCTTGCATCTCCTCGGCAGGAAGGGTCAACTTGGGGCCACCGAAGGCCATGTCCTTCTCGCTCTGCATGGGCACGAGATGGATGTGGCAATGGGGCACTTCAAGACCCAGGACGCCGATGCCGATGCGCTTGCAGGGCACAGCCTGCTCCAGCGCCATAGCCACCTTGCGGGCGAATGCCCACAGGCCGGCATACTCTTCCTCGTCGAGGTCAAACATGTAGTTCACCTCATGCTTGGGGATGACCAGGGTGTGACCCTTGGCCATGGGGTTGATGTCGAGAAACGCATAGTAGCGGTCGTCCTCGGCCACCTTGTAACTGGGAATCTCGCCAGCGACGATTTTGCTGAAAATGGTTGCCATGATGTTATACTTCGATTTTGAGGATTTCAAACTTCATTAATCCGGCAGGAACCTGTACGTCAACGATGTCACCCACCTTGTGACCCAGCAATCCCTTGGCGATGGGGGTGGAAATAGCAATCTTGCCCTCACGCAGGTTGGCCTCGCTCTCGGTAACGATGGTGTAGGTCATCTGGGCCTTGGACTTCACGTTCTTGATGGTCACTTTGTTGAGCAACTGCACCTCGTCGGTTGTGATTTTACTCTCGTCGATGATGCGTGCCGATGCGATTAAGGTCTTGAGCTCGGCGATTTTAGCCTCAAGCATACCTTGGCGCTCCTTGGCGGCATCATACTCGGCGTTCTCTGAGAGGTCGCCTTTGTCGCGGGCCTCAACTATGGCACGGACAACCTCCGGTCGTTCTACGTTTTCCAGATGGGCAAGTTCGGCCATCTTCTTGTCGTAGCCTTCCTGTGTCATGTAAGTAATAGCCATGCTAAATACTGTGTTTTTAAATTTTTAAGATTCAAAAAATTAGAAGAATCTCAATGTCGTTGCATGAGATCCCTCGCGGTTAATATTTTGGTTTAACAGTGCAAAGGTATATAGATTATTTCAAACTGGAAAACATAATGTCGATAAAAACACGTGATTTTATTAAAAATTAACCGATGACCGTGAAAAAAAACCGAGTTTTTACCGTTTCCACAGGGTGATAACCTGCCTGATGGCAAAGACGGCACTCACAGCCGTGACGATGGCGGCGATGGGGGTGTGGCCGGTCTCCATGGCTGCCATCACAGCTGCTGCCACAGTCAGGGTCCACAACAGGTTATAGGCGCTGGCAACCGATACCGACAACCGGTAAACCTTGAAATAGACCGCTGCGACGATGAGCGTGTAGAGCAGATAGGAAACGAGGAACGCGACGCCCAGGCCCGTGAGGCCCCACCAGCGGTAGAACACGATGTTCAGTACCAGGTTGATAACTGCGCTGGCGACCTCGGTCCACAGGTAGGTCTTACCGTCGCCTTTGGCCAGTATCGTGAAAGCCAGGCACCACGACAGGGTGCGCAGCACAGTGCCGACCATTCCCCACGAGACAAAGGTGAGGACGACGTTGAACTCTGGCGTGTAGAGTATCCACACCACCAGTTCGCGCAGCAGGATGAACATCGCCACCACAGGAGCCATCACGGCAATGGCGACGTTGATTTCCTGGGAGACATACACGCGCAGGCGCAGCCGGCTCTCGGCCACTTTGGCCAGGCGGGGGTAGTACTCCATACCCAGGGCAGTGAGTATCAATCCGGTATATTTATTAATTAATGTGTAACCCGCCTGGTAAAAGCCCACTTGCTCGGTGCCGGCGTTGACATTGAGCCATGCGTTGAAGGCATAGCTGGCAAGAATGCTGGCAAAGTTGCCCAGCGTCATGTAAATGCCCAACTTGACAAACCCTTTACCCATGTCGAAGGTCTCGCGGCGGGTCACGGCGGCAGCAGGGTATTCACGGTTGCGGAAAAGCCATGCAAACGCAGCAAGCGCAACGGCATAGGCGATGATCGACGGCAAGATGCTGCGCTCACGCAGCAGGTAGAACAACGGCACCGACACGGCAAGCCCCGCAATTGTGCCCCACAGTGTGACACTGGCCAGACGCTTGAGCCGCGCCGTGCCTTGCAGCACGGCATACTCACCATTGGTCAGCGCCTGCAGCAACACGGCAACGCTGAGCGCCACAAAGCCCCAGATGTGGGACGTGTCGCCAAAGGTGACCTGACTCAGTGCGGGAGCCAGCGACAGCGTGAGCAAGGCTCCGGCCAGTCCCAGCCACAATGACCACTTGCGCACGACTGCAATCATGCGTGACACAAGTGACGGGTCGCGCCGTTCCAGTGCCTGGGAAATGTCACGAACGCTGCTCGAGCGGATGCCCAGATTGGTGCCTGTGCTGATCATCTCGAGCGCATTGTTGAACAGTCCGAACAGACCGATTCCCACGGGCCCAATCCACATGGCGACCAGCTTGGTGCGGACGATGGAGCACAAGATGCCTATCACCTGGACACCGCCAAAGATGCCCATTGCCTTCATCGCCATGCGTGATATGTTGCCGTGTTTGCTCGACATCGGATGGATGCTACAGATTGATTTCCATTGTGTTATATACAATTCCGCGTCCTCCCAGTCGTGACTTCTGTCGCACTAGTCCCTCGTTGAGGTAACGCCCGTGGTCCTCGTTGGAGATGCCGAAGTCGAAGTAGCGATAGCCGTCTCGGGCGCTTTCCTGAATGAGGTGGTCGAACAGCAGGGTCAGTGCCTTGCTTTCCTTGCCTCGTGGCGAGGCACCGATGTACTGGCAGTGTGCCACAGGTTCCGACAGGTACATTACCACGCCAGCCAGCAGTTCGCCGTCGAGGGTGGCAGTGTAGAGGCGCGTGTTGTCGGGAAAACGGCTGTGTAGCAGCAGCATCTCGTCCAGCGAGTGGACAGGCCGCGTGTCATAGCGCTCATCGAGCAGTGAGGACAGCAGGTGCCAGTAGCCCTGCCAGTCATCGCTGGGACCCACGGTGATGCCCGCCTTGCGGGCGGCGTTGGCGCCGCTCTTGTTGCCGCGGTCCAGCGGTAACGGACACGTCAGGTCGATAGTGGTTGAAATGTTGGTCTCGATGAGCGTTGCATGATGACGGAACAGGGCATACAGGTCCTCCTCACACGGGTAGCGGTGATAGATGTGGGGCACTGGCTTGTAAACCAGCCTCTTGAGCCCGTTGGACCTCATCCACTCCACGGCGGCGTCCATCACCTGGATCATGACGGTAGCATCAAAGTGCTTGAGCGGCACAAGCCAGCCGCCATAGGTGAGGCCGCGGTGGGACCACAAGGTGTCTCCATCAACATTGGCAGGCAGCAGGGCGCGTAGTTTGCCTTCCTGCATGGCGATGAGCGAGCAGTCGACAAAACGGTCACTGTGGTAGTCCATGTAGCCACGCTGGTGCAGGAACGTGCCGTTGCGGCTCAGTCGAACGAATTCGTTCCATTGAGCCGCCATCGTTGCATCATATTTGATGATTTCCACTATCTGTCTGTATTTTATAATTTGTTTTATAATGTGTAACTTGTTGAGTTTACCACTTGGTAGTGTGGCGTGAGTCACAATTGGGATATATTTATAACGCACCGAAACGACAAAAAGTATTACCTTTGTGCAAAAATCAACAATAATTTGAAGTTTACCAGCATGAAACTATCCAAAGTCGGTCTGCTCCCCCGCATTATCATCGCCATCATCCTGGGCGTGGCTTGCGGTGCCTTCTTTCCGGAATGGGCAGTGCGGTGCTTTGTCACCTTCAACAGCGCATTCAGTCATTTCCTGTCGTTCCTTATCCCGCTCATCATTGTCGGTCTGGTGACGCCAGCCATTGCCGACATCGGCAAGGGGGCCGGCAAACTGCTCCTGATAACAGCCGTTATCGCTTATGGCGACACGGTGTTCTCGGGCTTCTTGAGCTATTTTGTCAGCACGGGTCTTTTCCCGCCGTTGATCAGCCATGGTGCAGCACAAGCTATTGCTACCGTTGAGGAGGTGGAACCCTATTTTACCATCGAGATACCGGCCTTGCTCGACGTGATGAGTGCGCTGGTGACGGCCTTTGTCATGGGCCTGGGCATAGCATTCTTTGAGTCGCCCACGTTGAAGAAGTGTGTCGATGAGTTCCGTGACATCGTTACAAAGACCATCGAGGTGGCTCTGATACCCATACTGCCCATCTACATCTTCTCGATTTTCCTCAACATGGCCTTCACGGGCCAGGCATGGCACATCATCAACGTGTTTGTGGCCATCATCGGCATCATCTTTGTGATGCACATTTTCCTGATCGTGTTGCAGTATTGTGTGGCTGGCTTGATTGCAGGTCGCAACCCCTTCAAGGCAATGTATAACATGCTGCCGGCCTATTTCACGGCCCTGGGCACCTCATCGTCGGCAGCGACGATTCCCGTGACGCTCAAGCAGGTAAAGAAAAACGGTGTGAGCGACGGCGTTGGCGGCTTCGTCGTGCCGTTGTGTGCCACGATACACTTGTCGGGCAGTGCCATGAAGATTACGGCGTGTGCTGTGGCATTGATGATCATGAGCGGCCAATCGATCTCTCTGGGATTGTTCACGGGATTCATTCTCATGCTGGGCGTGATGATGGTGGCGGCTCCCGGAGTGCCCGGCGGTGCCATCATGGCGGCCCTGGGCGTGTTGCAGTCGATTCTGGGCTTCACCGCCGACCAGCAGGCAATAATGATTGCCCTGTACATCACGATGGACAGTTTCGGGACTGCTTGTAATGTGACAGGCGACGGTGCCATCGCTCTGGTTGTTGACAAGATTTACAGCAAGGGAAGGCAATAGGCGCGCCGGAACCGTCCTGATTAGTGTTAGACATTATCTATAAGGTGTATTAATAAAGTAATTCTAAGGGGAATCGACACCCTTGCCTGAAATGAATGTTTTTCCTTGTTTTTTTTAAAAAATGTGCTAAAAAATTTTGTATGTGTAAAATTCGTATTATCTTTGTAGCGCATAAAGGGAAAAATCATTTGATTTATCAAAGAGTTTCGGATTAACTTTACTGTCGTGATTGATAGAATGGTTAATCCATTTTTTATGCCCGATTCCCAAGCCGCGAGAGGCCGGGGCTGCCAGCAATATAATTTCCGGTGTCCGAGTTCCTGTTCAGCAAAAGTGCGTGAAACTAAATTTCACGCCAAGGCGCAAAGTCGCTTAGTTTTTTGTTTTCAGACGCTTCACATATTCACTACAAAGTAGTGCTCTGATAGACTGAAGCATTTTGTTCCGTTTGGCATGCTATCAATCAATGGCGAAACGTGAGTTAAATATCTCAAGTTCCTAAAGTGGATTCGCCCCTTTAGGAACTTGAAGATTAGGGATTAAAGAATTTAAGTTTCGCAAGCAGATCACTTGCGAAACTTAAATTAATTATTAAATCTTAGCGACTTAACGTCTTAGCGTGAGGCAAATTGGTTCACCAGTTACTGATGCGGCCTCTTGTGTTAAAAGCCGGAATCGCGATGGAGCGGTTATGCGCCCAGGATGATTCCGATGACGGTGTTGATGTCGGCTACGGTAATCTCGCCGTCGCCGTTCACGTCACCGCTCATATTGCCTGTGTTGTTCAGGATAATGGTGATGATGGCGTTGACATCGGCCACGGTAATCTCTCCGTCACCGTTCACGTCACCCTTCGGTCCGGGCTCTGAACCGGTCGGGTTGAGTTTGCCGCACACGCCATAGGCCTCGACATCCTTGACGGCAAATTTCACTTCGGTAGGCATTGTGCCGTCCTCGTTGGCCTTGGCAGCCAGATACTTGATGCCGCTGTGGTGCAACGGGTTGTTGACATCCAGTGGCACGCTGTTGCGGATGGCTTCGCCATCGTTGGCAGGAGCGATGTAGCTCCAGTAGATGTACTCGCCGTCGCTGTTGATCTGTGCCACATTGGCAATCTCGCCGCTGTCCTCGGCACCCTCGACCTTGATGGGGGAGTCGTCGATGAGTTCGCAGTCGGCGATGCGCAGGTTCTCGTTGCCTTCAACATCGTCACCGGTCTCGAGGTCCTCGATCTTGCTGAGTGCGATGCGGTAGATGCCGGGCACGCTGCCGTAGGGGTCGCTCTGTACCTGCATGTAGAGGTAACCGTTCTCATCATCGAGATAGAAGGTCTTGATGATGGCATCCTTGAACAGGGCATTGTAGTGCTTGGGCTTGCCTTGTCCGCCATCGGGATAGATGTCGCTCTTCTTGAAGCGCAGCAAGCACAGGCCGTTGAACTTCTTGCTCATCCAGAAGATGCCGTGTTTGTCCTGGGTGAAGCCGCCCGTGATGGAGCCCCAACTGATCTCGTCGTTGTAGTAGGGGAGCCACTGGTTCTGCAACAGGAAGGGCTGCTGGCCGTAGAGACCCGTGGTGTCGGCATTCAGTTCGTGGATGCCCACGTTGCGGTCGCTGATGTAGATCTTGTTCTCGTCCTCATCGATGAACATGGTGAACGGGTCCTCGCTGGGAGCGTAACCCACATTGTTCAGGACAGTAACACGATAGAAGATGCCGTTGGTGTTGTTGACGTAGAACAGCTCGCCGTCGCCCAGAGGCTGGTTGGGATCCTGATAGGTGAAGCGCTGACCGGCAACGGCGACATACACGCGGTTCTTGTAGTTCTGCAATGTGAAGGCGTGTTGACCAGCGTTGAAGTTGGTGTTCACGATATTACCATTTTCGTCCTGATACATCAGGTTGCCGCTAGTGGTGGCGAAGTACAGGCCCGCGGGACAGCCCAGCGTGGAGCCCTCGCCCGAAATGGTCTTGTCGGCAACGATGGTCAGATAGCGCCACTGGTTGGCGTTCTGGTAGGCTTCTACCGAGCTGGGAGCCACCTTACAGATAACATTGTGCTGGCTCTCGTTGAACACGCCGGCGGCAAGGGCGGGCGTGTTGACATTGAGCACACGCAGCGTACCGATACCGGCGGGAACCGAACCGGGCTCCATATAGTTCACGTTGGCGGGAATCTCCATTTCCTCGAGTGCCGTGCAGCCCTCAAAGCAGTTGCGCATCATGTTGGTAGTGGTCGTGGGCAGCGTGACGTTGGTCAGCAGCTCGCAACCGGCACACAGGCCCTGGGGAATCTCGTTACGACCCTCGCCGATGACAATCGACTTCAAGGCTGAGCCGGCAAACACGTTCTGCCCCACATTCACGCTCTTGTCGAGGGTGTAAGTCTCGATATTGCTGTAGGCAAAGCCGTAGTTGCCGATGGTCTTGAGGGCGGGCAGGTCAACGCTGGTGAACGGTGCATAGGCCAGACCGTAGTTGTCGATGCTGGTCACCGTGGCGTTGCTGTAGGTGGTGCCGATCTCGCCCTCATGGGCTGATACCAGCAGACGGGTGCCGGCAGCGTTGAGCAGCACGCCATCCTCGAGTTTGAAACTGGTGTTCTCGCTGGGCAGAATGATGGCTGCCAATGTGGGAATCGGGGCAAAGGCGCTCTGGCCGATGCTGGTGACCGAGGCGGGAATGATGACGTTGGTAATCTCGGTGCCTGCAAAGGCCTGCGAGCCGATGGCCGTCAGGGCAGTAGTGGTTGTCGCCTTGTCGCCGGTGAGCACAAGTTCGCCCTGCAACTTGCTGTTCTCGAATGCGCTTTGTCCAATCGAGGTCAAGGTCTTCGGGAAATCGAATGAGGTCAGGCCGGTATTGAAGAATGCCGTGACGCCGATGCTGGTCACCTGGTCGCTCATACTGAAGTGACGCAGGTTGCGGCAACCGTTGAACGTGCTCTGCTCGATGACAGTGACGGCTGCAGGCAGGTCGATGCTGGCCAACGAGGTGCAGCTGGCAAAGGCGCTCGAGCCGATGCTTGACACCTTGCAGCCGGTCTCAAAGGTGACGCCGCTCAGTGCCGTGCAACCCTGGAAGGTCGTTCCCTGGATGGTGGTGGTCTCGCCGCCGATGACCAGAGTCTTCAGGCCGCCCATGTTGTGGAAGGGCTGCTCGTTGTTCAGGTAGGCGCTGGCATCCACGTTGCGACCCATGTAGATGTACTCGATGCTGTTGATGGCCACGCGGGCTTCGGCATTGGCTCCGAAGGTATTGATCTTCATGACCACGGGGGTGGGACCCTCAGCGATAATCAGGCGCTTGAGGTTGGGACAGTTGGCAAACTCCTCGCTGATGGGCTTGTTCCATCCGGCCACGATGGTGACCTCCTCCAGGCTGGTGCAGCCGTTGAACACGCCGCTGCCCACACTGGTGGCCGTCTCGGGAATGGGGCTCTTGGTGAGCTTGGAACATCCCTTGAATGAGTTGCGGGCGATGGTCACGCAGGTGGACGGCAGGGTGAGCGAGGTCAGGTCCTTGCAGTCCAGAAAAGAGTTGGCTGCAGTAGCGACAACGGTATATTCCGTCCCCTCGTAGGTGATTTTCTCGGGAATCACGATGTCGCCTGTGTAGAAGAGCGTGTCGGCCGGAGTTGTGGCCGTTGCCTTGATGATGGTGTACTTGGCAACGGTGGCCTCCCCCTTGTTGTTGGTCGAGTAGTTGATGCCGTCAACCGTGATGCTTGCTGCATGGACTGCAGTCATTGCGGTAAGGCATCCCATGAACAGCCACATGCGTCGTAGCCATGTCACTCGGGTAAACTTTTTTTTCATAAGCATGAATTGTTAGTTGGTTATTAAGATGTTGGTAAATTCTCGTTGTTTCAAACGACAAATATACTAATTCTTTTCATTGATTCGGCCCGAAATCGTTTTTTTTTTCTTGAAATCGTCACATCGGCAACGTCTCGTTGCCCAGTGCGTTACTGAACACCACAAAAACAGAGCCTGCCACTTCTCACGGTATTGAGAGATGGCAGGCTTGAAATGGTTTTCTTAAAAAGACGGATCTAGTCCTTTGCCGTGGCTTATTTCTTCTTGGCGTTCACCTTGGTGGCCAGGTCGGCGCCGGCTTTAAACTTAACGACCTTCTTTGCGGGAATCTTGATTTTGGCCTTGGTAGCGGGGTTGATACCTTCACGAGCATCCTTCTTTACTACCTGGAATGTGCCGAAACCGATGAGTGCAACCTTGTCACCCTTATTGAGTGCACCTTCTACAGCCTCGATGGTGGCATCGAGAGCAGCCTTAGCTTGAACCTTGTTGAGATTGGCCTTTTCGGCAATTGCTTGTACTAATTCAGTCTTGTTCATAGTGAAAGAAAAATTAATAATATTTGTATTGTGAATAACTAAAGTGTTGATTTCTATCTGCAAATATAAGTAAAACAACATTTTCACCAAAAAAAAATCGGAAAAAATTGTGTATTTTTTGCGAAAAATGCTCAAAAAAGGCGTTTTTAGGGCCTAATTCGCTCTAATTATGGACTTTTTCGCTACTTTTGCAGTTGAAAAAATAAGATACAAGATGCAATACAATAACAGGTCTTTTTTGTCATCAATCATGCCAGTAACCAGGCATTTGCTGATTATCAATATACTGGTCTGGTTGGCTACGTATGTGTTTCAACGTGCTGGAATCATCGATCTCCATCAATGGCTTGGACTTCACTTCTGGAAGGGAAGCCAGTTTAATGTGGCGCAGCTGTTCACCTATATGTTCATGCACGACACGAGGGGATTTGCCCACATCTTCTTCAACATGTTCTCGTTGTGGATGTTCGGCAGCCTGCTGGAGCGTGTGCTGGGAGCCAAGCGTTACATCTTTTATTATATCATGTGCGGCCTTGGTGCCGGGCTGGTTCAGGAACTGGTGTGGCAATTCTCGTGGCAGAGCATCCTGGCAGGCAGCGTTTCGGGTCCTGCAGCAACCAGTATAACCGACATCATCAACGCCATCAACTCGGGTCAAGCGCCGTTCACGATGGACAGTTTCTATAACAGCATGGTGACAGTGGGTGCATCGGGTGCCGTGTTCGGCTTGCTGCTGGCGTTCGGCGTTTTGTTCCCCAATATGCCCATGTACATCATCCCGTTCCCGTTCCCCATCAAGGCCAAGTGGATGGTACTGGGTTATGGCTTGATCGAACTGTTCTTCGGTGTCTCCCACACGTTCAGCGGTGTAGCGCACTTCGCCCACCTGGGTGGTATGCTCGCCGGCATTGTGCTGTTATATTACTGGAAATCCAAGGGCATGCTCTATCGTGGCAATGGCTTTTATTGACGATATCAAGCGTTCCTACTCACAGGGGTCGATGTTGATGAAGTTCATCTTCATCAACGTCGGCGTGTTTGTGTTGCTGCACGTGGTACACCTCGTGCTGATGCTGTTCAATGTGGCAGGCGGTGATGTCGTGCAATGGGTGGAGCTGCCCAGCGACCTCGGTCTGCTCCTGAGGAGGCCTTGGACACTGGTCACCTATATGTTTGCCCACTATGGACTGCTGCACATCCTGTTCAACATGTTGTGGCTGTACTGGATGGGGCGCATCTTCATGGAGTTTTTCTCGCCCAAGCAGCTTACCGGGCTCTATCTTCTTGGAGGGTGGGGCGGTGCGGTGCTGTTTCTGCTGGCCTATAACCTGTTGCCTGCCTTTGCGGGAATGAACCGCTTCCTGGTGGGAGCCTCGGCTTCGGTCATGGCGATTGTCGTGGCCGTGGCGGTGTATGCACCCGAATACAAGATAGGGCTGCTGTTCCTGGGCGAAGTTTCGCTCAAGTGGATTGTGGCAGCCATTGTTGTTATTGAACTGCTGGGACTTGACTCGGGTAACGCCGGCGGCAGCATTGCCCACATCGGCGGCATCGTCTTGGGGGCTTGGTTTGCCATGCGCATCAAGCAGGGGCATGACATCACGCGCCCGGTGAATGCTGTGATTGACACCCTGGTGGGGCTGTTCAACGGGCGTGAGTTTAAACTTCCCGAGTTCAAGCGTCGTGCCGCCAGTGGCAAGGCGCCTCGTGGTGCGGCCGACTCGTCCCGTCCTGCGGCCCATCGTCCTGCCGACACGGTGAGCGAGGAGGAACTGGACAAGATTCTCGGCAAAATCAAGACCTCGGGTTATGATGCCTTGACCAGTGAGGAGAGGGACAAACTCTTTAAAGCTTCTCGGCGCCGAACACCTTGATGCACATTATATTAATATTAGCATAATGACAAAAAAGAAACCGAAATATATCGTCTATCGCAAGAAGAAGCCTAACTATACAATTGAGATTATCTCGATTGTGATTGCTGTCTTGCTGGTGTGCTGTGCCTATGCGGGTTGTATCAATCCCGAGAAGTTCTTCCCGGCACCGTTTCTCATGCTGGCTTTCATGCCGATGTTTATCTTGACGGTTGTAATGCTGGCCGTGGCGCTCTTGTGTCGCCGCTGGCTCTCGTTGCTGCCGCCCATAGTGGCATTGCTGTTGGTCTTGCCGATTTCCAAGCGGTTCATGCCGTTCAACACGTCCGAAACGGCCCTGCCGACACCGGCCGACCGCCAGATGGTGCTCAAGGTGATGACCTATAACGTGCTGGCTTTTAATTATTCTGACCCGGAACTGTCGGCGACGCCATCGGCCTCAATACGCCAGATACTGGATGCCGGACCCGATGTCGTGTTGATGCAGGAAGGTTCAGCCGGTGGCATGGATTGGTTTGATATCCCGTCGGTAAAACCTTATAAGAACCAGCTTGACAAGCGTTATCCTTATCGCTTCTCGGCCCCCGACGGGCTCTCTGTCATGTCGAGGTATCCCTTCGTGTCGACTCCCATCGGCGAGCCGCGCATCTCGCGTTCACCCTTGGGTTATAACCGCACTCAGACGTCCTACATCGCGCGGGCTTTTGACTTGGAACTGCCTCATGGCAAGCAACTGCGCCTGATAGACTTCAGGTTGCAATCCTATAACTTGAGCTTCGGGCAGACCAAGCATGTGCGTGTGTCACCCGATGTGAAGCCTTCACCGCTGGAGCGAATGAAACGCTCCTTTGTCCAGCGCGGACAGGATGCGCGCGCCCTGCGGCAAGCCATCGACGAGTCGCCCGCCAATGTCATCGTGTGCGGTGACATGAACGACGTGACGACATCCTATGTGTAT
>Ga0247610_10006098_pt1 | contig 12601 bp, 10 predicted proteins | sample 174DNAGHGhighgp2_FD_193483 | JGI IMG/M metagenome (GOLD analysis project Ga0247610, IMG submission 193483) | Sheep rumen microbial communities from Palmerston North, Manawatu-Wanganui, New Zealand - 1742 DNA GHGhigh gp2 | ecosystem: Host-associated > Mammals > Digestive system > Stomach > Rumen...
TAAGGAAAAGGTACCTGAAGAGGGGAGCTTCCCCGTGGTATATGAGAGATATGAAAATCCAGACAAGAGTATAAGTTTGTCTCACTTGATACTCAAAGTGACAGCAGTCCCTGTTAAAGGTTATGAAAATAAAAGATACCTGGAATTTGCCGTTGTCAACTATCCCAAATCATACGGATGCGAAAAAGTATTGGGGCTGGGCTTGAAACAAGAGATCGTTGAGATACTTTCGCATGAAGATCTGTATCAAAAGATATTAGCTGCTATTCCAGCCATGGAACGTGATTTGCAGAGTTAATGCTCTCCTTCTTACCATCCACCGTCAGCTTCTGGGCTAACATGGGAATCTTAGTTTCGATATACCGATTAACTTTCATATCTGCATTATTATGACTGAGATACATATTTCTCGATATGGCATTCATGCTGCTTGGTCTCACGGTCATAGTTAACACCAACGAGTAGCAGGTTGTCAGTATATTGGGTGATCTTGGCAGGATAGTCCTTACGTTTGATCTGAGAGATAGCTGTGTCAGCATCCTTATTATATTTCAGTTCAATGACAATAGCAGGCGAGTCAACATTTTTACGGGGGATGAGTACCAAGTCGGCAAAGCCCTTGCCAGTGGCCAACTCACGATGGATGATATAGTCATTGCCTGCATAATAGTAGGCGATACTCAGCACACATGCCAGTGAGTTCTCATCATTATAGCTTAGGATGCTGGTATGCTCGTCGTGGGCTGCGTCTATACCACGGGCCACCGCAGCCTCGTCACCATTGAGCGTTGCCTTTAAGAGCTGCTCAGAGGCATTCAGTGCCTTCACCACAGGATACCAGTTGTTGGCTTTCACCGCATTCACCATTTCTCCTGACACTTCGCGGTTCGGGATGTAGCACTCACTCTTGCGCCAGTCGTAACTGAGATAACCCAGATGAATCAAAACTGTAAACACATCGTCCTTGGAGCGGACAACCGACATATCGTTCTGGAATCCAGTAGGATCAACATAGCACCGTCCACCAGCCAACATCTTCAAGACATCATCCTTCAGTCCCTCAAAATTCATCTGGATATAGTGTGCTACGGCATCATAGGCACCTGTCGATGCCCAAAAACTGGTACAGAAACCATTATCAATGGCCTGCATGACGGAATTGGGGTTAAAGATTGATTGCTCATTACCAATCTGATAGCCGTCATACCACTTCTCCAACTCAACAAAATCCATACAATGCCTTTCAGCAAGAGCTTTCACTTCCTCCTTAGTGAACCCGAAGAAGCCAGCCAACTTTCTGGGGGTGACCATCGAATACTCTTGGAAATTGTTCAAGGCCGACTCCGTCTTGTATTTCTTGATCGGAAGAATGCCCGTCATATACACACCGGCAAAAACCCTCATGGCATCAATGCTCTTAAACATCCCACGCAGCCAAGAAACATAGCTGTCCATTGCTTTCGAGCCTGGCACAAATTCACGACATATAGCATCCCATTCGTCTATGATGAAGATAAACTGCTCCCCCTTCACGCTGCTGACACGCAAAAGATAGTCCATCAAATTGTCTTCTGCCTCAAGGGCGATGTCAGGATAAGCTTCACCCACATCCTTTTTCAGGGCTTCGTCAATCTTTTCCACAATCTCATCATCCCTGTAGCGGGTCACGAATCCTGTCATGTCAAGATAGATAACAGGATACTTGTTCAAGTGCTTCTCAAACTGCGGGTCTTGGGCTATCTGCAAGTCAGCAAACAACTCCCTTGAGTCGCACGAATGGTCATAGTATGCACACAGCATCTTGGCAGCCATCGACTTTCCGAAGCGGCGACAACGTGTGACGCAACTAAAACAGTGTTCTGTGAAAAGAGTAGCATTTACTATGGAGATAAGTCCCGACTTATCCACATATTCGCTATTCCTTGCTCTCTGGAATCCAGCGTTACCTGTATTGATATATCTTCCCATATTGATAATAATTTCTGCAAAGGTACGAAAATTTCGATTAAGTGAGAGCAGAAAGAGTTCTTTTTTTCCAAAAATGAGATATTTATGCAATTTAATCTGAGACTCCCCAATAATCAACCTCCTTTTCGCGCTATTGCGCTCTTTGGGTGAACAGCATGTTTATTCCGTGAGGGGTGGACTGCTTACGACCTACTCAACGACCGCCTCCCAGTCTTTTTCCGGGTAATCTAGGAATCCCATGACGTCGATATAGTACATCAGCATGATTCTGACGACCTGGATGGTGCCATCCTGCAGGACCACCCAGTGGTAGCCACAGCAGGCTTGCCATTTCTTCTCAAATTCCCAATCATTCTACAAAACTGCTAAAAGAGAAATTCTCTAATTCTCTAATTCTTGATTATTATAAAGGTGGGAAACTTGAGTTACACTAATTGGTCTTTGACCTGTAAAGGATCAGTTATCAAGAATTTGAGAGATTTGTCGAAGACCCACTGACCGTAAGGGAGGTAATGAGAGAATTGTTTAGGCAGTGTGTGGCCTCTTCTTTGATGTGCAGCAAAGGGTATATCTGTTCTTGATACAAAAACCACAGATGCTGGCAAGGATGGCGGCAAGCATCTGTGGTTTCTTTTGTTTTATATACAAATTATTCTTCTATCAACTCAAAATGCTGGAAGTCCTTGCATGAGGTCCAGTCGCCGCCCCACTCGAAGCCTGCCTCGGTGAAAAGGCGGAAACAGAGGTCATCGTGGTCGATCTTGTAGGGGAAGTCCCACGTGCGGTCACAGTACTCTGCGGCAGTGGCAGGCTGGATGAAACGCGTGCCGTCTTCGCGATCCTTGTAATAGGGATTGTAGAGGGTGTTGATGTCGACAGCCAGTCCCCGGGCATGTTTCGACAGCTTGGTGCTACCTGCAATAGCACGGTAGCAGAAGCACGACGAGTTGTTGTCGCGCATCTGGGTCTCATCGTCGGCATCATAGACATCGGGCAGGAGCATCCGCTGGATGGGGTACTTGGCATCGAAGAGTTGACGCAGGATGCTGACCACGCGGTCGGCAATCTCGCGGTTGACAATCATCTCGCCGACGTGCATCTGATTGTCATAGTCCCAGTGCAGGGCGCGGATGTGGCGCAGGTCGCCACGTCCGATATAGGGGTTCTCCTTGTATGTCTTGCCCTGCATCCGCTCCCACACCCCGTCAGGTATCGGTTCGGCAGCGAAGCACTTATCGATGCCTCCGAAAGCCTCGACGACATCTGCACTGACCGTTTGCCCTGCCTGCCACTCTTTGAGTACCACCGTATCAGGGATGACGGTATTGTCAATAATTCCACATGAAGCGAACACCACCTGTACGCAAACGATGGTGGCAAGCATCCACAATTTCTTTGTCTTTTTCATCATCTTCTATTTTATAAATATTGATGTTACGGTATATCACTTCCGTGTCCACCTGCTGATGGCAAGTTCACGTTCTTCCCGCAGGAGGGCCTCGAAGTCAACGCCCATGGAGCGGAACTCCCTGGCAAGGAGGGTGTTGGTCAGCAGGAGGTCGGTGGCAGTATCCATGGCGTGGATGAAGGCATCCCTGTCCTCGTACGCATTCTGATGCTGTGGGACGTTCTCTGCCATGAGGTCGAAGAGCTTCCTGAGGTTGTCATGTGTCTCGCGCATGGTCCTGGCCTTGGGATCGATGGCATTCTTCAGGAAGCTGGACAAGGCCCTGGAGCCGATGTCGCCGGGGAAATTGCGCCTGGAGGCAGTCATCAGCAACAGTGACACCAACTCCATGTGGTTGATGCCCATCTTCGAGGCGATAATCTCCAGGAGGTAGATTTCCATTTGAGAACTCTCGCCATCGACGCACATCACGCGGATGAGTTTGGTGAGATAGTCAGCCCTGTCACGCCGGCTGGCAGGCATCTCACTGTTGATGATGCTCTCATCGCCGGAACCGAGGATACTGTCCTTGGCCATTTCTTCGGTGATACCTTCCGACTGGCATATCGACGAGATGATCTGCTTCTCTGCCTCGGAAATCTCGCCATCGGCAATAGCGATGGCCACCAGATCCTGCGCCAGCTTAAACTCTGTGTCCGACGCTTCATTGAATATCTTTACTAACAGTCCCATAGAACAAAAAAACTATATCATGTCGAGTAAGTGGCTGCAAAGTTACACATTTTTTCCTTAATTACCGCTCGTCCTTCCCCCAAAAGTTTCCGTCACAACATTTTTTGCCGAGAAAGGTTCATTGATGTCTCAAAAGTTTTCCCTTTTGGCACCACAAGGCAAAATATAGGCTTTTTGTTTTGGTATATGCCCATTATTTACTACTTTTGCGCACGAATTGAACATATAGCTATTCATGAAGAAGATTTTTACAACCCTTTTAGTGCTCGCTGCTGTAGGTGTTTCACATGCAGCGACCATCAAACTAACAGTAAAAGACACCCGTTGTCAGACAATCACTGGTTTCGGTGCAGCCTGCTGCGACGGTGCCATGTGTCCCTACGGTACTGACACGAACCCTGTGAGGCTGCTCTACGGTCCACAGTCGAAGATTGGTCTGAACATCATGCGCATGGAGATCTCGCCAAGCTTCAAGGGTGACGACAATGCCAGCTGGAGCACCTATAACTGGCAAGGCTGTGTGCCTTCTGCCAAAATCGTCAAGCAGCGTGGCGGCATTGTCTTCGGTACGCCCTGGTCGCCCCCAGGTGAATACAAGACCAACGGCAAGGCTCAGGGTGGCAACACTGAAGATGCCAACGCCGTAAGGGGGAAACTACGGACGGACTGTTATGACAAATTCTTCCCATGGCTGAACTCTTACCTGAAGTATATGAAGTCGAAAGGTGTGACCGTCGACGCGGTGTCCATTCAGAACGAGCCTGACTGGTGGGTGAACTACTCGGGCTGTCTGTATGACCCTCAGGACCTGGTGAAGCTTGTGAAGAACTATGCCTACATGCTCGACCGCGAGACCTATCCCGGGGTGAAGCTCATCAGTGGTGAGAGCCTGGGATTCACCCAGAACTATACCGACCCGCTGATGCAGGATCCGACATGCCGCGAGCAGATAGACATCGTGGCAGGCCACATCTACGGCCATGCTCCTCTGGACTACATGAAGAAATCGGCCGTTCTGCCCGCCAAGTACGGCAAGGAGGTATGGATGACGGAGCACTCCTCGACCGACAATATCGGTAACCGTCTGCCCAACTGGCACGAGCAGCTGCTGTTTGCCGAAGAGCTCAACGAGTGCATGATGTCAGGTTGCACAGGCTATATATATTGGTACATGCGTGCCCACTGGGCATTTGTTGGTACGGGCGAGACAAAGTATGGCACTGCCAACAAGAAGAACACCCTGCTGCCACGTGCATACGTCATGTCGCACTTTGCCAAGCACGTCACCGGCTCTACCCGTCTGGAGAGCTCTGCCAACGTCACTGTCAAGACAGAGGCTCCCTATGAGTTCTCTGCCTACATCAAGGGTGACTCTATCATTGTGATGGGCATAGACACCACCAAGACCGAGTTCGACCTGAAGATCAGTCTTCCCTACAAGGTGAAGAGCGGCCAGCATCTGCTGTCGACGGGCAACGATATGCGTGAGCTCCTGCAGCTGCAGCCCATTGAGATCAGCGAGCCTGTTGACGTGGTAACCGTCAGCCTGCCAGCCCGCAGCCTGAATACCTATATCTTCATGATTGACCGTGGCTCGACAGCCATCAAGGAGCAGTCGCTGACAGACAGCTCAGCCCCCAAGACTTATTACGACCTGCACGGACGACGACTGGACCATCCGAAGGGCCTCTGCATAGAACGCAGTGCCGACGGATCAGCCAAGAAAGTAGCCTTTCCAACAGAATAAGGCAGGGTCTTTCCTTTAAAATAACATAAAAAACGAGACGGATGATTGCCGTCTCGTTTTTTTTCTATAATTTTGCAGCTAAACTATTTCTTTAATCTATTTCTAAAACAAAACAAGACTTATGAAAGACTTAAAAATGTACATCAACGGCCAGTTCTGCGAGAGCTCTAACGGCCAATGGATTGAAGTGTTGAACCCCTCCACCGAGGAAGTGATTTCGCGTCAGCCGGAAGGCACCATTGAAGATGTGAACCGTGCCCTCGATGCTGCCCGTGCTGCTCAGAAGGCCTGGGCAAAGACACCAGCCATTGAACGTGCTCAGTATCTGCTGAAAATGGCCGACGGCATCAAGAAACGCGAGAAGGAGTTCACCGAGATTATCATGCGTGAGCAGGGTAAGACCCGCAACTGGGCTGCCATCGAGGTAGGTGCCACCATTGCCTACTTTGAGTATATGGCCACTTTCGCTCGTCACATTGAGGGAGAGATCATTCCCTCGGACCGTCCCAACGAGACCATCCTGCTGACGAAGAAGCCTATCGGCGTGGTAGCAGGCATCCTGCCTTGGAACTTCCCCTTCTTCCTCATAGCCCGCAAGGCCGGTGCAGCCCTCATTGCCGGCTGTACCATCGTGATCAAGCCCAGTCAGCTCACCCCGGAGAACTGTACGGAGTTTGCCAAGGTGGTGGCAGAGACCGGTCTGCCTGCCGGAGTCATCAACATCGTAACAGGTAAGGGCAGTGTCATCGGTAACGAGATGGCCGGAAGCCCAAAGATTGACATTGTCAGCGTGACGGGTTCTGTAGGTGCCGGTGAGAGCATCATGGCTGCTGCCTCGAAGAACATCACAAAGGTGAGCCTGGAGCTTGGTGGAAAGGCTCCTGCCATTGTGATGAAGGACGCTGACCTGGAGCGTGCTGCCCAGTGGATTGTTGACAGCCGTATCGGCAACAACGGACAGATCTGTAACAACGCCGAGCGTGTGTACGTACAGAAGGAGGTGAAGGAAGCCTTCACCAAGATACTCGTTGAGAAGATGAAGGCCGTGAAGGTGGGCGACCCCTGTGCCGACGAGAGCGTAGACATGGGTCCGCTGGTAGAGGCCCGTGCACTGGAAAGCGTCACGGAGAAAGTGGAGCGTGCCATCAAGCAGGGAGCGAAGCTGCTCTGTGGCGGTGAGCGTGTGGGCACAAAGGGTTACTTCTATGCTGCCACAGTGCTTGACAACTGTCGTCAGGACATGGACATCATTCATGAGGAGACCTTCGGTCCTGTGATTCCGCTGATAGAGTTCACCGACATCGACGAGGCCATCAAGTATGCCAACGACTGCGAGTACGGCCTGGCCAGCAGCATCTTCACCAAGGACCTGAACGTCGCTGTGAAGGCCTGCCGTGAGCTGGAGTTCGGTGAGACCTATATCAACCGTGAGCACTTCGAGGCCATCCAGGGCTTCCATGCCGGTGTGAAGAAGAGTGGTATCGGCGGTGCCGACGGCAAGCATGGTGTGGACGAGTATCTCGTCACCCATGTCACCTACCTTGACACCTACGATGACATGTAAGAAGAGAAAAAGCAAGAAATAAAAACTGAGAGAAAGGGCTGCCAAACGACAGCCCTTTTTCTTATTTCCCTAAGAACCGGGTGGCCAGGAACTGATTGAACTGTTCCTTGTAATTGTCGCCAATGGGGAGGTAGGTCTCTGCATCCATGATGACACGGTTCTTGTTCACCTCCTGAATCTTGGTCAGGTTGACGATGTAGGAACGGTGAATACGCATGAATGTGCTGGGCAGGAAATCCTCCATCTTCTTCATAGAGAGCAGGGTGACAACGGGTTTGGGCTGTCCCTCCAAGTGAAGCTTCAGGTATTCGCTCATGCCCTCGACATAGCGTATGTCACTGATGGCAACCTTCACCACGCGGTAGTCGGTCTTGATGAAGATGGTGTCGGAATCCTGTGACATAGGGGTTGAGGCATTGGAAGAAAGGTCACCATGGGACACAGCATCCCTTGCAGTGCTATTCCCATTCTGCAGTCTCGTGCGGATACGGTTGGCAGCCCGTTGAAAATCCTGCAGTCCAAAGGGTTTGAGGAGATAGTCCACGGCATCAACCTTGAAACCTTCCACAGCATACTCACTGTAGGCAGTGGTAAAGACGATGAGGGGTGGTGCGGCAAGCGACTTCACGAAGTCCATGCCGTTCAGGTCGGGCATATTGATGTCACAGAAGATGGCATCGACCACCTCTTCATTGAGCAACTTGTGGGCTTCGACGGCACTCTGGCACTGTCCGACAAGTTCCAGGAAAGGAATCTTTCCAATATAGGTGACGAGTTGGCGCAGAGCCAGTGGCTCGTCATCGATGGCTAACACTTTTATCAGTTCACAGTTCATAGTTCATAGTTCATAACAGTTCATAGTTCATAGTTCATAGTTCTTGCAAGCGACCAAAGGTCGAGGGCAGAGTTAAGAGGGAATGTTTTTAATTTAACGGGAGGATGAGCTGGATATTGTATTCCTGAGGTTCATCCTTGATGTCTAAAGTATAATTCTTACCATAAATCAATTCTAATCTTTGTTTTACATTTGCTAATCCTACGCCTCCATGTTTGTCTTCCTCGGCGGGAATCCTGCTGTTGCGACAGGTGAACTTCAATTTGGAGTGTGGAATGAGGGGTGAGGAACTAACAATCTCTATGCTCACATCGATAAACGAGTTCTGCTGATAGCTTACACCATGTTTGAAGGCGTTCTCCACAAAGGTGATGAAGATGAGAGGGGGAATCTCGCAGTTGGGCAGTTCGTCGGGTTTGTTGACCGTAATGGTGACCCGGTCGGTATAGCGTAGCCGCATCAGTGTGATGTAGTGGTCGAGGAAGTCCAGCTCGCGGCTGAGTGGCACGGTGGGCTTGTTGCCCTCGTAGAGCATGAAGCGCATCATCTTCGACAGTTCCACGATGGTGCTCTTGGCCAGTTCCGGGTCGATGTCCACCAGGGCATGGATGTTGTTAAGCGTGTTCATGAGGAAGTGGGGATTGATCTGATACTTCAGATACTCCAGCTGCTGTTCCAGGTTCTGCTTCTCCAGATCTACCAACCGTTTCTGGTCGCCCCGCTGCTTGAAGTAGAGTTTGATGCCGAGGTTGGCACCGAGCATGAGCAAGAGGATAACAAGGTCGATAATCTCACGCTGGCCAATGAATGGCATGTGGGGTTTGTGTTCGCGTGGTCCATGACCACCATTGTGTTTGAAATCCCTGTGCCCGCGTTCACCATCAGGTCTGAAACCTTCTGGCTCCATGGGACCATCCTCCCTTTTCATATCCCGGTCCTCGAAATCAGGCCTTGGGTGGTCATCGAATCCCTTGTTTCCGTCCCGCCATCTCTTTTCCATCTTATGTCTTTCCCCCATCCTGTGACGGTTCATGAAATCGTCAGGCCGAGAGGTGCACTGGTAGACAACAAAGCCAGCAACAAGAACGCCAACGATGGAGCAGTAGAGCAGTTTCTTCTGACGGTAGACCAGCAGCGGAGCCAACAGATGGTTGTGGATAAGGAAGATGACAAAGAATATGGCATATTGCCGCCACACCATCAAGACTTCGTTCCAGTCGAAAGACAGGTGGCTGTCGTTAGCCGTACGGATGTAAAGACTCATCACCGGCGCCATGAACAGCATTGCCCATAGCGCCAGGTAGATGAGTGTCTCTGATCGTTTCTCTTTCTTGAAATTCATAAACGATGAACTTTAAATGCTTAACTCTTCATGAAAGGCTACCATCTCCAGCCTCCGCCGCCAGGGCCCATGCCACCACCGCCAGGTCCCATGCCACCACCAGAGCCGGTATAGGAAGAGAGGGTGACAGCAGAACCGCCAGATGCCACGCCTCCGACATTGCCCATGCCGCCGAAGATGGTATTGCCGCCGCTGAGAGAGATGCCCGACTTCAGTGTGGTTGTGCCGCTTGTGCTGACGATCATGCCCGTACCCAGGTTACTGGTGGCTGAGGGAGTCTTGACAGCCATCACCAGCGTTCCGTCCTGATAGAGGCCATACCAGGTGTTAGCACTGACAGAGGCGTTCTGATAGCATGACTGGGTGAGCTGGGAATTGTTTTCCAAGGGTCCTACGGTAACGAGGTTGCCGCCAGTGATATAAAGTTTCTTGCCACCCTCGGTATTGGCATCGATTGCCACCTCAGGCTGACGGGAACCGATGGCATAGACATTGCCGCCCTTGAGGTAGAAGTTGCCGTTGGCATCGAGACCATCGTTGCCAGTGGCATAACCCATGACATAGCCACCGCTGATGGTGAAGTCGCCAGAGGAGTTGATGGCATCGTCGGAACTGCTGGTGGCACTTACCACACCTCCGCTGATCTCCAGTGTGCCCTTGCTCTCGATGGCCTCATGGGTCTTTGAAGTGGCAGTGACGGTTCCGCCACTGATGACCAGTGCAGCGTCAGCCTTAATGGCCTTGGCAGAAGCCGTGATATTATTGCTATATCTATACTGTGAGCCTGTGGTGGTGGCAGTGATGGTTCCATTGGTGATGGTCAGTGTACCGTCGGCCTTCATGCACTTGCCACCCGTACCGGTGGACTTCAGTGTCAGCGTTCCGCCACTGATGGTCATGTTGCCATCGGACTTCAGAGCCGCACAGCCCTTGGCATCCTTCTCGTCGCTGTCATAGGCACCGTTGCCAGTAGTGGTGATGTCCAGGGTACCATCGGTCACCTTCATGTCGCCACCAGCCTTGATACCTTTGGCAGCAGCTGCAGAGATGGTAATGGTGATGGTACCACCCTGGATATAGACATTGCCAGTGTCCTCGTCTTCGTGTCCGGTCTTCTCACCAGTAGAGGAAGTACCGTCGAGATCGGCCTGGATGCCGTCATCCCCCACTCCACTGATGCTGATGCTGCCACTCTCCATGAGGAAATACTCATTACAGCTGATTCCGTCCTTCACGGCAGAGAGCACATTGATGGTGCAGTTCTTCACGGACAAATAGTCACCGCTCTTGATGGCATGGGCATAGTTGCCATAGACATTGAGTGTGCCCTTGCCCTTGAACTCGGCATGTCCCTTGACGTAGAAGGCAGCCTTCTGTGAACCGCTTCCGTCGGTCAGCGTGTTTTGCGTATCTTTCTGAACACTGATGTTGATGCGCTTGCCATCCATGATGGAAATGGCAGCACCTGTGGGATTGGTCAGCGACAGGCCATTGAGCTCCACAGTGGCCTTGTAGCTTCCAGTCATGGAGAATTCGCCATCGCTGCTGCTTCCCGACAGGGTATAGGTGATTTCGTCGCCGTCAATGTCGTCGGTATTGGTTTGCGTCAAACTGACATGAGCCCCGTTGACGGTACCGGTGACATAAGGTGCCACATTGCCTGCAACGAGGACACTGGCCGATGCTCCGTCATAGTTGACAGTGACCGTGTTCTTTACCGCAGCCACCGACTCATCGATGCTGATGCCGGTGATGTCGCTGGTGGAAAAAGCCTTGCCTTGGATGGTCAGTGACTTACCATTGTCACTATAGGTCATGTCATCGCTGTTGGCGGTAAAGACGTAGGTAACACCCTGAGCAGTCCTGACAGTCATGGTCTGAGCCATGACAGGACTGAATGACAAGCTGAATATAATGAAAGACAGGCATAGTAGCCAATTCATTCGGAAGGAGATGATCTGTTTCATTTTACCTGGACTTTCTTTGTTTGACCGTTTTCGACAATGATATAGATGCCCTTCCTGAGAGAGCTGCGCTGTGAGAGGGAGGCCACACGATGGCCCTGAAGGTTGTAGATACCGTCGGACTGGGGGTTGGTTTCCGAGGACGGCGTGCTGGTGTTCACAGTGCTGATGGCACTGGTGACAGCCTGCTCGTTGCTGAAATACATGCGGCTGATATCGGTCAGCGCAATGGTAGCACTCTGTGTGCCATTGGTGGCAACCAGGTTGCCATTACTGTAGTTGATGGTCAGTCCCACAGCCGTGAGAGACTGTGCTGTACCGTCGGTTTTCTCGATGGTGAGGAAGGAGAAGCTGTCAGCCTGGGCTGTCAGCACACCTGTTGCCATCATGGAAAGAATGACTTTTCGTAACATATCTGATGATTCTTTACTGATTAATAATTTTCTGCAAAGGTAGCTAAAAAAAGAGAAACGGGGCAAATCCGTTCAACGAATGCCCCGTTTTTTTCAACGAAAGGACAGGATCTCTTAGAGTCCCATGGCCTTCTTTGCCTTTTCAGCAGCTGCATCGACAGCCTCACCGGCCTTTTCCTTAGCAGCATCCTTTGCATCGTTGGCAGCATCTTCGGCAGCCTGCTTGGCATTGTCAACGGCGCCCTCAACAGCGTCCTTGGCAGCGTCAACAGCCTCTTCGCCAGTAGCCTTCACACCCTCAACAGCCTGCAAGAGACCACTGACGATGCTCTCGGCGGGAGCAGCAGTGAGTGCGTTGACAGCCGTCTGAACAATCTCGTTGTCACCAGCGAAAGCCTTGATCTTCTCAGCGTTCTCCTTCAGGAAGTCCTGAACCTTGGTGACATACTCCTTGGCAACCTCAGGATTGACGGCAAGGATTTCCTTCACCTTCTCCTGAACGGCTGTAAGAACCTCCTGGAGCTTGCTGGCATCCTGTGCCTCGATCTGCTCAGTGAGTGCGGTGATAGAAGCATCAGCTTCCTCCTGCGCATTGTACTCAACGGCCTGAGCCTCCTCTGCTACTGCA
>Ga0247610_10006100_pt1 | contig 12599 bp, 13 predicted proteins | sample 174DNAGHGhighgp2_FD_193483 | JGI IMG/M metagenome (GOLD analysis project Ga0247610, IMG submission 193483) | Sheep rumen microbial communities from Palmerston North, Manawatu-Wanganui, New Zealand - 1742 DNA GHGhigh gp2 | ecosystem: Host-associated > Mammals > Digestive system > Stomach > Rumen...
CGAGCTCGAGCTCTTCCCAGCCGCTGATGGACTCTTCTACGAGTACCTGGTGGATCATGGAAGCTGCAAGACCTCTCTCTACGACTGTCTTGAGCTCATCGATGTTATAAACGAGGCCGCCGCCTGCACCGCCCATTGTGTAGGCAGGTCTGATAACTACAGGGTATCCGAGATCATCTGCGATCTTGATTGCCTCCTCAACGGAGTATGCCTCGTGGGATCTGGGCATCTCGATGCCTAAAGAAGTCATTGTTTCCTTGAACTCGATTCTGTCCTCGCCTCTCTCGATGGCATCGACCTGAACGCCGATTACCTGGACGCCGTACTTTTCGAGCACGCCAGCCTTGGAAAGCTCGGAACAGAGGTTAAGGCCTGACTGTCCGCCTAAGTTGGGGAGAAGCGCATCAGGACGCTCCTTTGCAATGACCTGCTCAAGTCTCTTAACGTTGAGCGGTTCAATGTAGGTTCTGTCTGCTACATCAGGGTCAGTCATGATCGTTGCGGGATTGGAGTTTACGAGAACGATCTCATAGCCAAGCTTTCTTAACGCTTTGCACGCCTGGGTTCCTGAATAGTCGAACTCGCAAGCCTGGCCGATGATGATAGGACCTGAACCGATGATGAGGATCTTGTTGATGTCTTCTCTCTTTGGCATATTCTTACGCCCCCTTATATATATATGCAAAATTACTGGATAGAATTCTAACATAGGTATCCCGACTTTGCACAGTAAAAATTATGGATTAAAATACTTTCATGAAAAATGTAATAAAGCCCAACAAATATCGCTTTTTTTGCCCCGCGAAAACATCATTTGCGGGAACTTTCCGCAGTTTAATTCCTACTGCACTGCTATGCTTTACGCTCACCGCGGTGTCTCTTACCGGCTGCTTTGAGCCCAGGGTCCAGCAGACAATCTATAAAGAGACCTCCGATACGGCAGCTTCCGTTTTCTCGGGCAACGATATAGGAGGCACGGAGCTCCCCTTCGGCGTAAAGCTTCAGGTCGATCCTTCTGTCCTGGTTGCCTGTGAACTGGAGCGCGTGGTCGACGGGGATACATTGATCGTTCACGATCCTGACGGCAACAGATTAAGAGTCCGCTTAACGGGCATCAACGCTCCCGAATCCGTACTGGAAGACGAGAGTAAGAACACCGAAGAAGGCAGAGATGCTTCAAAGTTCTTAAAAGAGCTTCTGGCCGACGTTAAGACCGTCTATCTCGAATACGACGAAGGAAGATACGACCAGTACAACAGGACTCTTGCTTATGTCTGGATCGACACCGGCACCACATACATCATGGTAAACGAGATAATGCTCGCGACAGGACACGCCAAGCCGGTTTATATCAAACCGAACCTGCGCTACGCTGATGACTTCAGAAAGTACGAAAAGCAAGAATGAGCAAAGCACCTGAACCCGCTTCAAAAGACATCACTTCCACGAAGAGCGAACACTTAAAAGGTATTGCGCTTCTTCTACTGATGTTCCACCACCTGTTCGGCGTCGAATATCTGGATGGCTGGAGAGCGGTAATACCCGGAACCGAAGGCGCATCATACGTCATCGGCGCGTCGGGCAAGATATGCCTTGCGATGTTCCTTTTCTGCTCCGGTTACGGACTTTACAAGTCTTATATCAGCAAGGATGCTCCGAAGAAGACCTACATTCTCCAAAGACTTATCAAGACACTTATCCCCTACTGGTTAGTCATGGCGGTCACTATTGCATACCTTGTGTTTGCAGGGAAGTTCGAGCCGAAGTATATCTTCGTAAATCTTTTCGCACTGATACATAACGATGACATTCTCTATGTGAGCTTCAGCTGGTTTATAAAGCTGTATGTTCTTCTCATTCTCCTGCTTCCCCTGATCAGGCTCATCGAGCGCAAATGGAAAAAGAATGCCCTCATCGACATCCTGATCTATGTTGCAGCGCCCTTTGCCATCGCTGTGATCTTCGGAAAATACATGGATGAGTCAAGATTTGTGAACATCCCGTCTTTTATTCTGAGTACGGTCTTATTTGTGCTTGCGTGGTTCCCTCTTTTTGCGGTCGGGATCCTTTTCGCAAAGCACAAAACATATGAGAAGGTGCGCGGCTTTGCTGACAGGTTCCCCAAGGCCCTCGTCATTGCTTTGTCGCTTCTTATCCTCGGAAACATGATCTACATGAGGTTCATGTTAAACAACATCATCGGTGATTCGATACTCTATCACTGCTGCATGACAGACGTTGTTTTCGGACCTATATTCATATGCGGGGTGCTGCTTATCATGGACAACATGAAGCACTTAAGCAGATACGTTATTCCGTTCATCGGAAGGAACTCGGTGTTCTACTGGCTGTTGAGCGGGATATTTTTCCATAATACGATGGAACTCTCATTCCTGATCACATGGCCTAAGATCACGGTCCTTATCTTTATCTGGACGATGATCCTGCTCACCCCTTTTGTTTTTGCGTGCAGCTATGTATCAGAGAAACTGGTCAAGCTGCTCTCCCGCAAACTCTGACAAAAAAAGACCGGCTCATCCGAACCGGTCCTGTCTCATTTATTACTCGAATCCTTGCCGCTTCATGCGCTTGTAGTCTTCGTCATCGTCTTCAATGCTGCTCTTGGCGTCATTGAAAAAGACGGGATCGAATTCAGGTTTCTGAGCATCCTGTGCCGGCGGAGCATATGACGTGACCGGTGCTCTTTCGAAAGGCTTCATATCAGGATACTCCGTATTAGGTTGTTCTGTTGTCGCAGTATCAGTCTTGTCTTTCTTTCCGCCTTTGATCAAAGCCTTGATCATCTTGATAAATGTGATGACGGAGATCAAGGTCCATACGATTCCGAAGATCAACATGAATATGCCGCCCTTAGTGTCGGCACCTGAATAAAGTGCAATGCCTCCGATGATCGTGCCTATTCCGACAAGAACAAACGGAATGATGAATATTAACCCGAAGACCGAAGCAGCTTTAGTGACTGTATTCGTCTTAGTTCCGGAAGGAGAATAAGTCGTGGTATAAAAAGTCGCTGTAAGCGGCTGATCATTTTGCACTTTGCCCTCTGACCCGTCAAACGGCACCTCATCGTAATCGATATCCTTGTCGCTCTTATATTTCCTGATCATGAGGATAATGACCGGAACGAACATTCCGGCAACGAACAAAAGCGGTAGCATCGAAGTGATCAGTCTGAAGATGCTGGCGGGACTCGAAATATTGAATTTGTTCTTTGCGTCTCTTATAGCATACGCAAAGCCATCCTCAAATGCCGTTCCGGGATCAATTCCATTCTCGAGATCATCCTGAACAATATTTGCGAATCTTTTGAACATGCTCTCAGTCAGGATCGGATCTGTGTTGTCACCCTGGATCGCCTCCCAGGAATAATCCGGGATCTCTCCTGCCATGATCTTATCGAGATCGTAATAGCTTACCGAATATACAAATACCCAGTGATCCTCATCCTTGAAATTATCGACATAAGTGTCATATGCATAGGCTTCCAGATCCTCATATTCATCTTCCCAGTCTTCGTCATATACCGAATAGATGACAGGACAGATGCCCGTAAGTTCCTGATAATCATCAAGGACATCTTCCAGTGATTCATCATCAGCAAAAGCATCAATAGCATCATGAACGGCGGGCGAATCAAGATAATGGGCATGAAGCTTTCTTGGAATTTCCGAAAAAACTCCCATACCTGTAGCGCCGGTAAAAACCGCCCCCGCCACTGCAACTAATACTATCGATGCGATACTGGTCTTTTGAGGCTTCGATGAAGCATAGATATACTCATCCTGGCCTGTACTGTAATGATGTCTTCTGTAGCGTCTTGAACCTGCAAAATAATGCGATGAGATACGCGGGCCGCTCGAACCTCCGTGCGAACCGCCGTGTGATCCGCCTCCGTGCGAACCACCGCCTGATGAATGCGGCATAATCTGTCCCTCCCTTATTCCTTATTGTTTGGGTACTATTGCATAGAATATCAGATTTTCGCTTCCGTTGTTAATGAGCGAATGAGAGTGACCTTCTGGACAATAATGGCAGAAGCCGGGCTTAACCTCTTCTTCCGTATCGTCATAAAGGACTTTTCCTGTACCTTCAAGGATGAAGATCATCTCGCAGTTGCCTTCATGCTTGTGGTAACCGATCGATGAGCCGGGCTCTAACTTGCCCTGCATCATCTTATTTACGCCGTCAGTAAAGACCTTGTTGTAGAAAACGCCTTCTCCACCCTTAAAACCGGGATTTTGGATCCATTCCATTTTGTTGTAATCAGCTACCATAAAAGCCTCCATATGCTTGTATTTATTGAGTGTAACATTGTTACACTGGTCGTTTTGCCATCAGATCCGATGTCAGCCGAACGTCTCCAGGGCATCATCGATATTAATATCGGAATATTCGACTTCGCAGGAGAAAACTCTTGCCACATCCCTTAAACCGCACCCCTTTACGATAAGATCTGCGATGAGATATACGGATTCTGCCGCAAACCTTCCCGCGCCCTTATAGCGGTACATAAGATAGGCTGCAAAGTTCCTGAGCTCACGCTCGTTTTCCGTGATCGCATAAGCCTCATCCTCATCGGATACCGGCGCTTCGATCAGTTTGCTCAACAGCTTGCTCCACTTGGCATCCATTACTTCCATGCCGTCGAAAATCTCCGCCCTCAGCCTGGATGCTGCCTTTCTTCCGCCGCTTATCTCAGAAAGTATTTCAGTAAATGGTTTTGAATCATCGAAAATTGCCTTAACGTAATCCGGGAGTTCAATTTTCGAACCGTCATCAGATATAAGTTCGAAGGGCTTTTCCGCATCAAGAACCAATCTGCAGGCCTCCTCACAGACAAGACCGATGCCGGCCTCGATGTGTCCGTCACGCTCGTTATAATACCTCGGGTGCTCCCTGCAGATATCGCAAAGATAATCCTCGCCGTGCTTGATTATCATCTCGCAGAGATTATCGTCCCTTAAGTAAGGACATCTTCCGTCGTCGTTCAGGATAAAACACCCGTCAGAGATCGTGCGTGCCACCTCAGGATCCTCTTTAAAACGCTTAAGTGATGCCTCATCGATTCCGATGACCCAGCCTGCACAGCATGTATGTCTGCACTCTCCTGCGGTGCATCGGAAATCTTTGTAATAATCCGGCCAATAAATCGTCACGATAATAACACTCTCTTTTTAGATCAAAATCTTATACTGATATTAGAAAATAGGACAATTGTCCGCGTTTATTCTACATCAACGCAAGCAAAATGAGAAAGAATTTAAAAGTCGAAAGGAAGGCATAAAATGAGGTCCTTCTCAGACAACGACGAAAACAGAAGAGCTGATTCCGGAAACCCGGATTTTGAATTCGCGGGTCTGGAAAACAATGCGCCTGAATCCGGCAAGGAAAAGGCATCGGGCTCTGGTGTTTCTGATTTTGAATATGGTGACGATTCCGTTGCCGGCGAATACGATGTAAGAGAATCCAAATTTTTCAAATACGGCAGCGGAGCGGCTTCCTCCGACGAATCGATCAGATCCTACTACGGCCATGAGACACGCATCGACAGGTACTCCAAGGAAGACGAATGCGAGTGCTACGGCTACGAGACAATTCCCGAAGAAGATTACACCGCAGCCACCGCAGCTTCAGCTTCCGAAGAATCTGCGGCAGTTTCTGAACCTGAAGCTGAACCGGCCGCTGAATCAGGTGAACCTGTTTACGAAGAAACGGAATACGGGCAGACTGCGGAATCCATTTTCGGCGAAAGAGAAGAATCCCAGGCAGATGAACCCGGCAGAACAGCTCCCTTGTCCGGAGAATCCTCATATGAGCCGGAATATGAAGACGGAGACCAGGCATACGAGCCTGACACTGAAGAAAACTATAATGAAAGCATCGCTGACTACGATGAACCTGATGTAGTCACATCTGACATTTCTTATCAGGACGAGGCCGAACCTGAAGCAGTAAGAACGCCTTCTCATGCAAAAGCAGCAACGATCCTGAGCATAGCCGTAAGTGCCATTGCACTCACCGGTATCCTTGGCATCTGTGCATTTGCGATCTACTTCGACAGCAGAAAGACTGATCCTACTCTTATTGCAGCTTACCCTGCTTCGACGGCAAGAACGGCTGCCACCACCACAACAGAAGAAACAACAACAGAAGCTGAAGCAACTGCTACTCCTACGCCCGCGCCGACAAATACGCCTTCACCTACTCCGACTCCCGAACCGACAAACACTCCGGTTCCGAAGAAGACCCAGGTCCAGGCTCCTGTGGCAAAAAAGCCCCAGGCTACAGCAACTCCCACACCAACCGTTACAACGGAACCCGCCAGTGGAGAGTCCGGCTCAGGCTCCGGCGAGGGCTCGGGTTCCGGCTCAGGCGAAGGTTCAGGCGAAAGCTCTGGTGAAAGCAGCAGTTCCGGTGGCACCAACGTTGGCTCCGGCAGTTCCGGTGGCAGTACCGGTGGTGAATCAGGAGGCAGCACAGAGCCGGGCGGCGGCAGTACCGGCGGTGGTACCGGCACCGGTGGTGAATCAGGCGGCTCCTCAACTCCTCCTACTGATTCCAATCCCGAATCGAATCCATAAAACATTAATGCCGGGCTTCGTGCCCGGTTTAATTTGCTTTACTAAAACCCTCGGGTATAATTACGCATAGCAGAAAGAGAACGCTTAGCGCCTGTGACGGGTCCGGCACGTATCTTTTCAGGCTTCGCAGGCAGCCGGTACGTGTACGATCTTGTACATTCAAGTATTTACTTGAATTTAATGATTTCTCTTTCTGCTGTTTTATTGGAAGAATTTTCGGGAACAAAATATCTGGTACAAACCAACAAAAAAGCTGTCCCATATTTATGAGACAGCTCTTTATCATTTGCTTATTTCTTAACTTTACTCGTGATCGTAAGGATAGATCTTCTCGATCGTGCCGTCTTCAGAGATAGTGAGCTTTGTGAACTTAACAGATCTCTTGTGTGAGCATCCGCCGGATCTCTTTGCATCGTGATAGAAGAGATACCACTCGCCGTCGATGTTAACGATGGAGTGATGTGTTGTCCAGCCGATAACAGGCTCCATGATCCTTCCCTTGTATGTGAAGGGGCCTTCAGGTGAAGTACCTTCTGCATAGCAGAGGTAGTGTGTTGTGCCTGTGGAGTATGAGAAATAATACTTGCCGTTGAACTTATGCATCCACGGATCTTCAAAGTATCTTCTGTCCTCATCCTTAGCCTTGATGGGCTCACCGTTCTCGTCGAGGATGGTGATCATCTTGGGAGCAGCCTTATAAGCTGTCATGTCAGGAGTAAACTCAGCGACCAAGGGTCCTAAAGCCTTCTCGTCGCCTTCAGGACGGTGCTCATTGGGATTGAATGAGCCTGACTGCCACATCTCGAGCTGGCCGCCCCAGAGACCGCCGTTGTAGCACCAGATCCTGCCGTCATCGTCTACGAGGACTGCAGGGTCAATGCTGTAGCTTCCCTGAATATAGTTTTCCTGCGGCTTGAAAGGACCAACAGGCGAATCAGACTCAGCAACGCCGATCCTGAAGATATCGTCCTTATCCTTTGCAGGGAAAACAAGATAGTACTTACCGTTTGTGTAGACAGCATCCGGAGCCCAAAGCTGTCTTGAGACCCACGGGATATCGTCTTCGCTGATTGCCACACCGTTATCAACACACTCACTGTCCAGGCTGTCCATGGAGAGGATGTGATAATCCTTCATGACGTACTGCTCGCCGTCATCATCCTCAGGGATATCAAGGTCTTCGTCGTGTGAAGGATAGATGTAGATCTTACCGTTAAAAACATGTGCAGAAGGATCTGCTGTGTAGATGTTTGTAACAAGGTCCTTACGCTCGTTCTTTTTCATATGCACTACCTCTTATTGTTTCTAGAATGTCCGTGCTTTGATAGTAACATATTATCGCGGGCGTTTGTAAATCTATTATTGCTAAAAAGTATACTTATCTTGCTATTATCTTAATCGGCCTGTTTTTTAGAGTTGTACTCCATGAGCTTGTCAGTGTAGACTTTCGAGCGCTTTCTCATGATGCACACGTCTATGATGATGCAGGCTATATAGCAAATTAGGATAAATACGCCAAGGATAATCCACATCTTGACCGTTCCGGCGCCTTGGAATAAATCCATCCAGTAGAACATAAGGATCTCAACAGGAACGAACAGGATGAAGAATATCGTGAGGTCGAACAAGAATCCCCTCTTCTTCATGATTTTCGTAAAGAACGCGAAAACAAAACACGCCGAACCCCACGCGCACAGCAAAAAGATCTTTAGCAGCACATCGACTCTCAAAGCCGGATATACGCCGCTGTAATAGAGTGGAATTTGCGTGCCCGCATATCCTATGAGTGCACAGCAGAGCACGAGCCACGAATATGAGAATGCCAGCGCATTTCTGAAATAAACCAGTAATTTCTTTATGTCTTCCATATTATCAATCCAATCCGATCAATGCCTTCAGCTGCTTAACATTTCTTCTTGAGATCACGACCACTTCCCCGTTCGTAAGTGTCGCAAGGATATTGCGCGTGACCTCAGGCTTAAGTCTGGTGATCTTATTGAGGTTTACGATCACTGATTTCGAGCACCTGAAAAATGTCTTCTCATCCAAAACAGTCTCAAGTTCATAGAGTTTCTTATCTGTTTCATATACGTTGTTTGGCGTATAAAGGAAAGTCTTCTTATCGACTGCTTCGATATAAAGTATCTGCTCTAAGGCGATCGTATGAGCCTGACCTTCCGACGAGCCTATGATGCGCTCATCGAACCTCCTGATATAACGCTCCAGCCTCTCCGTCTCGGAAGTGATCTCACGGCAGTGGATCTCCACTGCCGTGCCTGATTCTAAGTCCTGCCTGATCGTGACCTGCATCACAGTCTCCTGTTATCCCTCAGTATTTTGAATCATTATAATTCATCCTTTTCTTTCTGTGCATGGTCAAGTTTTTTACATTCGATCATAAGCAGTGCGGACATAACTATCTGGCAGACGATCATAAAGAGGCCAACATAGATCTCGGGAGCAAAGATCGATATGATCATCGCGCCGAGCGTCGTTACTATCGATGTAACAAGATATGTCTTGCTCTCGTAGAGCCATGAGAACGGCAGCAGGTGTGCTCCGAATACCATCGCGAAAAGCATCAGCATCGCATCGGGCTTCTGCGAGAACGACCACATGACGATAAGAAGATAAAGCATCTGATTCATTGTGTTGAGCAATCCCAATTTGTTGAAAGGATTCTGAAACTTAAAGAAGATCTTTGCACCGGTGATAAGTGAGAAGATCACAGCGCCCGGCATCAGGAATGATGTGCAGTAGAACGTGTAAAGGTTCTTAGTCATGATGTCCACGGGAAGCGTTCTTACGATCGTAATCGCTGTCCAGATGACAACTGATGTCAGCATGAAAGGCAGTCCCTTCTTCTGAAGCTTCATAGCCTCTGTCTTAAGCTCTCTGTAATCTGTGCTGAGAGATTCTCTCTTTGCGTTGATCTTTGTGTTTGTAATGTCTGTCATTTTCTTGTACCTCCTTGGTTTTGAGGTCATTCTATCGGGATGGTTTGCGACGCTCAACGATTCGCGGCGCAAGCGGTACAAGGATGGGAGCAAGTGGTACAAAAGGTTGGTTTTTCGAGCCTGCGCAGACAGGATCATCACTTAAAGACATCGCCGTTTGGGCGCTGCGATCACTTAATTGCTTTCTCGCTTCAAGCGTCGCAATCACTTAAAGAATTCGTCAATCAGGCGGTCAATAACTCTGGTATCCAACGGCTTATCCGCCGTCTCAAAAGAGAACGTCAGCCTGTCCCCTTGCCGGATCCCGGCCTGGTTATACAAATTGACTCTTTCCACCAGGTCATTAACGTATTCCGGATCATCCATCCTCCCGCAATGCTCATGATAGATGAGCTTGTTATCGCTCATTCTCTTTATTGAAAAATCCGGATGGATCACCTGTCCGTCAATCATGATCGGGCACTCATATTTATAAGGCACTCCCCTGAAGAACATCCTGTCGGCGATCATCACCTCCGACTTCGATCTGACACGCTCACCACGTATGGTCTTAAACACCGGTGTGCCTTCCTTGAACGGTTTCCCTACATATGGTTCCGCCATCCATTCACGTGCATCCTGCTCGTTGCCGAGTATGACAGGCTCAACGCCCGCCCGCAGTTCTTCCGGCAGCTTCTTGTACAGTTCTTCCGGGAGATCTTCAGGATACAGGGTCAGCATTTTCGAGAGTGCCGCCAATTCATTCTTAGCGGCTTTCAAGACCTCTTTAAGATAGCGCTTCTGAAGAAGCTGGTTGATGAGCGCGGCGTCGGCTTTTGTAAGATATCTATCTTTAGTTTTTGGCTTGGCGAAGTAATAATATACGTTCCCGTTCTGACGTCTTACAACGATCCTGCCTTCAGGGAGAACCTTCAATTTCTTCTCAATATTCTCTATTGTAGCAGCAATCAGATCGTATCGGTCTTTTAACGTATTCCGAACAGCTTTTGCCATATCGATCAGTCTCCGTTCATCCTTTACGAAGATTATAAGATCCCGGGCGCGCCATTAGTATAGGTTTAGAGCAAGTTGAGACTGGTTATGGAAAGATTGAGACTAGTCTCAATTTAAGATGGGACAGCGGCACTATCGCATTGCCCCTTTTTTGGATGCGAAAATTACAGAAAAGTGCCTTTTTCTGTAATTTTTGGCATTTTTTTTTGCGTTTGCGATAGCAGACTAATCTCCAAGAGGAACAATTCACCCAAATACACACGTCACCCCTCCCCCAGTGGTACAATTATTCGAAAAAAGGGCAAGGGTATCTCAATGTCACTGATCGACATGCTCTTCGATAAGAGCAGCTGGGAACGGTTCTATGAATACAAGGCAGGGCTTAGGTGTTCTAAGCGCTTCAAGAAGGAGCTGCGCGAATATATCGACAGCAAATCTTACATGGCATATGAGCAGCAGATCAGGACGCTCGACGGCCTTCCGATCCCTGCAAAGGCCGTCATCAGCAAGATGAGCACGCAGAAGAAGCGCACGGTCTACAAGTACCCTTATGACTTCAACATGATCCTAAAGCTCCTGACTTATCTGACGCTTCGAAAATACGATCACATCTACACCAATACCCTTTATTCATTCCGTCCGGGCGTGTGCGCGAAAGATGCGATCATGGCGCTCTGCCGCTCGAAGGACATCACTAAGAAATACTCATACAAGATCGACGTGAGCGATTATTTCAATTCGATCCCTGTTGAAGGGATCTGCAGGGCGCTGGATGACGCAGTCACGGATGACATTGAACTCCTATCCTTCATGAAGGCGCTGCTTAAGGAAGAGAGAGTCAGATCGGGCGAGGATATGATCACAGAACAGAAAGGCATCATGGCAGGCACGCCGATTGCATCGTTCTATGCAAATCTGTACCTGAAAGATCTTGATGAATATTTCAGCGGCAAGGGGATCACATATGCGAGATATTCGGATGACATCATTGTTTTCGCGGACAACGAAGAGGAATTAAAAACATACAAGCAAACGATCCTTGACCACCTGAAGAGCAAGGGTCTTAAGGTCAATCCTGATAAGGAAGTCACCGCATCGCCTGAAGAAGGCTTTACTTTCCTCGGCGTAGAGGTCAAAAACGGCGAGATCGACATCGCGCCCGCGTCAGTAACAAAACTTAAGGCCAAAATGCGCAGGAAAGCCAGAGCCCTTGACCGCTGGCATCACAGAAAAGGCATCGACGGCACAAAGGCCGCGGCGGCGTTCATACGCATCTTCAATCACAAGCTTTTAGAAGTAAATGACGACTCCGACCTCACGTGGAGCCTGTGGTTCTTCCCTGTCATCACGACTACGAAAAGCCTTCACGAGATCGACCTTTACGCGCAGGAATTACTTAGATTCCTGATTAGCGGAAAGCATACCAAGGCGCGCTTCAACGTAAGATACGAAGAACTGAAAGCGTTGGGTTACAGGAGTCTTGTAAACGAGTACTATCAGCCGTAACCGTGATCGATGTGCTTCCAGCCGCCGTCTTCATCTTTGACAAGGATCCAGCTCCAGCCGGTATAGGTGTCATATGAATTAAGAGAACTGTCTCCGGGCTGTTTTCTTGTGTCGAAATCAGAAAGCAGAACTATTGTCTCCACACCTCTCTCTTCACTTTCCTGTTTGCAGAGTTCATCACCGCCATAGTAGATCAGTGTAAGCACACATCCGTCCCAGTCATATGCAAAATCATTCTTTATAACGTTTATCGCGTCATCGATATCATTCTGCGAATAAAGTGACGATTCCACATATCTTTCTTCAACATGATCAACATTTCCGGGAAAAACACCGACTTCTATTCCAAAAGCATGGAAGACCAGAACGGTGCCTATGATAAACAAGACCAGCAAAGACAAAGCAACACCAAGACCTATCTTCCTGTTGCGTTTGCGTCTGGCCATTTCGCGCGCCAGTTGTTCATTGATTATCGCAAGCTGCGCTGAGATCTTCTCGAGCTCTGAGGCCTGTTCAGGAGCTCCTGAGGGCTTTCCGAGAA
>Ga0247610_10006101_pt1 | contig 12599 bp, 9 predicted proteins | sample 174DNAGHGhighgp2_FD_193483 | JGI IMG/M metagenome (GOLD analysis project Ga0247610, IMG submission 193483) | Sheep rumen microbial communities from Palmerston North, Manawatu-Wanganui, New Zealand - 1742 DNA GHGhigh gp2 | ecosystem: Host-associated > Mammals > Digestive system > Stomach > Rumen ...
ATCCGGGACCGCGCGACGTGGTGCTGACGTTCGACGACGGCTACGTCGACAACTATGTGGAGCTACTGCCCATTCTCAGGCGGCAGAACGTGCCGGCGACCTGTTTCGTCACGAGCCGGTTTGACGATCCGCGATTCCTGTCCCGCGAGCAACTACGCGAGATGGACGCGAGCGGTCTTGTCGAGATTGGGGGACACACCTCGGGGCATTGCGTGCTCACGTCCGTCGGCATTGCCGAGGCGCGCGAGCAGATTCACGCGAACAAACACGACCTCGAGTCGATCCTTGGCCATCCGATAGTTTCATTCGCCTATCCCTGCGGTGGCGAGAACGATGACATCGTGGCGGAGGTCGTTGCGGCGGGCTACCGTTTCGCCGCCGCGATGGTCAAGAAGATGCGTCCCATCGAAACCGATCCGTATAGAATCCACCGGCAGATAATTCCTCGCGGCATTAAGACGTGGCAGGCCTATCTGCTGGCCACGCGGGGGAAGTACAAGATATGAAAATCGCCGTTTACAAGGATACGTTTGCCGCCCGACGCGGGGCGGACATGGCCGTGCAGTTCCTGATTGACGGCCTGCGCGAGCGCGGGCACGACGTGGTGGTGGTCACGGATGAGGATGCCGATGTGCGGGGACGCATTTCCGGCTGCGATGTCTGCATTGCCGCTGGGACGAATGAAATACTGTCGCTGACGGATGGCGGGCGGAACCGGCCGCCAGTCAAGACGATCCTCCAGTGCCACACGCACCCGCACTATCCCTTTCGTCATTGGCTTCGTCGGTGGCGGCGGTGTCGCGCCATTCGTCGCGCGATTGCGCTGGCCGACGCGGTGCAGGTGCTTTTGCCTTCGCACGAGGGCGTGCTTCGGCAGAAGGTCGGGTATCAGGGGCCGGTTTACTTGATCGGCAACGCCTCGCGTTTCAGGACGTGCGCCTCCTCTTTCGATGATGGGCGAACAATCATCTACCCCGCCGCACTGAACGCCGACAAACGGCAAGCGCTTCTGATCGACGCCTTTGCGCGTGTGGCGAAGGATTTTCCTGGTTGGCGCGTGGTTTTGTATGGAACAGGGAAACCTTCATACGAGAAAAAACTCCGTGCACGCGTTGCGGCGGCGGGACTGGGCGACCGAGTCGTGTTCGCGGGGTACTGCAATGATCTGACGGTGGTGTATTCTTCTTGTTCATTTGTCGCGTTCCCGTCCGCCAACGAGGGTGGCCCGTTGACGGTTGTGGATGCGGCGGTGTTTCGTAAGCCGGTGCTTGGTCTCACGGAGACGCCGGCGATCGCAGAAATCATTACTGACGGTGAAACAGGGATACTGCGCGGGGGGACGGTGGCGACATACGCGGAGGGGTTGGCTCTGCTGATGCGTGATGCGGATTTACGTAGGCGGCTGGGTGAAGCGGCCCAATGCCGTTTTTCGGCGCTCTATTCCCGCACCGCGTTCCTTGACCGCTGGGAAACCGCCCTTAAAGATGTTTGCGAAAATTGAAAAGCGCGAGTTTAATGTGGCGGTTCAGCCTAAAATAGGGTATAATAACAGTGGTTTGCCAAAGTAAAAGTCTAGAACATGTCCGCAAAACTGACAATCATACGTCTTGTGACCGCGCTGATTCCCGTCAAGCGCGTCCGGCGTAGGTTACGCGACCGCTGGATGGCCGCAGCCCGTGAGCATCGCCTTGAACGCACGCTGCCCGTGGTCCGCGCACGTTACGTGGCGCACGAGGCTGCGTGTAGGGAAAAGCTCGCACGTGGAGAACGTCTGTGCGTTGCTTTCCTCGTTTGCGATGCGTCGATGTTCTCGGCGGAGCCGGTTTTCGTTAAGATGAAGGACGACCCGCGATTCGACTGTTTCATCGCCGTCGTGCCGCGCATCACGCGGGGGGAGGCGTTTCTGCGCGAGACGTACGCGAAGGCGTTGGAGACGCTTCGTCCCCGTTACGGCGACGCCGTGTGCGCGCTGTACGACCTCGACACGAAAAACTGCGAGGGCCTGGAGGGGCGGGCCGACGTCATTTTCACGTCCATCATTTACGAGGACCAGTCGCTGCGGCAGTTCACGACGGAGGCGATGAGCGCGTATGCCCTGGTGACCGTAATCTCGTATGGCTACAGCGGACTCTTCGTGAACAACGTCAGGAGGACGATCTTCCTTCCGAACATCGTTCTCGGTTGGCGGTTCGTCCTCTCGAACCAGGCCACGTTCGAGGAGTGGACGCGACATAATCCGCTGCTGCTGCACAATGCCGTCGTGTGCGGATACGCGAAGATGGACCGCTATGAGAAAGTGCGGAAGACGGCGAGTCGAGAGACGGGGGCGAAGTGCATTCTGATATGTCCGCACCACTCAATCGAACGCGACACGGACGGGCTGCGGCTCTCGACGTTCCTTTCCTTTTCCGACCTGTTCCTCCGACTGCCGGGCCTTTATCCCGATGTCAAGTTCGTCTTTCGTCCGCACCCTCTCCTTTTCCCGCGGTTGCGTACCGCAAAGTGGTGGGGGGCGGAGCGGACGGACGCATACGAACGCAGGATGGCGTCGTACGCCAACGTCGAGTTCCAGCGCGGTGGGGACTACTTCCGGTCGTTTGCAGATTCCGACGCGTTGATTCACGACTGCGGGTCGTTCCTTGCGGAATATTTCTATACCGGCAGGCCGCAGTGCTACCTGTTGGCCGACGAAGGGACGGCGTGCCGCGAGTTCCTGCCGTTCGGGCGGAATCTGCTCGATGCGTGCTACCGGGCGTCGTCGGAAAGGGACGTCGTCGATTTCATCGACAAGGTCGTTCTCGGCGGCGAGGACCCGCTTGCCCCGTGCAGGGACCGACTGGCGCGGTCTTCCGTCTGCATACACCACCCAAATGCGGCGTCGCGCGTGGTCGAGGCCGTGATCGAGGGCATAGAAGGAAAAGAAAATGGTTGACAAAGAACTCTGCATGAGTCGGTTCCTTGCGTTCCGCTATATCGAGGAAGAGGACCTGAATTTCTTTCCGGGGCTGACGCATTCCGTTTGGAAGCGTCCGCCAGCCGGCGAGTTGCATACGGTCGGATCCGCAGACGAGATCGAACGGGCGATTCTCGAGGAGACAGAAGCTTTCTACGAGCCGGGAAGGACGGCCATCTTCCTTTCCGGCGGGATTGACAGCGCGATCCTGGCCTCCTATCTGCCGCGCGGCACCAAGGCATACACTTTTCGGTGCGTGGCGGACGGTGCTGTAGACGAGACGGGGCAAGCGGCCGTGTATGCGGCCGCATACGGGCTCGACCACGAGATAATCGAGATGCACTGGAGTGATTTCGAGCAGCTGACACCGGAACTACTGCGGCATGACGGCGTTCCGTTTCACTCGATAGAGGTCCAGTTGCTCAAGGCAGCGCGCCAGGCCAAGGCCGACGGATTCGACCGCCTTATACTCGGAGAGAGCGCCGACGGGGTGTTCGGCGGACTGGACGGGCTGCTCTCGCGGGATTGGACGCTCGAAAGCCTGATGGACCGTTATTCCTTCGTGCGCCCGGACCGTACCTTGAGGAATCCGGTGTCCGTCCGGAACGTCTTCGAGCGCTACCTGAAACCGGACGGCACCATCGACATCGAGGCGTTCATACACGGTGTGTTCTGCATCGAGTCCTCGTGTTCGTATTCCCATGCCTTCGGCCTCGCGGGCGTTGACGCGCTCATGCCCTACGGGAGAATGCGGATGTCGGGTCCGCTCGACATCGCGCGAGTGCGGCGCGGCGAGTCGAAGTATCTTCTGAGGGAACTGTTCGCCCGGCGCTATCCTGGCATGCAGGCGCCCCGGAAGATACCCATGCCGCGGGCGACGGCACAGTGGTTTGCGGACTGGCGCGGCCCGGTTCGCGCGGAATTCATACCGGGCTGCCAGAGCGACATGACAGGCGACCAGAAATGGCTGGTCTGGTGCCTTGAACGATTTCTTGACGCATACGAAAAAGGAGAACTTGCATGAGCAGGACGATTATCGGCTACACAAGCGGGGTCTACGACCTCTTCCACATCGGACACCTGAACCTGCTGAAGAACGCGAAAGGGCTCTGCGACAAGCTGGTGGTCGGGGTGTCTGTGGACGAGCTTGTTGCATACAAGAACAAGCGCGCGGTCATCCCCTTCGCGGAGAGGCTGGAGATCGTGCGGTCGATAAAATACGTCGACGCCGCGATCCCGCAGGAGGATCTCGACAAGTTCAAGATGTGGGAGAAGCTCCACTTCGACGTCCTGTTCGTCGGTGACGACTGGTTCAAGTCGGAGCGCTGGGAGGAGATGGAGCGCAAATTCAACGGCGTCGGCGTGCGGGTGGTGTACTTCCCGTACACGAAGGGGACCAGCTCGACGATTTTGAACGCGACGCTGCGCAAGCTGCGAGAGGAGGCGTAGCCGGTGGTCCACTTGCTGGCCAAGCTGCTGACGTTTCCCGTATTCCCCCGAAGCGTCCGCGACCGACTGCGCAGGCGCATCGTGTTCGCCTTGTACGGCATGTCCGTATGGCGGCGGGCGAAAAGCGTCGGGAAGGGCCTTCGTTGCAACGGACCGGTCCGCGTGACGCGGCAGACGGAACTGGGCGACCACGTACACTTCAACGGCGCGGTTTTCTTCGGCGGAGGCCGGGTGAAGATCGGCAACTGGTTCCATTCGGGTGAGGGCTTGAAGATCTTCACGCGCAACCACAACTACGAGGGCGAGGCGATTCCGTACGACAACACCTATGTACACAAGTCAGTCACCATTGGCGACTGCGTATGGATCGGCGCGTATGTGATTCTTCTGCCTGGCACAAAGATCGGCGAGGGCGCGATCATCCAGGCGGGTTCGGTGGTGCATGGCGAGATTCCGCCGATGGCGATTGCCGGCGGCAACCCTGCAAAGGTGTTCGCGTGGCGCAACAGGGAACATTACGACAAACTCAAGGCCGCAGGCCGTTTCCATTGAGGTTGCGTTATTTGCAAACGATTCTGCGACCAGGCTGGAACGTGGTGAAAATGGTATTGAATTTTTTTTTCATTTTCCCCTTGCATACGGAAATGCGATATGATACAATATTCGCGCTTTCGAGGAAGAAGGCGGGTTTCGGACATTGTGTCCGGGCCTAGGAAAAACCGGGCTCAATGAAAGTTGACCCGCAGGAGTTCCAAGAAAGTGAGTGGCGAGGAGCGCGAAACTCAAACCGTTCCAAACTGCTGAATGGCATAACATGTGTGCCGACCGTGCTCACGCGGGTGTAAGAATGTGGGTTGGCATGATACCGCCAGTGAAACGGATCAACCGGGTAGCTCCGGTCGAGGCGAGTCGGAAGTCCGACGAACTGAGAGAAACGGCAAAAAGGAAAAACAACAATGAAGAAACTCATGATTGCTGCTGCAACTGCCGCCGTTGGCGCGGGAGTGTATGCTGCTGCTCTTGACGCTCAGGTCTATGACTTCTCTTTGACTGTCAAGTCCACGGCGTGCAAGGAAATCAAGTACACGAAGACGATCGCTGCACTTGAAGGCGAAGATTACAAAGAAGTGAAGGGCGAGAAGCTTTCCGTCCGCAAGCAGGGTACCACTAAGGTCGCCGGCGTGATTTGGGGATGCGATTGCGAAACGATTGCAGATCCTCAGTGGCGTACCTACAACAATGGTACCACGGTTGGTGGTTACCTCTTCTGGAATGTTGGCTCGGATACTCCGTTCAGCATCTATACCACCACGTTCGCTTGGGCTGTCTTCAACCGTATTGATACGGGTGACAAGGCGGAAGGCGTGTGGGGTCTCGTCAATACCGATGCGGACAACGTGGTCGGCTTCTTCGGTGCTGGCTTTGGTAAGGTCAGCGGAACCGGTGAGGCGAACTGCCGTGTTGTCTTGTCATCGATGTCTGGTAACTTCGCTGGCTTCATCCTTGCTGGTTCCGATGCGGCGGGCTGCCGTTTCTGCGGTGGCACCTCCTGCACGGCTTGGCAGATTTGCGAGAATTGCGTTGTGCGCAACCCCTATGATCTGGACATGACCGCAGCGTATGGTTCCTGGAAGATCAAGTACAACAAGTCTGCTTCCAAGAAGCTCCGTAGCACGGGTCGTCTCACGCAGTCCTACAAGTTCAGCAAGGCTGGCAACAGCAAGGAACTTCTTGCCAAGGTTGAGAATGCTGCGGCGAAGGGTCTGTTGGCTAGCGATGACTATGACGATGACGAGGAGTTCGACTGGGAAGAGTATGCTGGCAATGTCATTGAGAAGGATGCAGTTGGCGATGTCGCATACGGTACGTATGATGCCGAGTCTGGCGAGTATGTCCCTAGCGAGAAGCCTGAAGAGTACGATGGCGATAGCATCCTCATTGGCGCGATTCTCGCTGCAATCGACGCATCGTAATTGCGGATAAGACGTTCATAGTGAACGGTATGGTGGGGAATCGGGAGTACTCTCGATTCCCCATTATTCAATAAAAAGGCAAAAGAACAAGGACGTAAAGATAAAAGGTATGAATGCTAAAAGTTTAGGTTTATGCGTTTGCTCGCTTGTGTTGGCATTGGTCTTTTTATCTGGCTGTTCCCCTAAAGCAGGCGAGGGCGAGACCAAGGACCATACGACCGAGCAGAAGAAGGCGGCGGGCGGCAAGTCGAGGTTTGGACGCAAGCAGCCGCTGGGAGATGCTGCCGTGCTTATACGTTGCGGCACAAACGAGTTTACGATGGGCGATGCCAGCAAGCTGATCGACCTGCGAGTGAAGATGTACAGGATTTCATCCCCAAATGGGCAGAAGATTACGCGGAATGAGGCAATTGAAGCCCGTGTGCTTTCTTCTGTACCTTATGGTTTTCCGCGTGACTGTGCGCTCCGTGAATTTGCCGTGGCCAATAGCATTTCAGTAGGGGCGGAGGATGTAAAGTTGATGCAAAAGCAGGCAAAGCGAAGTGCGAATCAGGAGTTCCTGTCCTGGAAGGCTTTTCTTAAGAAGTTCACGGATAGCGAACGTAGGACATTGGAAAACCGAGTAGCCGTAGAGGCGGTTGGGGAGGCTGTTCGCAAGTGGCACGCCGCAAACAAGCCAGCAAAAGTAACGGCAGAGGAGCTAGCCCGTTACCGTAAGCGGCAAAGGGACTACAATAGCCGTGCAGCGGCGACGAACGCACTCGTTTACGTGGCTGCAACGAATGTTTGGCGTAAAATTCAAGGAAAGTCTTTGTCTTTTGAGGAGGCTGTAAGTAAATTCTCGACAGAGGAGGGCAAGTCCGATAATGGGGAGTGGGGTGATTTTCAGCTTGATTATTTTAAGGACGAACCGCTTGTTCGCGCTGCCATAGAAGCTTTGCAGCCGGGGCAGTTCACCCCTCCTTTGGAGAGTGACAACGGCCTTGCCATAATACGGTTGGACAATCGGCAGCAGCAGGATGGAGGGGCGGTTTATTCGTTGAGCAGGATATTCTTCCACCTGCCAGAGTTTTATCCCGAATTGGACGACGCTACGTTTGCGGCGCAGATTCGTGAAGCGCGCCAGAATCGTCTTTTCAACGACTTCGTCACGGAATTGGCGCGTAAATTGAAAGTGGTTTATCCCAACGGTGAGAAGATTTTTGAAGAGGCCAACCGCACAGCTTCACAGCCTGCGCTTATGTGATGGGCAATTTAGGGAAAGGTAAACGGACGTGAACGGGAAAAAGCGCTGTAGATTTCAAGTCAGATCCATTTTCCATGCGTTTACGGCGGTGGTATGCCTTGCGCTGCATTGTACAGTCACAGTTCGTGCGGCGGGGATTGTGCTTGACGGCTGGGATACTGATTTTGTCGCTGCCACAAACCGTGCAGTGGCATTGAATCGTCCACTTGTTCTTTTTTGGGCTAATCAGGGTTGTGAACACTGTGAAGATCTTGAGAAGGGGGTTCAGACTGCGGAATTTGCATCCTGGCGGAATGCGTCGCCATATTTGTTCTGCTTTGTGTTTGGGGAAAAGGGGAAAGATCCGGATGGAACGACGGTAGTGCGTGACTTTGCAGCGTCTGCTGCCGGGACGAAAGATAAGGCGCTTACCTATTATCCGTTCATTTGCCTGTATTGGCCGAAGCGTGATGGTTCATTGGCCGTGGAAAGTTTCACTACGGACAACGCATCAAAGCTAAAAGAACGTGCGGACAAGTTTTTTGCTGGTTACGAGGACATACCTGCCTACGTAGGTGCCGATTTGGAGTTTAATGGCGATTATCCACGTGCGCGTCTTGAGGCGGAAGTTGGATTCACCGCGTATGTGGACGTTCCGCTTGTGCGCGAAGGAGCCGCAACGCCATTTGCTGCCACGAACGTGGTCGTGGCGTGTCTTGGCGATGTGGAACTGTTACGCGATGTTGTCGTATGGAAGGCTGGTGAGTCAAGGTGTGCGGTGCGTGTGACGATTCCGAATAGTGCTGTGGTAGGGGACGTGATTGCCGTGGCACTCAATGATGAGGGTGGCGGCAATCGCGGAGTTGTCAACATTCACATCGTAGGCGAACAGCACAATTCGACGAAGAACCCGTTTTTCATCGGCGAAAAGACAGCTGAAACGCTTTCTTACGGAGAATGGACGATGGACCTTGACGTTGCAATGGAGAAATACCGCGCCGATCCCGATGCGAAGCTTATGGCCATCGCCAGCGGTTCTCTCTGGTGTCCTGACTGCATGATGACTGACGAGCACATACTTGAGACGGAAGCGTTCAAAACTTGGGCAGTGCAGAACAAGGTAATTCTGGTCGATATCGACGTTCCAAACTTCCCAAACGTGACAAACTCCGCATGTCTGCTCACACGCGTCGTGGGACGAACAAGCGACGGTTACATCTCTGGGCGAGGAACGCTCGCGACAAACGAACTGGAACGCTATCAGAGCGGCGACGGCTATCTCTCGCGACACATGGTTTCCGATCAAGCCGCCGCAGCCGTCCTGGCTCGGAACCAGTCTCTCGTAGGCAAAAACACGCTCAATGGTGGTTGGAACAACCCCGACCGAACAAACCAGAACCGCACTGGGATCCCGAATTTCTTCGCACTTCGCCGTGATGGAACGGTTGCGGGCTCGTTTGAAACGTTTGATGCGATTGGCCCTTCAGAATTCAAGGATGCATATCTCAGACGATTCTCGGAATTAATTGCGCTTTGTGTAGATGGCAGCGGAGAATTCGCAAACAGATCATGGCAGACAACCAAAGATTCATTCGACGGAACGAGTACGGCGTCAGCGGATCTTTCCGCCATCGACTTAATAGACACGTACAAACTTGTGGCGACTAAAGACGTTGCAGACATGCAAACCATAATGGTGCGCGGTGGCGATACTAACACTGTTATTACGGTTAGTATCATCTCGGTCACGGGTGGTACGGCAAAGACATTGTCCACGGTAAGAGGTTCGCTTTCAGACGGCGTTGGCGTGTCGGCGGTAATCTCCTCTACTGGAGGTGACTATTACGTGTCCATAGCAGGGGAAGGTTCAGGAACTTTGTCGGCCGACTCATCGGCTGCGAACACCATCACGGCCTATGTGCTGACGGGTACAAGGACGAAGATCGAGAATCCGTTCTCCAACGACTGGACTGCAAAGGCAACGACGGCCACCCTCCCGCTATTTGCCGCAGGCGGTTCAGCTCTGAAAGGGACTTTGGCGCTCACGTTGAAAAAGGATGGTAAGATTACCGCGAAATACTCAGACGGCAAAAAAACAATTTCGACGTTCTCTGGCAAATGGGACGCCAATATCGCGGCGGATGGGACGGCTACGGCGTTCCTTTCCAAGAAAGCTTGTACCCTTTCGCTTGTCATGTCCGCCAACGGGATAATTGCTGCTGAGGTGGATGACGGCACGATTAAACTCAATTCCGGCAACTGCGGTTTGGCTGAGAATTATGGCGATTTCGCAGGAACTTATACTGTACTGTTCCCTGCGACTGACGAGTCGGCAGTAATTTGGCATTCAGGGTTTCCTGTAATGACTCTCAAGATGGCGACCACAAAAGCGGCGAAAGCAAACGGTCGGTTCAGTTTCACTGTTTATCTGCCAGACGGGAAGAAACTTTCGGGAACGTCAAGCGTGACATGGTGCGATGCAAATTTCGGCATTGTCCCAGTGTTGAAAACAAGCGGAGTGAACACGTTCTCTGCCGCTCTGAAAGTTAGGCGCAATGCCGGGGCCGCACCGTCTGCACGTGCAATCGTCGCCATTGATGGCGCAGAGGCGATGTGGACGAGTAATGCAAAGACCGGAGCGTTCGCAAAGGCGTTCGACGTCCGCGGTAGCTGGTATGACAAAAAATCCTCCCTTTTAACTGGCATTGCGGATGAGATGCTCAACCTTAAATTTTCACCAGACATCAGCTCCATTGAAGAGAGTCCGTCTTACGGTGCACTCGTCTCCTTTGCCGGCCAGGGCTCGAAAATCGTCGTGACTGCGACAAAAGCTACTGCGGAGAAGACGACTGGCTTCACGTTTAAGTTGAATCACACGACTGGCATAGTGACGGGCACTACGCGATTAACTTTTTCCAATAAACGTGGGACCGTGTCTGCCAAATATATTGGAGTCCTCGCGCACGGATGGTTTAGCGACTGCGATTGCGGCGAAGATTCTGACGGACTCATCGAAATGGAGAACATTGCATTCGTGGCCGGATACGGACTCTTTGCCGACAAGGTCGGGAGAAAAACCGTCATCCGTAGTTTCCCGGTTGCAATTAGGTGAATGGATGATTAATGTACGGTAGAATTAAGTCCATATTGGCCGTTCTCGTTATAACGGCGTTTCCAGCCATCGGATATGAGATTCTGTTTGGCGAGGGGACGTCTGCCGGGGAATCGGATCTCTACCTTGTGCCAAACGGTTACGGTCGGCTGGTGTTCAAGTACGCCTCGATTCCGCTCATTGACTTTGATGCGAAGGCGGGAAACGATGGAGCTAGGCATTGGTCGTCTCCGGGGGGGATCGTAACGGCGGCGGCGGATGATGGGACGGGGATTGTTACCGTGTGCCATCGGGACTTCTTGAATGCGGGCGAAGCGACGCTAGTTTTCAAAGACGGGCATTTGTCGGCGTTCAGACGTAAGGGGGGCAATGACGACCAGCAGCGGAAAGATATGGCGACGTTGACGTCTCATCCGAAGAAACCGCCTACGCTCCCTCAGTTGTGGCGGGTTCACACCGAAAAACAAGAGGAAGAGACAAAGGCCAGTTGGTGGAAGGGGGATACACGTCTGCGGCTTGGCTATTTCAACCCCAACGCAGCCGGTACGCTTTTCGCAGAGCTTGCAGTGTTGTTTGCGTCGCTGGCGTTGGTTTTTAGGCGGCGTTGGGTTCGTCTGCTTTGTGCGGGAATTACGATTGGTGCTTTTGTCGCCTTGATTCTGACGGGGTCGCGTGGATCGTTCATCGCGCTTATCGTCGGTATCGTGTCTGCTGTGTTTTTATGTTTTGGAAGTCGGTTTCGGCGTGGGAATGTTTTGACTGGAGCCGTCGTGGCCATTGTCATTGCCGCTGCCTCACTTTTCGCAGTAGGGCGTATAACCAACGGACGTTTCGGAGCCAATTTGTTTGCGATGGATGAGGGCAACGTACAGCGGTTTAGATGTTGGGTGGCAGCACCGGAGATGATGGCTGCGGCGCCAGGCGGATGGGGAGAGGAGCCTGGCCGTGCGTATTGCGATTGGTTTCAGGGGACTGACGATGTGCATCAGCTTTATTATCTAGTCAATAGTCATCTCACATGGCTTGTTCAGCATGGGCGTGTATTCCGTTGCGGATATGTCGCCGCCTGGCTTGCGCTTTTGGGATTGCTGTTTGCATTTAGGGGCAAACGCATTGTCCAGATGGCCTTTTCGGTGTGGGTCACGTTTGCCGTCGCGCTATGGTTTAGCACGGTTGGAATATTCCCGACATTGTGGATTGTCCCGTCGCTTGTCGGCATTGCGGCGTTTTGTGCCATTGCAGGTGAAATTGCGGCGAATGGCAGGGCGTACGGTCGACGGACTTTGTGTGTGTTGGAAATCGCGCTTCTGATAGGTGGCGTTCTGCCGCTAGTCTTGGAGTGGATTGGAACACGGCAACTGGCGGATCGGAAGATTTCGATTTCGTATGATGGCGGAGCGGTTCGCCTGGGGCGTGGAGATGTGCGCATTGCCATCCTTAGGGATTCTACGGTATTGGCTGGCAATGGCGTGGGTACCATGGGACATGAGCTGCGCGATTGGATGCTCGGGAATATAGATGTGGGCGCCGTTCTTGTTGTTGACGACCCTGCTTTTCTCCCTGAAAGCGTCGACTGCCTGATTGCTGCGGGGAAGGGGGGGGCGCGTTACCTTCGCTACCGTGCAGCACATCTTGACGACGGGAAGTATTGCCGCCCACGGAGGATCGTGTTCATATCTCCTCCGTTTCCGCCGACTTCAATACCTTACATTTTTTTACAGAGTACGGACGCACAGGTCATCATTGGAGAGTTTGCGGCAATGCGCGAGAGTGATTATTCGCGTAGCAGGCCATGGGTGACAGTTGTTCCGGCTTGTGAGCTTTACATACCTGATTGGCCGAATCTGGCGTTGAAGGGTAACGGCGGGGGGAATACGCTATGAAGAT
>Ga0247610_10006102_pt1 | contig 12599 bp, 18 predicted proteins | sample 174DNAGHGhighgp2_FD_193483 | JGI IMG/M metagenome (GOLD analysis project Ga0247610, IMG submission 193483) | Sheep rumen microbial communities from Palmerston North, Manawatu-Wanganui, New Zealand - 1742 DNA GHGhigh gp2 | ecosystem: Host-associated > Mammals > Digestive system > Stomach > Rumen...
ATATACCCCCAAGAATTCGTCGCCAAATTTATTGTCATGTGCGACATATCGTAGCATTTCAAATCTCATAGTTATTTCCTCCTATATTTTGTTGTACATATCCTTTGGCGCTTCAAGAGCAATGCCCTTTGGGATTAGCCCACGATAGTCAAACTTATTTTTGTTGAGCCAATCAATTTCAGCAATCGTTGTCTCCCAAGTGACTCCGCCCACTGAAAAACATTGAGTACATTTACCATCAATTGTGTTAAATGTTACATCGCAAAACCATTGGTTGTGCATTGAACTAAACCAAAAATTCTTAATTGACTTTATGTTATTTAAACCACCATAGTCATTTTCTTTGCCGTATTTAGATAAGATTTTGACTTTTACTAAATCTTTTACCTCTTCTTCAGTCATGTTCTTTACTGAACGGAGATAGGGTTTGAAATCTAAAAGTTTCAATCTATGTTGTAGCATCTCGTCCATCTCAACTTTTACATCTACTGTGTATTCACTCTGAGGGCAAAAACTCTTTTGTTTATACTGAACAATTAACCCATAAGGAAGTCTTGAACAGGTGTCTCTTAATAACAATTCTTTATATTCATTTTCCATATTCATTTTCTCCTATTGATTGCGGAGTTCAATAATAGGGTAAACCCCACACCCTTAACTTGTTTTAACATGTTTAGGAATTCTCCTCTTGCTGTTTCAGATAGTCAGCAAATTCTTTTGCCGTCTCACGCCAGTCCATTTTATCTATGATTGTATTCTCTCGCTTTTCCTTCTCATTGAGAAAATACAACATTTTTATATACAAAACAGAGTTCAGATAGTCTTCAAACTGCTTGTTTTTCCATTCTGCCATGTCCATTGCACTAATATAGCATTCATCTTTTGAAAAATGTTCTCTACATTCTTCTGGGTTTTCACCATAATATCTGTCGTTTTCTTCGGCAATCTCCTGTGCCTTTTCCTCATCGCTAATTGTATATTCATGTCTCATAATTGTTTTCTCCTATTGATTTTGGGATTCAATCATAGGGTGAACCCCACACCCTTAACTTGTTGACACAAAGATAATACACATTTGGGAAATTCCCAAATAAAATAGTGTTAAAATGTGTTAAAAGATAAAATGTTAATAACAAGTTAAAATGTGAGATGTTTTTAATAAAAAAAGATGGCAAAAAAATACCATCTTCTTTTCTCCTTAATATCTCACCGCCTCATCCCTTGTGATGAAGAAGTGAATTCCATGCGAGCACTCATTCCATCTATCTTCATCCCACGAGTCAGAGCGGACAATCTCGCCGACCTTGTAAATGGTTACGGTGTAGTTGTAGTTTACAACCTTATCTTTCTCGTAAGGTGTTCCGTCAATGTTTTGCAATTCAAGCACTTCAGCAAACTCACATCTGCACTTACGAGATGTGGCTGAGCTTCTCTTCGCTTCTGATGGAATTCGCAACTTGACAATTACCCCACTAACCTTCTTCCATGCGACGAATTCCCCCTCTTCGGGGCAAGTCAAGGCAAAGGAGGCAGTCATCTCATTGTATTTTACCTCTCTGAGGTCAGCCCCTCTGAGGTTAGCATCACTGAGGTAAGCATCACTGAGGTCAGCACCATAGAGGTTAGCATCACTGAGGTCAGCACCATAGAGGTTAGCATCACTGAGGTAAGCACCATAGAGGTTAGCACCTCTGAGGTCAGCACCATAGAGGTTAGCACCTCTGAGGTTAGCATCACTGAGGTCAGCCCCTCTGAGGTCAGCACCTCTGAGGTTAGCATCACTGAGGTAAGCATCACTGAGGTCAGCACCTCTGAGGTTAGCATCACTGAGGTAAGCATCACTGAGGTCAGCACCATAGAGGTTAGCATCACTGAGGTCAGCACCATAGAGGTTAGCACCTCTGAGGTTAGCATTACTGAGGTCAGCACCTCTGAGGTCAGCACCTCTGAGGTCAGCATCACTGAGGTAAGCACCACGAAGGTTAGCCCTCATATCCTCCCATCCCTCGCAGTCTTGTGTAAGGAAGTGATTATGTTTTTCAAGTATTCTGTTTAATTCCTCTTGTGTCATAGTTATTTCCTCCTATATTTATAGAGTTCAATAATAGGGTGAACTCCATCCCCTTAACTTTCTATGACAAAGATACATCAAGTTTTTGGAATATCCAAATAATTCACACACTTTAACATTTGGGAAACAAGTGTTAATGGGAAGTTAAAATAGAATCATATACAAAAAAATAGGGGAATCCCCCCCCTATTTAATGTAAGACTGCTGATTGCTATCCCCAATAGGATAGATTTTCAGTATCATTTCTTGTCCTTTCTCCACCAATACGAAGAATCCGCTTTCCTCATCTCTCCATAGAGACTCAAGACCCATTGTAAAGGCATCAAAAGATGCAAGGATACTTTCCTTGCTAATATTGATATTTGCCGATTTTCTTATTAAATCTATTTTGTCCTCTATTGTCATAGGGAAACCAATATTGACTGATGTTACATTGTTTTTCTGCTCTACACTTATAAACATAAGCAATCCTCCTATAATTTGCGGAACTCATTATATAAGGGTGAGTTCCATTTCCCTTAATATTGTCATTTTAAGACTATCCCAACAACTCTTCAACCTCTTTAATTATCATATCCTCACTATCATCCAATGTGCAAGGTATTGAGCCTATATACTGGTCATAGTTGTCTCCAATATAGGCATCGCAGAACTCTCTCTGTGTGTCAATATCAAAACATTCAGATACCATAACTTCTCCGTAGATTGTATCTACAAACATGTGCTTTCTGTTCTCCATAGTTGTTTCCTCCTATTGATTTTGAGATTCATTGTATAGGGGTGAATCCCACTCCCCTCATGTTGTTGATACAAAGATACCACACATTTTTGGAAAATCCAAATAATTCACGCATTTTAACATGTTAAATCCAAATGTTAATAAGGAGTTAAAAAAGTATATTCAGCACAAAAAAAAGGGATGGACACAAATTGCCCATCCATTCTTTTTAGGAAACTTTTGAATACCATGTCTCGCCATTGCTGAATCTTGCAGAGACCACATAAACATCCTCGCAATTCTCCTTGCAGAACTTCTCGCAAATCTCCTCTTCATTCTCAATAATATTTTTGAGCCATTTCTCAATGTTCTTCTTTTGAATTTTGTAAGTTCCAATATTCCATCCATAATCCGCTCCCCATCTTTCAACATAGTCCCTAATACTTCTCATATAGTCCTCTATCAAGTCCTCAAGACTATCATATTCCGACAACTTAAAGTTGCATCCGTCAGGGCTTTCAATTTCAATCTCCCAATCCAAATTACCCCCTTCGTAATAACCATTTCGCATGATAATAGTTCTCACAATCCTTGTATCCGTGAGAAAATCGCTCTTCCCAAAGTGCGTGTCATAAGATTCGCAACAAAGTTCTTGAGCATCCCTATCAACCCATCCATCGCTCTTTTCAGTGAACAACTTTGTCTCTCTTCCATCCTCTCTTATAAACTCTCTCAAATCGTCAAAATCCCAACATTCTCTCTGAACATCTTCTCCATTCTCATCTTTATACGTGCCATAAATTACATAGTAATTCTTTGCATTGACTTTTGAAAAATTTCCAGTTGCCATAATCGTTTCCTCCTATATTTGTGGAGTTTAATTGTAGGGTAAACCCCTTTCCCTTAACTTTCTAATGCAAATATACAACGGATTTTTGGAACATCCAAATAATTAACACACTTTAGCACATAGGGGTTAAGTGCTAATAATATGTTAAAACCGTTTTTATGTGGGAATTTCCCATTTTAACATACTATTAACATTTTCTTTCCTACAAAAAAAGATGGGAAAACCCCATCTTCTTTTTAATATCTAACCGCTTCATCCCTTGTCATAAAGAAGTGAATACCATTTGAACATTCATTCCAACGATTATCATCCCAAGAATCGGGGCGAACAATCTCACCCACCTTGTAAATCGTTTCTACATAGTTGTCATTGACAACCTTATCATCTTTGTAGGGTGTTCCGTCAAGGTTTTGCAGTTCAAGCACTTCAGCGTATTCGCATCTACATTTGCGTGTGGTTGCCGAACTTCGTTTTGCTTCGGATGGCACACGTAATTTGACAATCATCTCCTCATCATTATCATAATCAATAATTTTCTTCCAAGCAATAAAATCACCCTCTTTTGGACAAACTAAGGCAAAGAAGGCGGTACTCTCATTGTACTTAATATCTGTAGTGTCAGCCTCACTAAGGTCAGCCCTACAGAGGTTAGCACTAATAAGGTTGGCATTACTAAGGTTAGCCCTATTAAGGTAGGCATCACTGAGGTTAGCACCACGAAGGTCAGCCTCACTGAGGTCAGCATTAGTAAGGTTGGAACTACGAAGGATAGCATTATAAAGCCAAACATTACTGAGGATTGCATTATTGAGGTCGGAAAAACTTAAGTCTGCAAAACTGAGGTCGGCAGAACTTAAATCAGCACCGCTAAGGTCAACCCCACTAAGGTTAGCCCTACAGAGTGTAGCGTTACTGAGGAGAGTTCCACGAAGGTTGGCATAACTTAGGTCAGCCCCACGAAGGTCAGCATAACAAAGGTTGGCATTACTAAGGTTAGCCTTACGAAGGTTGGCATCTCTTAGGTCTGCACCACGAAGGTTAACCTCACGAAGGTTAGCATTACTGAGGTCTGCACCACGAAGGTCAGCCCTCATATCCTCCCATCCCTCACAGTCTTGTGTAAGGAAGTGATTATGTTTTTCAAGTATTCTGTTTAATTCTTCTTGTGTCATGGTTGTTTTCTCCTATAATTTTGGGATTCAATTATAGGGTGAATCCCATCCCCTTAACTTTCTATGACAAAGATACATCAAGTTTTGGGAATATCCAAATAATTAGCATATTTTAACACATTCAATTAAAGTGTTAATGGGGAGTTAAAATCGTTTTTATATGGGGATTTTCCATTTTAACATGCTATTAACATTCGGTTTTACACAAAGAAAATAAGGGGTGGCAATTGCCTAAGCAAAAGTCCATCCCTTATCGCTAACCCATATATTTTTTACTCTCCCCTATTAATCTCTGCTTGCTCAATAAGATAGGCAATCTCCGAGCGGTTAGGGGTGAGATTAAGTTTATGCTTAATCTTGATTACTTCCAATTTGCCGATGGCATCATATAGATAATCAGCAAGAGTTGCGGGTAACTCCCCTTTTAATGCTTTGATTGTCTCTGTGGCAATTCCCATTACCTTAATGTTGTTCATTGTCTTTTCATTCATATCTTTTGTGTTTTTAGTTGGTTTATTATCATTGTTGTTATCACTCTCAAAACCAAATTTTGCGGTTTTATCTTCATAAACTTGCAATGTTGTGTCATCGTCTTCAATGTCAATCATATCGGCTATAACGACCTTATAGCCATTCCTTATAAATTTAGGAAGGTACTCATCAAGTTTATGGTGGGGAAACCCTATTAGCGAGTAGGAATTTCTCTTAATGAAACTTAAAAATAAAATATCGGCTGCTTTGTCGGCATCTTCACAATACATCTCGTAAAAGTCTCCCATGCGGAACATTATTATTGCTCCGTCATATTCTTTCTTGTAGAAATCTAAGTTCTTTCTTATTTTTTTTAAATTGTCATTCATAGTTGTTTCCTCCTATATTTGTGATACCTATTATGGGGTGGGTATCTATCCCCTTAACTTTCTAATGCAAATATACAACGGATTTTGGGAATATCCAAATAATTAGCACATTTTAACATATTAATTTATAATGTTAATAGGGAGTTAAAATCTTTGTTTAGCAAGCAAAGAAGAGAGGGAAGATGCCCCTCTCTCTTCTCCTATAATTCGTGAGATTCATTGTCTTTGAGGAATTTAGAACACATTTTAGCATAAACACCCTTTTTCATTTGTGAATTGATATTGTAAATAGTGGGTGGGAACTCATTGATAAGTTCCTTCCATGTAGTAACCCTATCCCCAAAACTATATGTCTGCCGTTCTACATCATCGCTTGCAAAAGGACCAACATTACCACTCCATGAACAATTAAAATACAATTCCGTCTCTTCATCTAATTCATGAATACAGTCGTGCAGTTTTTTATAGATAGGGTAGAACTCACGATTTTTTTCCCAAAACACTTCAGTTCCTTTGTTTTCTTCAAACCAATCGTTGGTAATAGGTAACTGATAGTATACAACAAAATTAGTGCGGAATACACCATACTCACCATAACTGCAAAATGTATCACTTATAAGACAATATTTAAACCCATACTTATTGACAATCTCTTTCACCTTATCCCAATCAACTTGTTTTACTGACTTCGTTGTCAGTCTCTCCCTATTAGACCTTAAGCCTATGCTAGGCATATTATTGTACTCGTTGTTTTCATAAAGATTTGAAGACTGATTATACTTTGCCATAGTGTGTTCCTCCTATGATTGTGACACCCATTATATAAGGGTGGGTATCTTTCCCCCTCAACTTTCTATGACAAAGATACCACACATTTTGGGAATATCCAAATAATTAGCACACTTTAACATATTGAATCCAAGTGTTAATGGGGTGTTAAAATCCTTGTTCGGTAAGAAAAGAAAAAGGGGAGAATGCCCCCCCCTCTTTTTATATGTCCTTTGCAAGTTCAACTATTTTCTCCATCTCTTCTACTTCAATATCGTTACCAAGAAATCTTAACTCGCCATTACTAAAATAAAGTCTCTTAAACAAATACTCAACCGCCTTGAACTCGTTTCTATGTTCAACCATCTTAAGGCGCAAAGCCTTCTCTCTCTTAGCATCTTCCATGTGTCGCTCATAATTCGCTCTATAAGTCTCGGAATCTTGCTCAAATGCAACATTAACCATCTTGGTCAAATTGTCTTCTCTCTCCCTCTCGTATTTCTCTTTGGAATACACTCCATTTTTCTTCTTATTGAGGTAAGATTCCATTTCTACGCTTGAAACCTTAAAATCATACTTGTCGCCCCCCTTTGATATGAAAGGCTCATCACTTCCACTAAGCCATTTAATGCACTCGTCAGCCTCATCCTTCCATCTCTTGGCAACACCCATGTCAATCAAGGCGCATTTAAAGTCAATAGAATTGTTTATGTATCTTAGGACTTCCAATTCCTCATCCGTAACTCTAAGAAGTCTTTTTGCCTTATCCATATCGCCATGCTCCATGTGATACTTTCCATTCTCAACAGCATAAAAAGGCACACCATTGAATAGTGACAAATGCAACTTGCAAATGATGTCCAAATCTCCAAAAATTTTATATAGGTCAGAACCACATCCGCCACCTCTATTGTACCAATGTCCATTTCTACCCTTTTCAAAATAGTCGTATGTTATAGAGAAATGCTCTACCCCATTTCTGCACTCGTCTGCAAGTTTGCAAGTAATTACATACTTCTCTTTTGATAATGTTTTTACTATCTGCTTTTCCATAGAATTACCTCCTATATTAATGACACCCATTGATGGGGTGGGTATCTATCCCCTTAACTTTCTGTGACAAAGATACCACACATTTTTGTAACTTCCAAATATTTGACACATTTTAACATATTGAATCACAGTGTTAATGGGAAGTTAAAAACAACAGCAAGTGAGAATTTCCCATTTTAACCCTCTATTAACATTGTCATCCACAAAAAAAAGAAGATGGGTTATTCCCCATCCTCTTGCTCCAATATTTTCATTACCAAATGCGATGGAAAAAATATGTGCCTATAATAGTTGTTAGACACTATTGCTAGTTCGGTGAATAGATTTCTAACTTTCATTTTATTGTCCATCTCTTCCGCCTTTTCCATTACCTTGTTATAAGTCTTCTTGGAAACTTTATTGTAATTAATCAAATAGAATGTCATTGTGTTTCTCCTATATTTGCGGTGTTCAATCGTAGGGTGAACCCCATTCCCTTAACTTTCTAAAACAAAGATACTACAAGTTTTTGGGAAATCCAAATAGTTAACACATTTTAACCTTTGTATATTGGTGTGTTAATGCATGGTTAAAATAGATGGTTTTCAAGACAAAGAAAAATAGGGATGGCAAATATCTAAAAACCCACCCCTATTCGCATTTATTAACCCATTAAACCATTATCTTACAAGAAGGCAACAATAAGTCTTTCATATCCGAAAGTGTTGCCATTTTCATACTTCTTTTCCTCAACCATAAATCCCTGATTGATGAGGTAGTTGAGGACGTATGTATAGTAAACCATTGGCAGTTTTGCCACTTCCATATATCCATTGGATTTAATTTCTATCTCGCTTGTTATTTCAAATTCACAACGAACAACTCCGTTTTTTTTGATTGAGTTGCAAATGAACTCATCAAAATTGGGTATTTTATTTTTAATTATGTCCGCTGTACTATCAAGATTGTCAAATATCTCACGATGTATTTTTGCCGCTAATAGTTCCATAGTATGTTCCTCCTATATTTGTGATGCCCATTGAATAGGGTAGGCATCTATCCCCTTAACTTTCTATGACAAATATACGATGGATTTTTGGAATATCCAAATTTTTAACATGTTTTTTTTATTATTATTTTCCTATTTTTATATGCACCTTATTTAAGGGTTATTTTATGAGATTTAAGGCGATTTGTATTGAATATAATAACTTGTTCAAATCCATATTTTGATAGTCTATATTAAAGAATTTGAGGGCTTCTTCTTGATTTGGAAGTGGTACAAAGAATCTTACACTCTGTCGCAAATCGTATGGGTATCTTAAAAAGGTGTTCACCATGTCATACAGAACACTCTTATATTCAGATATTCGTTTTCCATACTTTTCCGCTTCCTTATATTTTGCAATTCTATTGCGGTTGAGCATTGCCCATGCCTTGCAGAATTTGTCCTTGTCAATGTCATCGTCAGAGTAGTTGTAAACGATATTTATTGACTCAAACTCTGCGTCAGACACTTTCATACCAACCCTTTTTTCAAATTCGTCTTTTAACATAGTGTGTTTCTCCTATAATTGTGATACTCATTGAACAGGGTTGAGCATCTATCCCCTTGACTTTCTAACACAAAGATAATACAAGTTTGGGGAATTCCCAAATAATTCACACACTTTAACATTATGCAAACAAGTGTTAATGGGGTATTAAAAAAAATGGTTGATGATTCAAAAACAAGGAAAGGAAGATATATTATTTATTCTCTCCCTCTCCTTGTTTTAATGTGCCCTATTTAGGGGTTATTTCTTGTTGTTGAATATGCCGTCTATTGCCGCAAGGCTCATCATGAGTTTCGCATCGGACTTGTTGGTGATAGTTACATCCTTCATTCTCTCCTTGAATTCAGGAGAGGTTGCCTTATATAACTTCTCAAAGTTCTTTACAAAGGCATCGGCTTTCTCCTGACCCTCTTTAACCTTAACCTTGTCCCATGCCTTGCAAATCTCCCTTACATCCTTTGGAAGTTTCTCAAAGGCATTGTACAAGACCGACTGATAGTCATAACTCTCCCAAGTCCTATTATAATAGGATACTTTTGAGTTCTTGCCGTTGTTACTGCAATAGCAAGTATGGCAGAAGCCGTTTCTTGTGTTGGTTGTGTAGCAATAGAAACTATAAGTTTCTCCGTTTGACATCTCAATGTGGAAGTTCTGCTGATTATACCTTTTTGTCATAGTGTGTTCCTCCTATAATTATGATACCCATTGTGGGGTGGGTATCTTTCCCCTTAACTTTCTGTGACAAATATACGGCGGATTTTTGGAATATCCAAATCTTTAACTCATTTTAACATGTTAAATCCAAGTGTTAATATAGGGTTAAATTCCTTGTTCAGCAAGCAAAAAAAAGAGGGGAAATGCCCCCCCCCCTTTTTTTATAGTGCCATCACCCACTCGTAGAAGTCGTCAAGGAAAGGTTGAAGATAGGTTGATAGTTCAGTCAGTCCTTTATTAAATTTGCCCCCATCACTTTTCAAAGTTTGTTCTATAATTTTATCCACGGGGGTATGCAAGATGCTTGTACTACCATACATAGCAACACTAAACACAATGTTATTGCTTTTTGGATAGTATGCCACCGAAGGATGTATATCATACTTATCATTGCTCAATGAAAGGAAGAATGCGGGCTCATTGTCAAAATTGTATCTATTGATATTATGAGCACTATCCACAAAGTAGAATTGTATCTTTTTTTGATTTTTCATCCAGTCCTGTGTCTCTTGTTTCATTCCGTTTGCGAACAATTCCTTGCATGTGTCAATGAAATTAATACAATCTTTTTGTGACTTTCTTATTATCTCTACTCTTCGCCAAAAAGAACTCTCTTCAATTCTTTTTTGCTCATCTATTTGCGCCTTGATAAGTTTACCACGTTCTTTGATGCCCTCTAAATTAATTACTGCCATAGTTGTTTCCTCCTATATTTGTGATGCCCATTAAATAGGGTTGGACACCTTTCCCCTTAACTTTCTGTGACAAAGATACCACAAGTTTTGGGAATATCCAAATAATTAACGCACTTTAACATTGGGGAAACAAGTGTTAATGGGGAGTTAATTAATCATTAACTCGCATTGCTTTATTTAACACTCTATTAACATCAAGACAAAAAAAAAGAGATGAAATAAATCATCTCTTTTATCTAAGATTAAGGCTCAAAAGATGTTATATCCTCAAACCCTTGTAGTTTAGAATCTAAATCAGACTTATATTGTTTCCAATCCACCAGAAAATCCTCCATTATGTTTTCCTTTCCCATTCCTTTATCCTTAACCCATACATGCTCTTCAATGTCATATATGGAGTTATTTCCCATCTCTCCAATCATTCCATACTCAAAATATACCTTGCCTTTGTCTATTGTAATATAGCCATTGAAAGATTTGAGGGTGGAAACAGGCAGAACTTCTATCTTTCTTGTGTTGCTTCTTGTTATGGCTTGTGAATAGTTTTCTTTAATCCAAGTTGCGATAGCATCAAAATCGCTTTCCAGTGTTTCTATATATTCCATATTCTTTGATTTTAATATAAATAGTTGAATAAGTCCACATGATAAAATTAACCCCCTTTAACCCTCAAAAATTTGGATATTCCCAAAATCAATAGTATCTTTGTGTCAGAGATGATTAAGAATATTAACCCACAAAACAAAGACTATGAACAGACTTGACACAAAGGACTATGAGAAGTCAAACAAGATTGAAAAAGTTGCATTAAACAAGTTCAACAAAAAACCCTTCAAGGATATGCTTGAGAGTGACGACACTAAGGCGAGCCGTCAGAAAAACGCACAGGCTTTATGCGATTATCTCAATGATAAATTCAAGATGCCAAAATGCAAGGTTATTGTCACTGATAAGGCGCAACCTTGCACAAGGAATGCAAGAGTTAAAGTCAAGGAACTGGGACACTACACGCCATTGCTTAGGACTATCACTCTCTTCAATAAGACAGCGGTTAAAAAGCAGACGGTGGCGATTAAAACACTTGCTGATGTGCTACTGCATGAGTTCATACATCATTATGATATGACATATTTAAAATTTGACCACAGCCCTCACACAAGCGGTTTCTACAAACGAATAAGCGACTTGAAAAGCAAGATTGCGGAGAAGTAAAAAGCAACACACACATTTAATTCATTTTAACACATAAAAATTTGGATATTACCAAAATATGTGCTATCTTTGTTTTAGAAAGTTAAGGGGAATGGGATTCACCCCTATATAATGAATCCCATAATCAATAGGAGGAAACAACTATGGCAGTAAAGTATTTCTATGGAACAAACAAGGAGTTGTTAAAGTATAAGTTCAGAGTGATAGACGAGAACGAGTCTTACTACATTGTAGAGGATACGGACACATTCTGGAAGTTCTTCATAGACAAGGACACAAAGCAGATTGTCAAGGCAGAGGACAAGAGCCAGGAGTTTGTCTTCAAGGAGAGTGGATTTGTCCTCTCCGAGAACGAGGAGGAGATAAAGAGAATAGCAAAGGAGTATCTGAATGAGTCCTTCACAAATGAGTTGAAGGACATTGAGGACAGACTTTCCAAAGCCAAGATGGAGTTGGCAGACTTGTCATTTGACAATACCCCAGACAAGGAGTTGAAAGACCTCAACAGAGACGACGAGATAATAATCATTGAGGATGACAAACCCCATAAGGGCAACGTATCAAGAGTATTGATAGATAGGGATTTCCCAGAGGACATATTTGTAGAGGTTACTTGTCTAAAATTGGACATTTATTATGAGACAATAGAGTATGACAATATGGATAAGACATTCTACATAGAGAAGGATGACGATGATGCACGTTTTGGCTCTATTCGCTACGATGTATTCTTGTCGGAGAATGATTACAACAAATACCTCCACAACAAGAAGGTAGCAAAAATAAATAATAAAATTGCATCACTGACGGCAAGAATGAACGAATTCAAAAGCACACTGAACAAGTAGTACCCGAACAAGCACCCGAACAAGCAATCTTGACAAGCAATCACCCCCCCATATAGCCCATAGGGGGGGGGTAGGTATCCCCCCATGCCCCCTCTCCCCAGGG
>Ga0247610_10006105_pt1 | contig 12596 bp, 10 predicted proteins | sample 174DNAGHGhighgp2_FD_193483 | JGI IMG/M metagenome (GOLD analysis project Ga0247610, IMG submission 193483) | Sheep rumen microbial communities from Palmerston North, Manawatu-Wanganui, New Zealand - 1742 DNA GHGhigh gp2 | ecosystem: Host-associated > Mammals > Digestive system > Stomach > Rumen...
AGTCACGGTACGCTCGTTCTGCGATACCGACGCAAAGCACGATGTCTCCGTCTGGCTGCGGAAGGCCGCCGGACAGAGGAGACAGGCCGATCCCCGTCAGCCGGAATCCCTGCAGCAGGTGAGGGCCCGGGCAGATGCGCTGATTTTGAAGCTGGCGCAGGACGGAGGCGACTGCATCCTGATCACGGGACCGCTGTTCCTGACCGAACTGCTGGACCGCTTTCGGGTACAGAACTATGTCTGCCAGCGCAGCGGGATTTTCCGGGTCCGGCCGCTGGAAAGGTTCGTCATATCAGAAAAGGAAGCCCATTGCGGCGGATGCGGCCACAACTGCTTCCTTTCCAATCCGGGCTGCGGCGTCGGCCGGGAAAAGGCCCTGCGCCGGAGCCGGCGTGCTTAATTCTTCTCTGTCCCGGAAACCGGGATGAAGCGAAGGTTCAGATCGGCATTGCCTTCAATGCCGGGGACCGTGCCCTCGAACGTGAACTGCCAGAAATCACAGGCATAATAGAAATCGGGGAAGTCGCCGGGCACCGAAACCCAGCGGGCATAGTCGCTCAGGCGCGAGAGGTCAAAGCCGTGATAGCCGAGCTTTCGGTTAAAGTAGACCCCGGCGTCGTAGCCGGCGTTGGTAACGGTGCGGCAGAAGGCCACGGCACAGTCGGTCATGGTCTGCTCGCTGACGCCGTCGGTGCGGGCCTCCTCCTCAACGTGCTCCCAGTCAAAGATCACCGGCAGATTGACCCGATGGCCCTTCAGGTTTTCGAGCACGAACTCAGCCTCTTCGATGGCCTCGCCGACATTGACGGCCTGAGAGAAGAAGTAGACGCCGGTGTCCAGACCCGCGGCGGCGGCACCGGTGATGTTGGTTTCATACCAGGGGTCCAGAAAGAGCCCGCCTTCGGTATAGCCCCGGTAACCCAGACGGACATAGGCAAAGTCAAGCTTTTGGGCTGCTGCCTGCCAGTCCACCCCCCACTGATGCTCCGAGACATCCACGCCGAGCTCGGCGGCAAAGGCGCTGCCCGTGTAGACGGGAATGCCGTCCACGGTGCGGAACTCCTCCCGCGTCAGAGCAGAGGCAGGGACGTTCTCATAGGGCGTCATCCAGACATCCTCGAAGCCGTCGTTGATGAAGACCTGGCCTGCATGCTCATCCACCTTTTCGGGTACGATCAGAAAAAGAATGCCGAACAGGGCAATAATCAGAACGGCGCCGATCAGCAGGTATTTCAGTTTTCCGTTGCGGGATTCGCTCATAGTTTCCTCCGGCGGGACAGCTGCGTTTTTATTTGACGTCCGGCGCAGAGCCTATTATAATACAGACAGGCCGGACGTGACAAGCGGGAAAACAGCCCGGAAGAAGGAAATTGATGAAACGGCCTCTGCCGCTCAGCGGTCTTGCCTTCTGCGGGAAGGACGGCCCGGATCAGTATCCGCCGGAAAACCGGCTGCCGCTGCCGCCCGGATCAGGCCCGGCTTTTCCGCCGGGGATTTGAGGAGTCAATATGGAAGAAAGCCTGAAGAAAACCGAACCCGACCTTACAGAACCGCTGCCGCCGGGCTATCACCGGCATTCGGACGGCAGCATACACTGCCACCATCATGACGGCCAGACCGAGGTGATCCCGGCGGGGCACAGCCATGCCCATGCCCACACCCATACCCAGACGAAGGCCGTGGTGAACCGCCTTGCCCGCGCAATCGGGCACCTGGAGTCTGTCAAGAGCATGGTGGAAAACGGCCGGGACTGCACCGAGGTGCTGATCCAGCTGGCCGCCGTGCGCAGCGCCCTCAGCAGCACGGCCAAGGTCATCCTGAAGGATCATCTGGAGCACTGCATCAGCGAGGACGGCAGCGGTGCAGAGGAACAGCTCCGGGCGCTGAATGACGCGATTGACAAGTTCATGTAAACGGCAGAACCGACAGCTTCATACAGGCAGGATAAAACGCAGCCCCGGAAATCCGGGGCTGCGCCCGCTTATGCCGTGCCGGCCCAGTAACAACCTGCACAAAAGAGCAGGTGGGTCGCCTAAGTTCTGTTTCGCTGCTTCCAACTTCCGGGCGGAGCCCGGGAGGCCTGCAATCCGCAGACTCAAATCGGCATCCCTTATGAGAGATGTGGGTTTTATGGGCCGTGAAATCCTACGGGATTACACGCGCACAGCAGTAAAATTCAGGTTCAGGTTTCGTCTTCCTCATCGTCGTAGAGGAGAACCATGAAGCGCTCGTACACATCCTGAAGCTCGTCCTCGTCGTCGATGGATTCGAAGACCTCGTCGCCGTTTTCATCCTCAACAACGCGCAGCAGAACGAAGCCGTAATCCGGATCATCCTCGCTCATGTCGGCGGGAAGAAAGGCCATATAGCTGTGGCCGTTGTAATCCATCGATTCGATGACCTCCAGCTCAAACTCGTTGCCCTCGTCATCGATGATCGTGACAAAATCGCTTCCGAAATCTTCACTCATCTGCAAGCCCTCCTCCTGATTCAGCTGCTGCTATTGTAGCGCAACCGGAAGCAGAAATCAAGTGGCTTATCGCTGCTCGTTGACATAGATGTTGGCCTTGCTCTGAATCAGGCGGGCAACATCATCCACGCTTTTCTGGCCGCTGAAGAAGGCCTCGGCCTGCTCGGCAACGATGTCATAGATGCTGGAGTTGTAATCGGCTACGCGGGTGCAGGTGGTGATCACGTTCATGACTTCGTCCGCCTGCTCCTGCGTCATGGCATAGATGAAGTGCTCCTCGCCGTTTTCATCGCTCCAGCTGCCCCGGGCCTGCTGGATGCGCTCACCGTTCTCATCCAGAACATAGTTCCCCTCCGTGTCCTTGCGGTAGTTCGGGGTCATCAGCTCTTCCAGCTTCTTTTCAAAGACCCTGCGGTTGGTGGGGATGGTATAGACCTCTGCCTGGCCTTCCTCCGTCAGCATGCCGCGCAGGAACTCCCAGACCTGATCCTTGTGCGTGCCGGTGCGGCTCATGGCATAGCCCGAGTCGGTGCGCATGATGCTGCCGACCCCCGATACCGTCGGCCATCCGATATAGGTGGACTTGCCGCCGAAGTCGGTGTCGCCCCACATCAGGGCATCCAGACTGTAGAGATAGGTGCGGGCGAGCATCTGACGGCCCTGACGGATCAGGTCCTGGCTGTTCTCTTCACTGTCGTGGGATTCCCAGTCATAATCGGCCGGGAACTGGGCTGCAAAGGTCAGCAGCTGCTTGAATTCATCGCTGTCGAAATGCACCTCGCCGGTGTTCCAGTCCACATAGCGGTCCATATCTGAGGCCAGCAGGGAATTGAGCACGATGTCTCGTGTGGTATACGGCTCAAGCGGCGTGCAGCCTTCGGGCATCTTCTGGAGGGCGGCGTTGAACGCGTCATAGGTCCAGCCCGGGGTGTCCCCGACCACGCTGGCCGCGCCGACCAGCGTCTCGACCGAGAATCCGGGCACGGCCTGATACAGGCCGCCGTCAGACTCAAGGGCCGTCAGGACGTTGGGGAAGAAGTCGTTCCGGTCAAGCTGGGGGTCTGCGTCGATATAGGGATACAGATCCTCCAGGATGCCCTTTGCCGCCAGCTGCTTATACGGAAGCTGAGAGACAGGCAGAATGTCGGGCACGTTGCCGGCACCGAGTTCCGTCATGAGCTTGGTCAGACCGGCCTGGGCGTTGTCCTCGGTGTTGTATTGGGTATAGTCCTTGTATTCGATGCGGACATCGTCATGACTGCGGTTGAAGCGGATGATCCGGTTGGCAAACTGGTAATCGGGATAGTACTCCAGCTGGGCCACGGTGATGACCTCCTTTTTGGGGAGGCTGTCTGCCGGAACCCGGTGCAGGGTGAAGAGCTGGTTGTCGGCCTGATCGCCGTTGTAGTCTGTGATAATGCCCAGAATCGACCCGTCCGGGCGGATGTTCAGGGCGGAATTGTCCAGGGACTGCCCGTTGATGTCGCAGGACATCCAGTTGAGAATCTGAACCGGCTCCTCGTCGAACTTGAAGCCGTAGAGGAACTGGCCGCTGGTGTAATAGAAGTCATAGAGGTCATCGCCGGGGATGAAGGACCAGGCCGATTCCGGAATGCTGAGCGCATCGCCGAAGCGTTTTTCCGCCAGGTCGATCATCCGCATTTCCGGACCGTTCATGCCGTAGAGCACCGCGGCGATGGAATCGGGCGAGAGATTGATCAGGGTGTTCACATAGTCGTCGGCCTGAATCTGCCAGGCAATGCTGCCGTCCGGACGGATGGCCAGAATGGCCTGGTCCAGGATCGCCAGCAGACAGCCGTCGGGCGTGATGGCCGTGCTGTAGGCGTTCAGCCAGGAATTGTTGGTGTCGATGTCGACAGGCGCGCGGCTCAGTTCGCTGCCGTCCAGATCCAGCACGACGATGTCATACCGGTTTTCGTTGTGATAATACTTGTACATCTCTTCCTGGTTGCCATAGGCGGAATCCGGCCCGTCGTACCAGCTTGTCCCCTGCTGTTCGAGGGCGACGAGCTTTCCGTCCGCATTCAGAACGGGACGGCCGAGATTGCAGTAGGATGAGAACTCACGGTAGTTTTCGGGGTTTTCAGCCGGCGCCGAGGGAACATAGTTCGGAAGGCGCTGCCCTTTGCCGTCGTTGCCGACGAAATAGAGCATGGTGCCGTAAATGTCAAACTGGCCTTCGTATTCCTCGGTGGTTCCTTCCGGCGGTTCCCTCCGGCCGACGAGGACAGTGCCGGTGGCATAAAAACCGTCGTCGGTATAGATGACCGGTGAGAGGCCCCACTTGGAATCGGAGTCGATGGAAAGAAAGTCGCTCTTATAGGCATAGCTGACGGGCTCCGAGGCGGTATTGCCGGGCTCCGGCCGGCTTTCTTCTCCGCCGGTCTTTCCGCAGGCGGCAAGAGACGCCGCCATGACAAGACACAGCATCAGTGACAGAAATCGGAAAACTGTTTTTTTCATTGAGGTCCTCCTTCTGAGGTGAACACGCATTCACAGACCCTTTCGGGGTTCTGTTCAGCCCTGAGCGGGCTTGTTTTTCCCGCTCCTGCGCGGGGCGATTCTGCCCCGGGGATCGGAAACGCCCCTATTGTATCACAGGAATCGGAATCTGTCTCTGAAGTTTTTCTTAAAGTTCAAACTTGACGTGGAAAAAAGAGGATGGTTTGTGCTATACTGTATTCTAGGTTTTCATATGGAGGAGCGCCATGAGTGAAAAGACGAAAATTCTGATTGTTGACGATGATCCCGATATTCGCAACGTTCTGACCCTTCTCCTGCGGGAGGAGTATGAAACGGCCGCGGTATCCAACGGCGCAGACGCAATCGCCTATATGAAGGAAAACCCGGAAACGGATCTGATGATTCTGGACGTGATGATGCCCGAGATGGACGGCATCGAGACCTGTGAAAAAATCCGCGTCTTCTCAAATGCGCCGATCCTGTTCCTGACGGCCAAGAGTGCCGAAAAGGATCGCCTGGCGGCGTACCGAAGCGGCGGGGATGACTTTCTTTCCAAGCCTTTCTCCCGGCCTGAGCTGCTGGCAAAGGTCAATTCGCTGCTGCGCCGCTATGTTCTGTACCGGGGCAAGCCGGCGCCGTCGACCTATACCTTCGGGACACTGGAAGTGGACATGAAAAACCGTATGGTGTACAACGCCGGCGTAACGGTGCCTGTGACAGAGACGGAATACGCCATTCTGGAATGCCTGCTGAAAAACCGCGGGAGGGTCGTCACCACCCAGGAGCTGTATGAAACGATCTGGAATGAGAAGTTCCTCCCCGGCTCCGGCAACACCATTATGGTGCATGTCCTGAATCTGCGCAGGAAAATTGAGGAGGACCCGTCTTCGCCCAAGATCGTCCGGACAGCCTGGGGCAAGGGATACCAAATTGACTGAGCGTGCGCTGCCGGTATCCCGCTCGCTGAGCGCCAAGCTGTTTCTGGCGACGCTGCTGAGTCTGGTCTGTGCGTTGGCTGCCTATATGGTGGTTTACGGCATCGGTACCCAGATCGTAAACCGCTTTTATATGAGCGCCGAGGCGGTCGCCCGGCGGAAGGCCGAGATTTACACGACCTTCAACCGCTATATCACGGCCAATCAGGCCGCCGGCAACGACGCAGAGGCGCTGCAGCGTTTTCTGTCTCAGGAGAGCTATGTCTCGATTACGGTCTATTCTGCCGAGGATCTCGAGCTCCCGGCCATCCGAAGGCCTGCATCTCCGAGCCCGGGTGTTGAAAACTATGTGCTGCCGCCCAGCGGCGACGTCGGAGGAAAGCTGTATCCGATGCGCTTTGCCGACGGCATCTATTATATTTCCATCACGGACAACTCGCGGACGCGGGAGGACATGCTGAACCGGGGCATGGCCTTTCTGGTTGCGGCCGTTGTCCTGCTGCTTGTCCTTTTCTGGTATACCAATCATCTGACCGTGCGCATCATCCGCCTGTCGGAAGAGACGGCCACCGTCGGGGCGGGGGATCTGGAGGGTACGATCACCGTGGACGGCGAGGATGAGATCGCGGTCCTTGCCGAGGACATCGACAGCATGCGCCATGCCATCATCGAGCAGATGCTGAGTGAAAAGCGCGCATGGGAATCGAACAGCGAGCTGATCACTGCCATGAGCCATGATATCCGGACACCCATGACCTCGCTTATCGGTTATCTCGGCCTGCTGAACAGGCCCGAGTCCCTCTCCGAGGAAGAGAAAAAGCGTTATCTCGAACGTGCCTACGGGAAATCTCTGGCGCTGAAAGAGCTCACGGACGAGCTGTTCAAATACTTTCTCGTCTTCGGAAGCTCCGGTCTGGAATTTCACCGCGAGGATTACGACGCCCAGATGCTGCTGATGCAGCTTCTGAGCGAGGCCGAGTTTGATCTGGCCGATGCCGGCCTGAAGGTCCGGCGCATCGACCGTCTGCAGGAAGGCAGGCTGATCAACACCGATGCCGCCATGCTCAAACGCGTGATTGACAACCTGGTCTCCAATATCAAAAAGTATGCCGACCGCGAGCGGCCGGTGACGATCCTGACGGAGGAAAAGGACGGATGGATCGCGGTTGCGGTCTCCAATGCCGTGGCCCAGCGCGTGGCGGGAACCGAGAGCACAAAGATCGGCCTTCGCACCTGCAGCAAGATCCTGGAAGGTCTGGGGGGCTCCTTCTCGACCGAACGGAAGGGCAGCCGCTTCTCCGCCGGCTTCCTCCTTCCGATCTGAATCACAGAAAGGCTTTTATCATGATCAAGCATATTGACAATCCGAACGGCCACTTTCTCTATATCGGAAACACGGCGCTCAGCTGCATCCTGAAGATCAGCTGCGGCAAGGCCGAACTTCTGCATCTCGGGGCGCCGCTTGCGGAGGAGGACTGTGAGGCGCTCTGCGGCGATACCCTGCTCGGCTGGGGCTGTGACGTGCGCTACAGGGAGGGCGATCCGCGCTCCTGCCTGGACGACCTTCCCCTTGCCTGGTCCGAGCGCGGTACCGGCGACTACCGTGAGACCCCGATGGAGCTGCTTTACGAAGGTACGGATATCTGCCCGGACTTCGTCTATTTCTGCTCCGGCTCACTGAAACGCGAAGAGCTTGACCCGGTGCTTCCGCATGCCCGAGGGGCACAGGAGACGGTAAAGCTCGTGTTCCGATCCGCTAACAGACTTCTGCAGGGCCTGAGCCTGGAGCTGCGTTTCTCGCTGTTTGAAACGGCACTCGTGCGCCAGACGGTTCTGATCAACGATTCGGACAAGCCCCTTCAGGTTACCAGGCTGATGAGCGCCTGCGCCGACCTGCACGGCTGCTTTACGGTCAGCACCTTTGACGGCGGCTGGATTCGGGAGGCCCATATGCATACCGTCCCGGTGACCCGGTCCCGCACGGTGAACGAGAGCACGAACGGCTTTTCCTCCAACCGCCACAATCCAGGCTTCCTTCTCTCCGAGACCGGCGCGGGGGAGGACAGCGGCGTGGTTTACGGCTTCAACCTGCTCTGGTCCGGGAATCACTGTTCCTCTGTTCAGCGTTCCGCCCTCGGCTTTACCCGGGTGCTGCAGGGGATCAGTCCGGAAGGCCTGTGTCTCGACCTGCTGCCCGGCGGCAGACTCGAGACGCCCGAGGCCGTTGTCGCCTGGTCTGACCGCGGCCGAAACGGCATGATGAAGAAGATGCATCGCTTTGTGAATGCCTGCATCATTCCCGCGGCATGGCAGTACCGGGAACGCCCCGTGCTCTTCAACAACTGGGAGGGCACAACCTTTGATTTCAACGAGGCAAAGCTCCTCTCCCTCGCCGGAAAGGCGAAAAAAATCGGATGCGAACTCTTCGTGCTTGACGACGGCTGGTTCGGCGACCGTGACAGCGATACCGCCGGTCTCGGAGATTACAGCGTCAATCTGCGAAAACTCCCGAACGGTCTGGAAGGCCTTTCCAAGAAGGTCCGTGCGCTCGGCATGCAGTTCGGTCTCTGGTTTGAACCCGAGGCGGTGAATCCCGACTCCGAGTGCTTCCGCCGGCATCCCGAATGGGTGCTCTCCTCGCCCGGCGCCGATGCCTTCTATGGACGCAATGAGCTTTTGCTGGATCTGACAAAGCCCGAAGTGCGGGATTATATCGTCGAGTCCGTGTCCGGGATCCTCGACCGGGCGGAGATCCAATATGTGAAGTGGGATATGAACCGGCATTCCCCCGTGACCGGGAACAAGGCCTATGCCTATATCCTCGGTCTTTACGAGGTGCTGCATCGGATCTTTGATCCGCGCCCGCAGATCCTGCTGGAGGGCTGTGCCTCAGGCGGAAACCGCTTCGATCTCGGCATGCTCTGCTTCGCTCCCCAGATCTGGGCGTCCGACGATACCGACCCCATTGAGCGCCTGGAGATCCAGGACGGGCTCTTCTCCCTCTATCCCCAGAGCACGGTGGGCGCGCATATCTCTGCTGCGCCCCATGCCCAGACGCTCCGCACGACGCCCATGTCTACCCGGGCCAATGTCTCCTTCTTCGGTGCCTTCGGCATCGAGCTCGACCTCGACCGGCTGAAGCCCATTGAGGTTAAAGAACTGCGGGAGACCGTCGCCTGGTATAAACAGCACCGGAAAGCCTTCCAGTTCGGCTGCTTCCGCCGGAACCGCGCCGAAAAAGACGCCCTGTGCTGGCAGGCCGGCGACGGGGATGAGACGCTCTGCGGGCTGTTTCATAAGCTGATCCCTGCAGGACCGGAAATCGAATGGCTCAGCGTGAACGGGCTGGACCCGGCCCGGATCTACCGTGTCGAGGCCCGACCCCAGCTGCTTCGCCTGGCGGCTTTCGGGGACCTTCTCCGGCATGTCACCCCCGTGGAGCTGAATGCGGACGGGCCGGCGCTCCGCCTGGCGGACCGGCATTATCCGATGCGCGACGGCGGCTTCTCTGCCGAGTGCTCCGGTGCTGCGCTGCGCTCCGGGATCCCGCTCAGCAAGCGCTTTTCCGGCACGGGCTACGATGCCGCGCTGCGCGTGCAGGGCGATTTCGGCTCCAGCGTCTTCTGCATCAAAGAAAGGACCTGAAAACGGCAGTTCCCCGCTTTTTCAGCGGGGAACTGCCGTTTGAACCGGTTTGACCGGTTTAGAACATGATATCCGAGAATCCGCCGTCGTCCATGACCACAGCAGTGATATTCTGGCGATCAGCGATGCCGACCTTGGATTTCTCAAGCTGGGCAGCAACGATGGCGGCCTCTTTCGAATTGCAGGTGTAGATGACGGAATCATCCGTTTTCCTGATTACGGCATACATCTCAGGCTACCTTTACCCTCCTTGCAATATATTCTGTGCTGTCTTTGCTTTCGCGTCTGTATCTTTTCTCGATCTGCTCTCTCAGAGCGTCGGTGTCTGTCGTTTCCCGCAGGGCCTTTTCCACGGCGGCTTTCCAGTATATCTGGCCGCATTCCGGGCACAGCATGGAACCGTCGCGGCGAAGATGCTTTTTCTCAAGTCTGGTATTGCAGAGTTTACAGGTGATCATCATTCCTCCACGCCTTCAAGGGCGTATTCTTTCTTTCAAAATGCCTCATTTTGTTTTCCCAAAGCGATCCTGATTTTACCATATCTTGTATCGCCCGGCAATTGTCAGAGTCGCCAAAGCTACAAGATATGGATTTCAGGCGCTTTTCGCCGCAGTTAGACATGCCTTCTGAGAGACTGCCCGGGAAGACAGGCGCTTCTTTTTGTGGAACATTACGGTATTGACAAATCGCCCGGCATGTTTCCTTTGCTTTCACCTGCGTGAAGACTTGTTCGGGGCGGTTTCCTGTGATATGATGGTTCTGCGTTTCATATGATGTTTGTTTACAGGGGGTTGCCATGATGAAAGAATGGATTTCCGGACGGCAGTTTCTCTGCCTTCTTCTCGTGTTTGCCTTCACGTTTGCCCTTCTGGGCTGCGCCCAGTCTGCGGAGGCTGCTTCGGCAGCCGGTACGGCGGAGGAGAAAACCGGGGCGCCCGGGTTTTTCCTTACCGCAGAATATGATCGCCTGTACTTTGCCCCCCTTGACGGTTCCTCTCCCCGCCTTGTGGCCGACAGCAGCACGCTTTGCACCGCGCGCTGGGGTGAGTGGCTCTATGCCGCTTTTGAGGACGGCAGCATCATGCGCCTTTCTCTGGACGGCAGCAGCGCTGCGGAGCTGGTCCCGGCAGGCAGCCGCAGCTACCGCGAGCTGATTCCTTTTGACGGCGGGGTCATCGGCGCGCACTATTCCCTCCGCGAGGGAGCCGGCTATGATCTTTACAGAGAAGGCTCCCGGACGCCGGTTGCACTCTTCGAGGGGGAGCCTGCGCTTATGACCTGCACGGTCGGCAAATACATCTATTCCCGCCGTTACGACGGGGTCAGCGGCAGCCGCCTCGTCGCCTTTGACCCGGAGAGCCTCGAAAGCCTCTGGGAGGTTCCGGTGGATTCCACGGTCGAGCTGCTGCGCGACGAAGAGGGGATTCTCTGCTTTGTCCCGAACAGCGGGAAGCTTTCCCGCCTTGATGAGGATGCGCACGCCCTTGTGCCTGTCAGTGCCCCTCTGGCGAAGGACGACTGCGAACTGCTTGCCGCATACAGAGGCAACTATCTTGTTCAGGGCAACTGGAGTGACAATTATCGGCATTATCTCATTCAGGGCGATTCCCGCAGCCTGCTGGACGAAAGCCTGCCCGATTTCGTCTCTCTGATGGACCTGTGCGGGAGTAAGGCCCTGCTGAAGTACTTTGAGGGCGGTCAGAGTGCCGCGGGTGAAAACGTCTGGTACAGAACGGACCGCTACAAGGTGCTCGACCTGGAGAGCGGTGAGATCAGCGACTTTCCGGTGCACGGACAGTACGGCGCGCTCTTCGCCTCCGGGGACTTCCCCCTTATGGACTCCTCTACCGCCCGCAAGCCTGTCACGGCCGAGCTTTATGCCTTCTTCTGCGAGAGCACCGGTGCAGGCGGGAAGATGCCGCTCTGCTCCACAACGCACGGGGCCTGGCTGAACATCGCAGACGGCGCTGCGGATGTTGCGCTGCTTGCCGCTCCCACGCAGGAGGAACAGGACTACCTTGATGAGCGCGGCGTAAGCGTCGAGATGAAGCTTTACGGGGGCGACGGCCTTGTGTTTATCGGAAACCGTGCCTGCGGCGTGGAAGACATGAGCCTCGACCAGGTCCGCGCGATCTACCGCGGCGAGATTACCAACTGGTCCCAGCTCGGCGGGGCGGACCGGCCCATCCGTGTCCTTTACCGCGACGATCAGTCGGGCAGCCAGCGCCTGTTTGAGAGAATGCTTTGGAAGGAGGAGCCCGTCCCGGATTTTGAGGCGCTCGGTTATGACCGCCTGGACGAGATGAGCACCATCGTCTCCGAATGCCTGCGCGATCCCTACGCCATCGGCTACAGCATCATGACGTACCTGAACGACGTCTACAGCAGCGAAGACCTGCTCACCTTTTCTCTGAACGGCTATGCGGCAACGCCGGAAAACGTCGCTGCCCGGAACTACCCGCTGGGCACGCAGGGCTATGTGGTCATTCGCAGCGATGAGCCCGCGGACAGCCCTGCGCGGCGGCTTTTCAACTTCTTTGGCTCTCCGCTCAGCGACGTGATCCTCACGCGAAACGGCGTCACGCCCCTGAGCGATGACGGGGAACAGGCATCACAGTAAACCGAAGCTGCTTTCCCCGGACGGAACCCGGTCGATCACCTTTTTGCCGGGCTCTGTGCTATACTGCAGAGAGAAAACTGCCGGACAGGATTGGCGGTGAGAGACAACTGATGTATGATTTCCGTGTAAACAGCAAATCGGACCTGATCGATGCCGTACAGACTTTTGGGATCGTACCCTATTTTTCCACGTCCATTCCGGGCTTTTCCCTGGAAGAGCACTGCCATCCTTCCGTTCTGTTCTCCGAGGATGACGAAAACACCTGGTTCTGGAAAGAGCCCGTCATACGGGAGACCCGCTGTGCTTATGGCAAGTTCTTCGAGAAGAAGGCCGCCTATGTCCGTTCGGATCTTTTCCTGGACCTTGCGAATTATCGGCGGGACGGGTATGATTTTGATGCCCGCTATGATGACGGCCTCGCAAAGTTTTCCGACAAAGAACT